>MDTE01041791.1_pt1 | contig 19079 bp, 13 predicted proteins | sample 811231 | NCBI WGS metagenome assembly MDTE01 (sample SAMN05326651, study PRJNA326480) | marine metagenome | isolation source: seawater | place: Indian Ocean: Red Sea | collected 2010 | reverse complement strand
TTTGATGAGACTTTCCAAAAAGGCTGATATTTTTTTTCTTCATTAGTGCCTTGTTCAATGTACTCTCCTTCTCTAGATTGCCTTGTTGTAAATACTGATATATTTGTGTTATCACTTAAAAATAAATTTATATTAAGTGAAAGTTTTGATTTTAAGTAGTCTAAAACATATGCTGACTGAAATCCATTTGATGAAGTGTCAGTTTTATTTTTTGAATAGTTAATTTTTATTTTAGATATAGGTAAGTTTGATTTAAGAATATGATTTAAATCTATTTTAGATTCTATTTCATATCCAGTAGTTTTTGCTTGACTTAGATTCATTGTTCTCCAAATACTATCTCCACTCATTAATATCCAGTCAATTAAATTTTCTCCATTTCTTTTATATGTTGTAAATTTTATTTCATGAATTTTATTTGTCCATTTTAGTCCGAATTCTTTATTATTAGATTTTTCTGGCTTTAATAATTTATTTCCTTGATTAGTAGGAGATGAGTAATATAATTCAGTATAATTTGGATATCTTACAGATTTGTTAAATGAACTAAATATATTAAAATCATCATATAATTTATAATTAAGATCTATTCCTGGAAAGTATTCTTTTCCGTAAGATGAATTTGTGTTAAACATTAATCCACCAGAAATTGATAGTTGATCAAAACTTAGATTTTTTTCAAAAAAGAAATTTAAATTATTTCTTTTATCCCCTAATAAATAATTTAATTCTTGACTATTAATGGTGCCTCCTAATCTGTTTGATTTAATTTCGTCATAAGATAATTCAATGCCATATACATTTGATCCATGTTTTGTTATATCAATAATATTTATGTCATAAGTTAAAACATTTGTTTTGTGAAAGTTTTGATAAATACTTGGATTTTCTCTAAATAAGATAAATTCATCTTTATTATTTCTCAAATATATCTTTTGATTAATAGTAATATTAGAAATATATTTTTTAAAATTAATTGAAGCTAATGTTGTTTTAGTTTTTTCAAATTGATTAGGAAATCTAGTTGTATAGAAATTAAAAGCACCAAACTCTTTATTAATTTGACTTAAACTAACAGAAATATCATTGTTATTAATTAATTTATTGTAATTATAATAAAAGCTTTTAATATTATAGTCCATACCTTCTATAAATCCATCACTTTTTTTCTTGATTATAGACAAATTATGATTGTTATTATTTTTGCTAAAGTTTTGATTAATTTCAAGATTTTCAAAATTATTTTTTCCTTTGCTTAAAGTTATTGATGAATTGATTTTTTTCTTAGTAATTATATTTATTGCGCCTGAAAAAGCGTAGTTTCCAAAAATTCTTGATGATCCTCCTGTTATTATTTCAATTCTTTTAACATGATCAAGGCTTATTGGAATAATCATGCTATGGTGACCTGTTTGAGGGTCATTTATTTTTACCCCATCAATCATTATTAAACATTGTTCAAATGTTCCTCCTCTTATGCTCATGTCTGTTTGTACACCTTGTTCTCCTCTTTGTCTAAGATCAACATTGATTGCAAAATCAAGAAGATCTTCAATTGTTTGAACAGGAGCATTTTTGATTTCAATAGAGTCTAAAACAAAAATATTTGTTAAATTTTTATTGAGCTCTGCTTTATTAGCTGAAACAATTACTTCATTAATCTTTCTGTTTAGGATATTGGTTTGGGCATAAGATAATATTGAAGAAAAGGTTAGTACTAAAATTATTAATATTTTATTTTTTTGTGCCATCTGGATTGCCATAATAATGTATGATATTAATTTTATTTGAAATAGACATTAAACCAGGGTTAATTCCTGGCTGATTTTGAGGAATGTCTTCTTTTATTTTTGCATAGTAATTTATCCATTCTTGTAACGTATCTTTATTATTTTTCGGGTTTAAAAAAGTCATTGGTTTTAGTTCAAATATACTATCTTTTAGAAATGCTTCATATATTAATTCAGAACAATAATAACTATCGTTATTCATTAAAAAAACTTCATCATACTTAACATTAATTTTATCTTTTGCAAATGAAACAGCTTCTTTAATTGAGTTTTGATATTTAAATTTAAGTCTTCCTACTATTACTTTTGGATTTTTATTTTTATCAAATGATCTATTTAAAAATGAATCAATACTTGTAAGCTTAACTTTTGGAGGGATTGATTCTAGAATTTTTAATGAATTATTATCATTTACTACAAGGCCTATATGTGAAAAATTTCCATTATTAAATCCAGGTGTTACTTTTTCTATAGCGTCACATATTGGAGAAGAGTCTAAGTCTTGAAATAATAAGTCTCCTTCCTTTAATTCAAAATTTTTAGAGCAAGAGCTTAGGAATATTATAATTAAAATATATTGAAAAAAGTAATGCAAAGCCTATTCAGCAAGAACAATTATTTTATTATTCTGCATCTCTATCACTCCTCCATTTATTTCAAAAAATAAATTTTCATTTTTTGTGTTTGTGACACGAACTTTACCTGAGTTTAAATTTGATACAATGGGGGCATGATTATTTAGTATTTCAAATTGACCATTGCTTCCTGGAACTAAAACAGACAAGATATCTCCGTCAAAAACTTTTTTTTCTGGTGTTATTATTTCTAATTTCATTTTTTCTACTTTACTTCAGCAAGCATTTTTTCACCTTTTTCTATAGCTTCTTCAATTGATCCAACTAAGTTAAAAGCAGCTTCAGGATATTTATCTAATTCACCGTCCATAATCATATTAAAGCCTTTGATTGTATCTTGAATATCAACTAACACACCTTTTAGACCTGTAAATTGTTCAGCAACATGAAAAGGTTGAGATAAGAATCTTTGTACTCTTCTTGCCCTATGAACAGCTAATTTATCTTCCTCTGATAATTCTTCCATTCCTAAAATGGCAATTATATCTTGAAGTTCTTTGTAGCGTTGAAGTAACATTTTTACTCTTTGAGCACAACTGTAGTGTTCCTCACCAACAATTTCTGGTGTTAAAATTCTTGAAGTAGAATCAAGCGGATCAACGGCAGGATAAATACCTAATTCAGCAATTTTTCTTGATAATACAGTGGTTGCATCTAAATGAGCAAAAGTTGTTGCAGGAGCAGGGTCAGTTAAGTCATCAGCAGGAACATATACGGCTTGAACTGATGTGATAGAACCATTTTTTGTAGATGTAATTCTTTCCTGCATTGTTCCCATTTCAGTAGCTAGTGTTGGTTGATAACCTACTGCAGATGGCATACGACCAAGTAAAGCAGAAACTTCTGAACCTGCTTGGGTAAATCTGAAAATATTATCAACAAAGAATAATACGTCTCTACCTTTTCCCTTTCCATCACCGTCTCTAAAATATTCAGCAAGAGTTAATCCCGAAAGAGCAACACGTGCACGTGCCCCAGGAGGTTCATTCATTTGTCCAAAAACAAATGATGCTTTTGATTCACTCATTTTATCTTGATCAACCTTAGATAAGTCCCATCCGCCATTTTCCATTGATTCAAGGAATTCATCACCATAACTAATAATTCCAGACTCTAGCATTTCTCTTAGTAAATCATTCCCTTCTCTTGTTCTTTCGCCTACGCCGGCGAAAACAGATAATCCACCATGACCTTTTGCAATATTATTTATTAATTCTTGAATTAAAACTGTTTTTCCTACACCTGCACCTCCAAAAAGACCAATTTTACCACCTTTAGCATATGGCTCAATTAGATCAATAACTTTTATTCCAGTAAATAACACTTCAGTAGAAGTAGATAATTCTTCAAATTTTGGTGCTTCTCTGTGAATTGGCAGACCTGATTCTGTACTTAAATTATCCATACCATCAATGGCTTCTCCAATAACATTGAATACACGACCCTTAATTTTTTCTCCTGCTGGCATTTTTATCGGAGCTCCTGTTGCTTTAACTTCGACTCCTCTTTTTAAACCGTCAGTTGAGTCCATTGATATAGCTCGAACAGTATCCTCTCCTATGTGTTGTTGACATTCAAGGACTAATTTCGACCCATCATTTTTTGTGATTTCTAATGAATCATAAATATTAGGAAGCCCCGATTCATTATTTTCAAAAGTCACGTCTACTACAGGTCCTATGATCTGAGAAATTTTTCCAGTGTTATTCATTTTTTTATTGTTTTATTCAAAGAATTTTTAATTATTTTAAAGTTTCACAAACATACACCATTTATTATTTCTCAACAATGATTTTAAGAATTAATTAATTGTTAATTTTGAACAAAATTTTAACAATAAAATATACACCTTAAATATTGAAGATTTATAAAGATATTAAAGATTTTAAAGGCGTTAAAAACCCAATTGTTACATCTGGTACTTTTGATGGAGTTCATACAGGTCATAGGAAAATTATATCAAGGTTAAATTATCTTGCAAAAAAATATTCAGGAGAAACAGTATTATTAACTTTTTCACCTCACCCAAGATCTGTGCTATTTCCTGATGATAATAATCTTAAATTAATAAATACATTAGATGAAAAGAAAATTCTTTTAGAAAAATCAGGAATACAACATTTAATCATTCAAAAATTTACAAGAAGTTTTTCAAGAATTCCATCTATTAATTTTGTTCGTGATGTATTAATTAATCAAATAAATACATTTAAACTTGTAATTGGTTATAATCATCAATTTGGTAGAAATAGAGAAGGTTCTTTTAGTAGTTTAAAAGAATTGGCTCCTGTTTATGGATTCGAAGTAGAAGAAATTTCTGCGGAATTAATTAATGACGTTAGTATTAGTTCAACGAAAATTAGAAATGCAATTTTAGAAGGAAATATAAAAATTGCAAATAATTATTTAGGATATAATTATTCAATTTCTGGTGTTGTTGTTAAGGGAAGAGAGTTTGGTAGAAAAATTGGTTATCCAACTGCAAATATTAAAATATCAAATCAAAATAAAATAATTCCAAAAGACGGGGTTTATACGGTTTCTGTAAATATAGATGGAGAGTTTTATTCTGGAATGGTCAATATTGGTTGTAACCCCACAATAGGTTTAGCAAAAAGAACAATAGAGGTCAATATTTTTAATTTTCAAAGAGATATATATGGGAGAAATATTTCATTAATATTTTTTGAAAGATTAAGGGATGAAATTAAATTTAGTGATATTGAAAGCCTTAAGGCACAATTAATGATTGATAAAAATAAATCAATACAGATTTTAAGAGATGAACAAAAAATTGATTGATATTATTAGTGTCAAAATGTAAACTGCTAAATAGAATAAATTAACTACCATTTTTAGAATTAAAATTTATGCAAAAATTCTAAAATATATTTTCAAACATACAATTTGAAATTTTATTTATAAACATTTTTTTTAACATTTAATTTTTCAAATTCCAATTGAAATTCCAATTAAAAAATTTCTTCCTGCTTGTGGAAAATAACCTGCCATATCAAAGCTTCCCTCTTTGTTTTTATTTATATATGGATCAGTTTGGGTTGGGTCAAAACTACTAGTTATGAATCTGTAAACCCAGGCATTGTTTGTGTAATGTTTGTTTAAAATATTGTTTAGTTGAAGTGTTATTCTAAAAGTTTCAAATATTTTAGAATTTAAATCATATATAATTCTTTTGTTGTGAGTTAGATAAGAGTCTAATTTCCTATCATCACTTGATGTATTGTCAATAAATTGTTCGCCAACATATTTTGAAATAAATTGAATATTTAAATTTTCAGTAATTTTATAATCGATCAAACTAGACCATATTAGTTTTGGTGAAAAAGAAATATCGGTATCTTCATATTCTATTTTTTCTTGGCTCCAAGTATCCCAATTGTCAATATACTCAGTGAAGTTTGAAATTTTATTTTTACTTATTGTGGTATTTCCAGAAAAAATCAACTTTTCATTTAATTTATAATTAATCTCTATTTCTATACCCTTCCTTTCAGAATAGTCAATATTTGTTCTTGTGTAAGCTCCAACATCATTTATTTCTCCTGTAAGGACTAATTGATCTTTATAAATCATATAGTATGAATTTAGACTTATATTAAAGTTATTGTAATTTAAATTATAACCTATTTCTGTATCATATAAAGTTTCATGTTTTGGACGGCTGTATATTGAAGATTCTACAAAATCATTTCGATTTGGTTCTTTGTTTGCAATTGCAAAAGATGCATAAGCCGATTTATTTTTATTTAAATTGTAGAATAATCCCAGTTTTGGATTAAAAAAATTAAATTTTTCTGATTGTTTTATATTGTATATGTTTTCATCATAACCCATAAAAGAATAATAAACTTGTCTGTTTTGTAAATCAATAAATAAGTTAAAATTTTCATCAATTTTATAATCAAATTTCGCGTATATATTAAAATCTTTTTTTGAGGCATCATTATTATAGTATTTCTCTCTTATTTCTGAATCGCTTGCAAATTCTGCCCATATTATTTCTCCAAAATGTCTGCCAAAATATTTATTCCATCCTCCCCCTAATGTTAAATTAACTTTGTTTATCGATGTCTTTAGTGAAAAAATTGTTCCATAAAAATCATTGTCAAGCCATTTTCTTCTAATTAAATCTGTTTTTTTTATTGTGTCAGATCCAATAAGTATATTTGAAAGACCATAATCAGAAAGTGATTCGTCAGATTTAAATTGTTCATAGTATCCAGCTCCTTTTGTATAGTGTAATGCTATGTTATAGTTTGTTTTAGAGTTTAGTTGTTTATTGAAATGTAACTGATAGTGAGTTTGTCCGTAATTATCTATCTCGTTTTCATATGTATATGTATTGTATGTTCTTAAATCTGTGTCATCCAAAAAGTTTAGTGGAACTCCATTCCAAGCTTGATATGTTTTTTCCTTTCCAGAAAAAACAATGGCCTTTAAAACATTATTATTTCCGTAGTATCCTCCAGAAATATAAAATGATTTAAGATCAGATGTTGCTCTATCAATATATCCGTCTGAGGAAATTCTTGATAATCTTCCATCAAAAGAAAATTTATTGTTAATGAGACCTGTTCCAAATTCTATATTATTTTTTAAAGTTCTAAATGAACCAAATGAATTATTTGTTTTTGCATATGCTTTTGTTCTTAAAACATTAGTTTTTAAATTAATAGATGCACCGAAAGATGCTGCGCCATTTGTAGATGTACCAACACCTCTTTGAATTTGAATATTTTCAATAGATGTTGCGAAGTCAGGCATATTTACCCACCAAACACCTTGTGATTCTGGATCGTTTAATGGAACACCATTAATTGTCACATTAATTCTAGTTTGGTCTGTGCCTCTTAAACGAAAACCAGTATATCCTATTCCTGAGCCAGCATCAGATGTTGTTACAATTGAGGTGGTGTTTGAAAGTAAATAAGGAATGTCTTGACCTAGATTATGTTCTTCAATTTTATTTTTAGAAATATTAGTGAATGTTACTGGGGTATTTTCAGATGCTCTAAGAGCATTGATGTTTACTTGTTCAATATTTCTTTTAATTAATGTGCTGTCTTCTTTTGTTTGGGATGAAATAGAGTTAGATATGAATATGAAAAAGAATAAAAAAATGTATGTTAAGTTCTTCATTGTATAATTTTTAATTTATTTAAATAACGAAGTACTTAATGGAATCCCTTCTAAGTATTATCTAAGCAGGTTCAATGGGTGTAATCTCAGCCTTTTAAAGCACCCCGTCATTACGTTGCAAATTTAATTTTTTTTATAAAAATAAGTGCAAGTTCAAATCTTTTTTTTCCGCTAATGACTTTGTATGAATGCCCAAGTAAATCTAGTTCTGATTTATAAAGTTTAAAAATTTCATCTCTATCATTTTTATTTTCTCTCATTGGGTCTGGCTCCCAAGGAATGTCGGGTTTGCACAATAAATAAAACCTATTTTCTTTTTTTTGATTTTTAATTTTTTCAGTAATCCATGGATCACATTTAGAATATTTTTGGTTGCTCCAAATCTTAATTGTAATTAAATCAGTGTCATGAAATAATAAATCAGATTTTTGTTCTAAATCAAGTTGTTTATGTGCAATTTTTATTAGATCTTCATAATTATATTTTGTATTTTTTTTATTTAAAAAAGATCTTGCAAACTCTTTTACAAAATTTGTATCATAATATTTTGCTAAATTTTTACACAAAGTTGTTTTGCCACAGCTTTCAGGTCCTGTAATTATTATTTTCATGTTGAAATTTTTTTTTCCAAGAAAAATAACCAAATATTGCTATAATGGTATATATAAAAAATAAAAATGAGGTAAATTCTAATCCTCTATTAAAGTATAAATAAATTGATACTAAATCAATTATGATCCAGTATAACCAATTATCTAAAATTTTTCTTACAACCATAATTGTAGCAAATAGACTAAAAATAGTTGTAAATGAGTCTAAATATGGAAATGCTGCATCTGTATAATTTTTAAAAATATAACCTGTAAAATAAGTTAATAATAATCCTGAAAATACAATAGTTAAATGATTTTTATAATTATACTTTTTTATTTGTGCTTTCTTACTTTTACCCCATTGAATAAAGCCATATATTGCCATAGCTAAATAAAATATTTGTAATAGAGACTCTAAGTATAAATTAGCTTGAAAACATAAATATGCAAACATTATTACACTGGTAGCTGCAAATATCCAACATGAAACTTTTTCTCTTGCTGCTAAAAAAACGTAAATTAAACTTAGTACAATTGCAAGAATTTCAATTACTTCGTTAATCAGCATTTAGTTTATATTCTTGAATAGAGGTTGCTATTTCATTTATTAATCTTTCGTTTTTCTCAATTGCATTCCCAACTACTATAATATCTGCTCCAGCTTTACAATTTTCAATTGCTTTTTTTCCAGAGTTAATTCCTCCACCGATTACTAAAGGAACATCAATTATTTTGCTAACTGATCTAATCATTTTTGTCGAAATTGGATTTAACGCACCGCTTCCACCGTCCATAAATATCATCTTTAACCCAAGCATTTCACCAGCTAGAGCAGTACATTTTGCAACTTGTTCTTTATCATGTGGTATTGGTGTGGTATTACTCATGTATGAAACTGTAGTTTGTTTTCCACTATCAATTAACATGTATCCTGTCGGAATAACTTCTAAAGATGACTTTTTTAATATTGGAGCTGTTATCACTTGCTTTCCTATTAGCATTTCGGCATTTCTTCCTGAAATTAATGATAAAAATAAAATTGCATCAGCTTGTTCATCAACTTGCATTGCATTTCCAGGAAATAATACAACTGGTATTTTAGAGTTGTTTTTGATAGTCGTTATGCAATTTTTTAAGTAATCATTAGTTAATAAGCTGCCGCCAACAAAAAACATATCAACCTTTGTTGAATTACATTTTTCGATAATTTTTAATAGATCATTTGCATCTTGTTTGTCTGGGTCAATTAAAATGGCGAATAATTTTTCCCCATTTTTTTTAGATTGTGTTATTTTTTTATAAATATTCATTTTACAAATTTAATTAATCATAATAATAGACTAAATAATGATTTTGAATTTTTTTAAAATACATAACCATTTCTTTATTTTTGAATTGAACTTTAACTTTATTTTTATAAATTTCTGTAATTTCAATATCTTCTTTAAAATTTATTTTCCCTTTTTTATGAAGTTTAAATATACATTCTTTAACACACCAAAAAAGTGTTAGATATTCTTTATTTTTTATAAGTTTTTTTTCTTTTAAATTAATAAACTTTTCACTGATTTTTATTATTTTTTTATCAATTTTTTCAATATCAATCGACACATTATTTTTCCCTAAAATAATACAACATAAATCATTAGCATGTGATATTGATATTTGATATTCATCGTCAATGAATGGGGCACCATAATTATCATAATTTATATTCTTTTGTGGAGCTATTTGTTTTAAAAGCATTCTTGTGCAGATCCATTCTTTTATTCTTTTTTCATTCTTAATATTACTTGGAATTAAAAAGTTTAAATTTTGAATTTCTTCTAAATTCTCTGTCATTCTCCAAACACCTAATGTTGTTTTAGAGTTAATAATATCTTCCTTTAAGATTGGCATAATTTTTTACTAAATTATAATAAATAATTATAAATATCATTTAAATTTATTTCGTCTATCAAACAGATATTTAGTAAATTTGCACTTTTAATATTAAAATTTATTATAGTGGAAAAAATACCATTTAAAGTTAAGGATATATCTCTTTCAACATGGGGAAGGAAAGAAATTAATTTAGCGGAAGCGGAAATGCCTGGTTTAATGTCATTAAGGAAAGAATTTTCCTCCTCTAAACCATTAAAAGGTGCAAGAATAGCCGGTTGTTTACATATGACTATTCAAACAGCTGTTTTAATAGAGACTTTAGTTGATCTTGGAGCAGAAGTAACATGGTCGTCGTGTAATATTTTTTCAACTCAAGATCATGCAGCTGCAGCTATTGCTTCAAAAGGAATACCAGTTTTCGCATGGAAGGGCATGACAGAGGAGGAGTTTGATTGGTGTATTGAACAAACAATTTTTGGTTTTTCTGATGGAAAGAATTTAAACATGATACTAGATGATGGAGGGGATTTAACTAATATGGTTTTTGATAAATATCCAGATTTAATTCAAAATATAAAAGGTCTTTCTGAAGAGACAACTACTGGTGTTTTAAGACTATATGAAAGGGAAAAAAATGGAACATTATTTACTCCTGCAATTAATGTAAACGATTCAGTTACAAAATCTAAATTTGATAATAAGTACGGATGTAGAGAATCTCTTGTTGATGGAATTAGAAGAGCTACTGATACAATGATTGCTGGAAAAGTTGCTGTAGTTGCGGGTTTTGGAGATGTTGGTAAGGGATCAGCAGAATCATTAAGAGGTGCTGGAGCTCGAGTTATTGTCACTGAGATAGATCCAATTTGTGCATTGCAAGCTGCTATGGAAGGATATGAAGTTAAAAAAATGCAAGATGCTGTTCAAGAATCTGATATTATTGTAACTGCAACTGGAAACAAGGATGTTATTAGGTCTGAACATTTTAAATTAATGAAGGATAAAGCAATAGTTTGTAATATAGGTCATTTCGATAATGAAATTGATGTAGCTTGGTTAAATGATAATTTTGGTGAAACAAAAGAAATAATTAAGCCTCAAGTAGATAAATACACAGTGAATGGAAATGACATCATTCTTTTAGCAGAAGGAAGACTAATAAATTTAGGTTGTGCCACTGGTCATCCATCATTTGTTATGTCAAATTCTTTTACAAATCAAGTTCTAGCACAGATTGAGCTTTGGAATAATTCTGAAAAATATGATAAAAAAGTATATACACTTCCAAAACATTTAGATGAAAAAGTTGCAAGACTTCATTTAGAAAAAATTGGTGTATCATTAGATGTGCTTTCTGATGAGCAGTCTGATTACATTGGTGTTCCGAAAGATGGCCCTTACAAATCAAACTATTACAGGTACTAATTTTGTTATTTTAAAAAAATACCATAAAATTGCTTATATTTTAATATTTACTGATTTGAATTTTAAAGGTTTATTATTTTTAGTTTTAAGTTTTGTAGCATTTTCAAGCTTTTCTCAATGTAGTATTGATTATAATTATTCTCCCTCTGGTTATAATTATGGTTTAAGCCCAGATACTTTACCAATTGGAGTTCAAGGTCAGGTTTATAATGAGGATTTAACATTTTTTCTTCCACTTGATACAACAGACAGTGGGCTTACTGTTACATTTACTGACTTTCATATTACATCTATTAATTTACCAATCGGAATGACGTGGGAGTGTAGTAATTCATTTAATGGTTGTCATTATGATCCTTCAATTGATCAGTATGGTTGTGTGAATCTTGGTGGAGTTCCTTTGCAATCTGGTATATACAGTGTCGATGTTGAATTAGTTGCGTCACATAATTTATCTGCTTTGGCAGGTACTGTTCCTATTTCGTTTAGCTTGCCCCTAGAAATTTTGCCCGATACTTCATCATCAAGTAACTCTGGTTTTGCTATGGTTGGTAATACAGGATGTTCTCCAATTCAAGTTTCTTTTACAAACAATAATCCTGGAATGGCTGCATATATGTGGGATTTTGGAAATGGAAACATAAGCATGTTAGAGAATCCAGGTCCTCAAATTTATAATTCTCCAGGAACATATATAGTTAATTATGAAGCTTATTCAAGTACATCATCTTCGTACTTCTTAACAAATGTTGAGGTAGTAGATGCTGATGGATGGGATGGTGATGCTGAAGATGGTTTTGGACTTTTATCTCCAGATCCTTTCATAATAATTAAAGATCAATCTGGAAATACAATTTATACTTCTTCTATATATGTTGATCAAAATTTTCCTGTTTCCTGGTCTATCAATAATATTCCTTTGCAAAATCAAACATATACTATAGAAGTTTGGGATCAAGATGGTCCTTTTACTGCTGATGATTTTTGTGGAAGCTTGACTTTTTCTGGTTTTTCTAACTCTGGAACTATAATGGGAGGTGGAGAAATTATTAATTATTCTACTCTAGAAATTCCTCCAACTCCAATAACTATAACTGATACTGTTAATGTTTTTTCATATCCATCTGCACCTAATATAATGTATGATACGTTAAGTAATTTAATTTATACAGATTCATCATATTTTGCAATGCAGTGGTACTACTATAATAGTCCTATTCCAAATGCTACTGATTCAAGTTTTAACCCTAGCTCATCAGGATTATACTCAATTTTAGGTATCAACGAATATGGATGTGTTACAAGTTCAAATGACTTATTGGTTATTATATGTGATTCTATTTATCAGCCTTCTTTACAACTTAATGGTTCTAATTTTGTAATGTTAGACTCAGCATTATATCCGATTTATCAATGGTTTCATAATAATATTACAATACCAAATGCTACCAATCCTTATTTTAATGCTAACTCATCAGGAATGTATTCAATTCATGCCTCTGATACTTTTGGTTGCACATATGTGTCTAATCAAGTCCTTTATTGTGATGGTAGTCAACAGCCAACCTTAGATAATAACTTATCAAATGTTTGGATTTCAGATTCTTTAAATTACATTTCTTATGACTGGTTATTAAATGGAGTTAATTTAAATATAAATAATTCCATATTGAGCACAGCTAATTCTGGAATGTATAGTGTTGTTGCAGAAGATGTTTATGGGTGTCAATATTTTTCTCCTGAAGTTTTGCTTTGTGATCAAAATTTCACACCTTTAATAAATTCTATTGGAAGTGTAGCTTGGGTTTCTGACTCTGCTGGATATTCTATTCAGTGGTATTTAGATGGTAATATTCTAATTAATGAAACTAATTCAACTACTTTTATGTCCAGCACTGGAAATTATAGTGCATTATTAATAGACCCATTTGGTTGTGATTACTGGACAAATTCAATATCTAATATAAGTTCAAATTATAATAATTTAGAATTAAAAGAAATTTCAATTTTTCCTAATCCATCTAAAGACTTAATATTTATTACAAATTTGGATAGTGATAAAAAATATAGTATAGTTGACTTAAAAGGAGATTTGATATTATCAGGTATCACAAAAAACCACAGTATAAATATTAGTTCTTTTGATTCAGGAATTTATTTCCTTAGTCTAGAAGTAAACGGTGTAATGATCATTAAAAAAATAATAAAGTTTTAATTTGTAACATACACATAATTTTCATCAGTCCATGTTTGATATTTTTTAAGAGGTAGGCTTGCTGGACCATTTGTGGCCGTACCGTCACTTAAAAAAAATTTTGAACCACAGCAGCTGTCAATTAACATTACTGGTGCTAAAATATCATCAAATTCAATTAATTCACAACTTTCTTGAGGTGCATAAGAACATGCTCTGTCATAAGCTAGATAACTATCAAAATCATTTTGAAATAAAATGATTCCTTTAACACCTCTGTTGTTAATGTAGATTCCCTGACCAATCCCTCCTATATCAGATTTAGGTATAGAAAAATTTACATAAATTTCCGGTATTTGATTAATGTCTGATTTGCAGCTATATACTAGAATAATTAATGAAATTAAAATTATTTTTCTCATGCTAATCATAATGCAAATATAATTAATGATTTTTTAGCTGCATTATACATTGATTTTACAACAAAATAATCATATATTTACACACTTTAATTTTTTTAAAAAAACAAATTAGAATCTAAATAGCATGTTTAAAAAAGTTTATTTATTGTTTTTCTTTATCACTTTAATTACTACTAGTGTTTTTGCTCAATCTGGTACTTTAAAAGGAAAAATAACAGACAAAAATACTGGTGAAAGTTTACCTTTTGTTAGTGTTGTAGTAGAGCGTAATGGATCACAGGCTGGTGGAACTTCATCTGATTTTGATGGACAGTATACAATTAAACCATTAGACCCAGGTACTTATACCATCAAGGTTTCTTCTGTTGGTTTTAAACAAGTTGAAGTTACTGGAGTTATCATTTCTTCTAACAAAATAACATTTCAAAATATTGGTATGTCTGAAGGGGTTGATATTGATGAGGTTGAAGTTATTAGTTTCAAAAAACCATTAATTGATCAAGATAATTTAGCTGGAAAAACAGTAACTTCAGAAGAAATAAAAGAAATGCCAACAAGAAGAGTTTCTTCTGTTGCTGCAACTACTGCTGGTGTATATAAGCAAGATGAAAATAGTTCTGTTAATGTAAGAGGTTCGCGTTCTGATGCAACTGATTATTATGTTGACGGAATGAAAGTAAGAGGTGGCTTAGGAGTACCTCAAAGTGGAATAGAGCAAATAACAGTTATAACTGGAGGTGTGCCTGCACGTTATGGTGATGCTACAGGTGGTATAATTAGTGTTACTACTAAAGGACCTTCGCAAAAATTATTTGGTGGAGTTGAATATGTTACTTCAAAAATATTTGATAAATATGATTATAATCTTGTTGGGTTATCCGTATCAGGGCCTATTTGGAAAAAAATTGAAGATGATGGCTCCAAGGGTCGCTCAATAATTGGTTATTTTATTTCTGCTGAAGCTGAAGATATTAGTGATACAGATCCGTCTGGAATTGGAATGTGGAAACTTAAAGATGATGTTAAAGAGCAATTGTTAGCTAATCCTTTCAGGGTTTCTGAAATTTCTACAGTTGGTGCCTTAGGATTATTAAATAATACTGATTTTTTAAGAAATCCCCTAGACGAGGATGGTAATCCAACTGAAAACAGTGATTTTGAATTAATTCAGAATAAAATTAATAATGGAAGAAGGTCTATTAATGTTTCTGGAAAGTTAGATTTTAAACCAACCATGAATCTAAACTTAACTCTAGGTGGGCAGTATAAAACACAAGAGAATGATTATTACATGATTTGGAATTCTTTAATGGCTTGGGATAAAATGCCAAAGCAAACCTCAACAAATTGGCGAGTCTTTGGTCGTTTGACACAAAAATTTGGTGCTCAAGATGAAGATGATAAAGAATCTTCTTCTAATATTAAAAATGCATATTATACTCTACAAGCTGATTATAATAAAATTAATAGTGCCTTTAATCCTTTAAATGATAAGTCAATTTTTAGATTAGGATATGTTGGTAAGTTTAAGACAACTAAAGAACCTTTTTTATTAGATTCTTTAGTGAATAGTGGTCCTCAAATGGCAATACAAGAACAGGTTGCCTTTATTGATACAGACTTAGAATTTACTGCAAATGGAGGTGATTCTGACTTAGCCTCTTATACAGAAGCTTATTTTGATCTATACGAAAGTAATATAGGAAATATTGAAAATATATTTGATCTTCAAGGACTTGGACTTTTAAATGGTCAATATCCACAAATGACATACTCTCTATGGAGTAATATAGGTGGTTATAGCCCTTATTACGAAGGTTGGACGTCAAAATCAGAAGCAACACAGTTTGGCGTGAAATTGCATGCTGCAGCTGATATTGGTAATCATGAATTATCCTTTGGTTTTGAGTACGAACAAAGAAAAGACAGCTATTGGGGTATGTCAGGTGCAGCATCTTGGCAACTTATGCGAGGTTTAGCAAATAAGCATATAACCGAATTAGATTTAGCTAACCCTATATACAGATATTTAAGTAACTCTTCAGATTCTATAATAGACTCAGATATCGATCCTTACATAGGCCTAGCTGGATTCACTTTTCAAGACACTATCTTTTATAATCGACTTTCTGTTGGATATGATGATAATCATTTTGGTAAAGCTATTAGACAACATCTTGGTATTTCTGAAATTGATTGGGTTGATATTGACAACATAGATCCAGAAGATTTTTCTTTAGATTTTTTTAGTCCTGATGAATTATTAAATGAAGGAAATGCAATAAATTCTTATTATGGATACGATGCTAGAGGAAATAAATTAACAAATAATCCTTCTCTTGAAGACTTTTTCACGCAATTTGAAGGAGATTCGATTTTTAATAGATTAATCCCTGCTTTTCAGCCTACATACATTGCTGGTTATATACAAGATAAATTTGCATTTGATGATTTAATTTTTAATATTGGTTTACGTGTTGATAGATATGATGCTAATCAACAAGTTTTAAAAGATCCTTACTTATTACATGATGCATTTACAGCTGGGGAAGTAAATCAAATTAATAATAGCCCTGTTAACCATCCTCAGTCAATAGGTGATGATTTTGTTGTATATGTTGATAAAATAGAGGGGCAGTTACCAACACAAATTACTGGTTATAGAAACGAAAATACATGGTACGATGCAAACGGTGTTGAAGTGGATGATCCTGCTCTAATTACTCAACTTTCCAATGGAAATGTTGTTCCATTTCTAAAAGATAATGATCCAAAGAGAAGTGAAAGATATCTTGCGTTTGAGGATTACTCCCCAGAAATAATTTTTATGCCACGTATTTCTTTTTCTTTCCCAATTTCTGATGAAGCACAGTTTTTTGCTCATTACGATGTTTTAACCCAAAGACCTCCAACTGCAAATCGTTTAGATCCAACTGATTATTACTTTTTAGATAATAGTGTTGGTGCTTTAATTTCAAATCCTAACCTAAAATCAGAAAAAACAATTGATTATGAATTAGGTTTTGCACAAACTTTAAGTAAAAGATCTGCCTTAACAATATCTGCTTTTTACAAAGAGCTAAGAGATATGATTCAAGTAGCAGCGGTAAATTATGCTTATCCAGTTGATTATTTGACATATCAAAATTTAGATTTTGGTACAGTTAAAGGTTTTTCTGCTGCTTATGATTTGAGAAGGACTGGTAATATTAGTATGACAGCTAATTATACATTACAATTTGCTGACGGGACTGGTTCTTCAGCTACATCTGGAATTAATTTGGTGACTACTGGAATGCCAAATTTAAGAACTTTAATACCTCTAAATTATGATCAAAGACATGCTCTCACAGCAACTGTAAACTATTCTTTTGCGTCAGGTAAAGATTATAATGGTCCAATGTGGTTTGGTAAAAGAATTTTTGAAAATTTTGGTGCTAATTTTATTGTTTCTGCTGGTTCTGGTACACCATTTAGTAAACAAGGTAATATTACTCAGGAAGCAGCTTTTGGTATAAATGATAGATCAGTTCTTGAAGGGTCAATAAATGGTTCTAGGTTACCTTGGTCTTTTAGAGTAAGTACAAGAATTAGTAAACGTTTTAATATTAAATGGGATAAAAAAGACGGTGGTAAGAAACAAATTGGTATAAACACTTATGTTCAGATACAAAATTTATTAAATAACAAAAATATTATTAGTGTATACAGAGCAACTGGAAATCCTGATGATGATGGTTATTTAAGTAATGCTGCTGCACAAGCTGAAATAGCATCAAAAAATGACCCTCAATCATTCACAGATTTATACAGAATGCGTGTAGAGAGTCCAAATAATTATAGTATGCCTAGAATGGCTAGACTTGGTGTATCAATTGACTTTTAATTAAACTAACAATGATTGATAAAAATAGAATATACATGAAATTAATTACAAACTTCATATTGTTTACTGCTCTATTATTCACATTTGAAGCATATTCAAAAGAGAATATTGGGCAAAATGAAAATAGTTCGAGTTCAAATGCTAGAATTGCTTCAGGCTGTGCCCCTTCTACTTCTCAAACAGATCTTGATATAAATAATATTCGAACCACTATTATGGGTGGAGGTGACATGTGGTGGGATTTAAATAATGCTAAATATGAAATTCCAAAGAATAGTAACAAACACTCAATGTTTGCTGGAGCTTTATGGATTGCTGGTGTTTCTGAAGGAGGTCAATTAAAAGTTGCAGCACAAACTTATCGTCAAACAGGTGATGATTTTTGGACAGGACCTCTTGATCCTGCAACAGGTTCTATTTCAGCATCTGAATGTGATGAGTGGGATCAGCATTTTAAAATCAATAAATCTGAAGTTGAAGAATTTGTAGCATATACTCTAAATCCTGCAGATTATCCAACCTATGTTGTTCCTGATGTTATTAAAAAATGGCCAGCAAAAGGAAATCCATTAGGTATTGCTGGTGATAAAAGTGTTGCACCATTTCACGATGTTAATGATGATGGAGTATACAATTTTGAAGATGGAGATTATCCTGATTTTAATATTACTGGAAATGATATCGATGCCGAGTTATTTGGTGATCAAAATATTTTTTGGGTGTTTAATGATAAGGGAAATGTGCACACAGAGACTGAAGCCGAAGCTATTGGTTTAGAAATTCATGCACAAGCCTTTGGTTTTGCAACTGATGATGAGATTAATGATATGACTTTTTACAATTATAAAATTATTAACAGGGCTACTACTAAATTAGTTGATGCATACTTTGGGCAGTGGGTTGATCCTGACTTAGGTTTTTATCTTGATGATTACGTAGGTTGTGATGTTACAAGAGGATTAGGCTATTGTTATAATGGTGATGCTGAAGATGAAGGAGCCGCTGGATATGGTTTAAACCCTCCATGTATTGGTGTAGATTTTTTTCAAGGACCATTAGCAGATGAAGGAGATGGTATTGATAATGATAG
>MDTE01007214.1_pt1 | contig 19080 bp, 12 predicted proteins | sample 811231 | NCBI WGS metagenome assembly MDTE01 (sample SAMN05326651, study PRJNA326480) | marine metagenome | isolation source: seawater | place: Indian Ocean: Red Sea | collected 2010 | reverse complement strand
TTGCTGTTCATGACGTCATAGGCGCCACCATAGGCCTTGCGGGTGATCAAGGTGACCTTGGGGACGGTAGCCTCTGCAAAGGCATACAGGAGCTTGGCCCCATGCTTGATGATGCCTCCCCACTCCTGTTGGGTGCCGGGCAAGAAGCCCGGCACGTCCACTAGGGTGAGCAGAGGAATGTTGAATGCGTCGCAGAAGCGGACGAATCGGGCGCCCTTAATGGACGCGTTGATGTCCAGGCAGCCGGCAAGATGTCCGGGCTGGTTCGCGATGACCCCGATGCTGCGGCCCTCGAGGCGGATGAAGCCCACGACGATGTTGGGAGCAAAGCCGTCTTGCACTTCCAAGAAGTTGCGGCTGTCTGCGACCGCCTTGATGACAGTTCGGATGTCATAGGGTTTGTTGGCGTTGGCCGGAACCTGGGTCAGCAACTCGTCCGTGGCTCGATCCCACGCGTCGTCGCAGGGCTGAATTGGGGCCTCTTCCACGTTGTTGGATGGCATGAAGGACAACAGCTCACGGATTAGAGCTAGGCAAGTGGGCTCATCGGGTGTGGAGAAGTGCGCCACACCACTCTTCTTGTTGTGCGTCGCCGCGCCCCCGAGGCTCTCCTTGTCCACTTCTTCGTGGGTCACCGTCTTGATGACGTCTGGACCGGTCACGAACATGTACGACGTGTTCTCGACCATGGCGATGAAGTCTGTGATCGCGGGGCTGTAGACGGCGCCACCCGCACACGGCCCCATGACAGCGGAGATCTGGGGGACGACACCGGAGGCCAGCGTGTTCCTCAAGAAGATGTCTGCATAGCCGCCCAGGCTCATCACACCTTCCTGGATGCGCGCGCCGCCTGAGTCGTTGAGGCCGACGACCGGGGCACCATTCTCCATGGCGAGGTCCATGATCTTGCAGATCTTGCGAGCATAAGCACCCGACAGAGATCCTCCGAACACCGTGAAGTCCTGAGCAAAGACGAAGATAGGGCGCCCATCCACCAGCCCATGACCAGTGATGACTCCATCGCCTAGGATGCGCTGCTCTTCCATGCCGAAGTCGCGGCATTGGTGCACGACGAAGGCATCCAACTCCACGAACGAGCCCGCATCCAGCAAGAGCTCGATGCGCTCTCTTGCAGTGAGCTTGCCGCTCTTGTGTTGCTTCTCGATGCGGGCGGTGCCTCCGCCGGCTTCGGCGCGCTGCCAGTTGTCAGCTAGAAGCGCCAGCTTGTCTTTCATGATGTCGTCAACAGCTTCGGTCACGGGGACTCCTGCGCTCGATCAGTCTCGGGGCAACTAGTGTGGTGCCTGGACCGAGGCCGGCGCATTTTGGACTGTGTCCCGAGCGTGCGTCAATTGTTCGAGCCCGAGTCGATGTACCGGCACTCGCCCCGGGCGCACGTCTGTGTAGGCCGTTGTTGACCCTCGCCGTCCCGGCCGCTCATGGCTATATACTTGCCAATCCCGGCTCGACCGACCCCCCATGTGGGGCGGCATGTCGACAGGGGCCGGACCCGGAGCTTCCATGCACCCTAGCCTTCAGTCTCTCCCACTCCTCCTCGCGTTGCTTCTGGCAGCCCCCATCTTGAGTGCGGGTGGCTGCGAGCCCAGCCGTAATGATGACGATGACGATGCCACCGCTCAGCCGATAGGTCGGGTCACGGTTCAGCCTGGTGGCATGGTGTTCGACAGCCTGCAGGAAGCTATCGATGCCGCGGCTGAGGGCGGAACAGTGGTGGCTTCGGCTGGCGTCTACGAGGAGTCCCTCACGATCACCAAGTCCCTGACTTTGTCCGGCGACGGTGTGTCCGGTGTATTGGTCACGGGCAATGGCTCTGGGACCATGCTCGAGATCGATCAAGTAGATGGTCCGGTGCAGGTCTCGGGCATGAGCTTTCTGGCTCCTTCTGAGGAGGCTGGGACGATTCGGGGGCTTCGCGTGACGAACTCTACCGATGTGCTGATTCACGATGTGATCGTCGGTTTTGATGACGGTGGAGCGGCTGGCTGCGAGCACGGCCTGGTGGGCATCGAGTCGTCTCAGGCGACCGTGACGGTCTCAGAGGCCCAGATCGTGTGTGTCGGATTCGAGAACGAGGCTGGCGGAACAGGAATCCTGGCTCAGACGGACTCGGTCCTGACCGTTGTAGACACCACGATCAACGCGATGGGGGCGTTTGGAATCCGGTCCATTGACTCGGAACTCTCCATTTCCAGCTCGACGATCACCACCATCAATCGTTCGCCACTGGCCGACCAGTACGAGTCCGATGGCACAGGGATCTACTTCGAACAGGGAACGACGGAGCTCTCGGTGACGGATACGACTGTCGAGAATGGGGCTTTTGTTGGCGTCTGGGTGGATGGCCCTGCTGTTCGAGTCACCGACTCAAGCATCGCTCAGTTCGCCTATGGGGTCTATCATCCGGGGGACTCTGCGCTGGCTTCTGGGCGGTCCATGACGGTCGAGAACACTACCTTCCGCAACCTGGCTCAGGAGGCGATCCTCTCGGTGGCCTCGACCAGTGTTTCCGGCAGTGTGTTTCTGACCAAGGGGGTTGTGCCCGATCCCCTGGGAAGTCCGGCTATTCCGTACGGTGGCATTCGAGTCATCGCGCCCTCTGGCGTGGTCACCCTTGTGGACAACCAACTCGACGGCATGGGTCGCGGAGCGATCAATGTCCTGGGGAACAACGATGGTGACGTCGCCCTTGCCACCATTAATGGAAACGAGATCTCGCGGGTGACGGCAGGCAGCGGCATCGTGGTCTCGGACACGCAAGAGGCCGTCTTGGAAGGCAACATCATTGCAGACATTGATCACGCAACGGATGACGATGGCGGCATCAGCAATGGCTACGGTCTCGCATGTTTCCGAGTCGCTTCTTGCGCGATGAATGGCAATGATGTTTCGGAGGCTGAGTTCTCCAACTTCGTGGGTGTGGACAGCAACTTCACGTCAGTGGCCGACAGCTTTCACGATGGTTGGTATCAGGGGGCTCACCTGGAGTCCTCACAGGGGACGTTCACGGACACGACCTTTACGGACAACCGCGGCTACGGCGCGATCTTCATGGACTCGACCGTGCAGGGAACGGGCGTGGTTGTGACTGGAACGGTGCGTGGTCCGCACTACCGTGATCTAGACGGTGTGGACGACCCCTCCCCCGAGGACCTCGAGTTCGACAACGGGGGTCGCGGTATCGAGAGCTTCTCTACCGGTGGGGCGAGCTTCTTGTCGTGGTCCTCCGGTACGTTCGAGGACAATCACTTGGGTGCTCTCTACAGCGGCAGTGGCCAAGTGGAGTTCGTTGACAACCGACTCATTAACAACGGAATTGATGACCCGGTCACTGGATTTGGTGGTGGCTCGGCCTTGGTGATTAGCGGGTCCGATGCTGAGGCTCTCCAGGGGCCGCTCGTCCAGGGGAATGTCATCGATGGAAGCGAGGGCGGCTGGGGGATGTCGGTCTCCAATGCCCCTGGAGTTCGGATTTCCGACAACGTGATCTGCGGAGGAACCAGCGCTGGGCTGTACCTGAGCCGCAGCGATGGCGCGGTGGTCGAGGACAACCACATGGGCCGTACCGATGACACCACCGTGACGTCGTGTGGCGTCTTGGGTTGGGTCTACGGCATTTACTTCACGAACTCCCAGGACTCGATCATCGAGGAAGGCATCAGACTCTCGGGCAACGACATCGCCGATGGGGACATGGACTACGGTGTGTACCTGAATGGCTCGGGGCCCATTGCGATGGAGGAGAACACGATCGAGGGGGCGACCGTCGCTGGAGTCTATGCGACCACCTCTACGCCTAGCGGTCTGACTTGGGATGACGACGGGGACGGTCAGTCGGAGTCATCGGGGGATTGCGACGATACCAACCCTCAGGTGAACGGGAACGCCCAGGAACTGGATGGCGATGGCATCGACAACAACTGCGATGGAGTGATCGATGACGGTCTCTCTACTAGCGATGGGGATGGCGACGGACACTCCATTGCGGACGGGGACTGCAACGACAATGACGCATCGGTGTACCCGGGGGCCGTTGAGCTTCTAGAGAACTTCCGTGACGACAACTGTGACGGCTGGGCCGACTTCGACGCGGATCTCCCACACCCTCAGATCACGATGATGGGCAACACCATTGAGGGTGGCTCGGCGGGTATCCGGTTGAATGGCGCCACCCTCGACATGTCGGTGGAAGCGTCAGCCGGCTCTGGGGACCAGTTGGTTGGCCAGAGCGGCACGGGGCTCATGTTGTGGTCGTGGTCTTACGCGTCCACTCCGGCCCTGGTGCCTTCCGTTGTGAACCTGGGCCCCGAGGTCGTGATCGATGGCTCACAGTCGGATTGCATCTCTGTGGCTGGGACCAGCGCGACTGTCAACCTGGACGGGGCCAGTGTGACCGGCTGCGGCGCGAGCGGCATTTCCATGACCCAGGCCGGTGTCTTGAATGCTGAGGAGGTGACTATCGAGAACACGGTAGGCCCCGCAATCTATCAGTTTGCGGGTGTTGCCAACCTGGACCAGGTGTCGCTGTCCAGTCCGGGCGGCTTGGAGACACTGGTGGGGACTGAGCCACTGGTCCTCAGCGCTGCGGGTGGAGAGTTGGGCTTTGCTGCGTCGCGCACTCCGGTGGCTATTGATCAGCCTTACTCGCTCTTGTTGAATGGCGTGGCTCTGACAGAGGGCGAGGACTTCAGCCTGAATCCCATCACGGGCTACATCCTGTTGACGGAGCCCCTAGCTGCTGGCGATGCCCTCTCCTTGTCCTCCTATTCCTGGTATCGGGCAGCCGTGGAGCTCAAGGGGGGAGAGCTGAACGCAACGGACCTCGTCATTGTGGAGCCTTCGGGGATGGGCCTTCATGTGACGGGAGGTGCTGCCAATGTTGACCTGCTGTCCTTGAATTTCACTTCGGGCAACTCGGGGTCGGCTCCTGGGGTGCTGGTGGAAGGCGGTGCCATCTCGTTATTGAACGCAGCCATCGGTGAAGCGCCCGGAAGTGGCCTCCATTTGACTGGCGGTACGGTGTCGGTCGAAGGCGGCGTTGTTGCTGCCAGCAGCCAGGATGGCATTGCGGCGTCGGGAGGCGTGCTTGCTTTAGACGGAGTGTTGGTTCTCGGCAACGGCGGAAACGGAGTTCACTTGAGCGGTACGGCGCAGGTCACCATGGAGAATGCAGACCTGTCGAACAACACGGGCTACGGGCTCCTATGTGACGGCGGTTCCGGCAACTCCACGGTGAGCACCGTGGGCTTGTTGTCCTGCGAGGCTGCTGTATCGGACAACGTGGCCGGTGACTTCGAGCTTCAGAATGGCTGCGAGGCGACCGACTGCATCGTGCTCTAGTCCAGGTCATCTGCGGCTGATCGTCGCTGGTCAATCACGTGACTCCAGCCCTCTGTGGCCCGCTGGAGCAACACGGACCTGAATGCTTGAGGGGGACGTGACGGCAGGGATGATGGGAGTTCCCGTGCCTGCGTGGCGCGAAAGCGGAACATGCGTCGTTGCATCCCGTTGTCTTCAGTCCATGCGAGTCCTGTTGGTTGGTTGGACAACGGGTCGACCAAAGCAACCTCTCCGTCTTGGGCTGCGTGCTTCTCGATCAGATGACTGTCCTGGAGAGATGGTGCGGCGAAGAACGCACTCGCAGGAACCGGCGGTGCCTCATCGGATTGAGCCATGGGCATCGAGCTCTCCTGGACCTCTAGCATGATGGGCTGGGTCCACCGAACCACGCCCTCCAGGCTGACTCGGAACGGCCCAACCTGGAGCCGCCCGGGTCGAAGCGCACGGAACTGGTACTGAAAATTGCGCTGCATGTACTCTCTGCCGCCCTCGGCGCCGGCCGAGAAGGTTTCTTTACGGGCAAGGGGCCGGAGCAAACCGGGCTCAATGGTCCAGGCCGGCTCGATGGTCACCGGGGCTCTGGGCGCCATCAGAGGTCGATTCAGAGCGATGGCTACGACGGTCACGGTGGTTGCCTCGCCCACTGCGACGGATCCAGGGTGAATGAAGGCGACGGCATCTTCTTCCTGCCGCGACAGGATCCCGGTTGCTTTATAGAAGGCGAAGCGGTGGTCGTCTTCGAGTGCCGCTAGATCGGGATCGCTAGCCACCTCTTCCAGCGTGGGTACGCCCGATGCGAGAGCAGCCTGGAGCCAGCCAACTGCCTGGTCGCGCTCTCCCAGTGCGGCTGCGCTGCAGGCGAGGTTATAGGCGGCTTGCCAGAATGTGGGGTCGATTCCCAGGGCGAGTCGCCCTTGCACGAGCGCCTCTCGAAAGCGACCTTGCCGATGGAGGGATAGCGCCAGGCTAGCCCTGCTATGCGCGTCATCGGGCGTCATCTCCAGCGCTTCCCGCAGGAGGTCCTCGGCTTCTTGTGGCTGGTCTTGTTGGAGCAGAGCTTCCGCCTCGCTCGCAAGTAGCCCGGGCTCCTCGATGGGGTCCGCTATCGGCCCTTCGGTGCAGGCCGCTGTCGTCCACAGGAACAGGAGCAGGGCAAGACTACGTGCGAGCCCGATGACTCCGCGCATGCGAGACGATCTGGCTCCATCCCTGCGGTAGGAGTCGTATCGATCAGGCGAACAGTAGGTGCACCCACCGACGTCTTCAATCCAGTGGTCAGAGAGCCCCGCCCGTCGTAGCAAGACGCGATTCGCCTGGCGCAGGTCCAGGTGGGGGCGGGATCCAGGCGAGCGGCTGACGGAAACATCAGACGGGGAGAGCCCCACGCTCATCAAGCCTTCGATTACCTCTTCACCGACCTCAAAGCAGCACAGCCCAATGGAGGGACCCAGGGCGGCTCGAACTCGTGCGGGCTGAATCCCGATGCGTCTTCCGGTCTGAAGTGCGGCCCCAACGATATTCTGGGCGGTCCCTCGCCATCCGGCGTGGACAGCAGCCACAGCAGGCACCTCTGGATCCCAGAGGAGGACTGGGACACAGTCAGCGATACGGACAGCGATGAGCGTCTCACTCGCTGTCGTCCACAGTCCATCGCCTTCGAGGGGGCTGTCACCGGGCCCCACACAGTGCACCTCTGCACCGTGTACCTGTGTCTTGCATTCGATGGCTTCGGGCGGCTGGGTACCACGTAGGGTGAAACCACAGTAGGCCAGGCGCTCATCGGCCCAACTGGGAGCTTCGAATCCCGGGGTGATCATGATGTGAGACTAGCTTGCATTGTGCCGGGGTGACAGCATTGCAAATGCGCAAATACAGAGGGGATCGGGCACGAGAAGGCAATTGACAGTAGCGTGGTGGAAGCGTAGGTTTCGGCACCCTGAAAGAGGTGCTGGATCTTGGTTCCAGGCCCTGACTTGAGGCCGGAGCGGCTCGAGTTCAACAAAAGCTAGCGGGCTGCTAGAGGAGAGATAGAAGAATGTACAGAATCTGGTTGACTCTACTTACGGTTGCCATGGGCATGACGCTGGTGGCTGGGTGTGAGGCTGACGGTGGCGATACTGGCGATGACCAGAACGTGACCGAAGATGCCCCCCTGATCACTCGGATGGCGCCTAGTGCGGACACCGTGGATTTCTTCTTCCAGGCGAATCTGGAAGTGGAGTGGAACCTGCCCCCGACGGGCGCCACACTGAGCCTGACCGGGGCCGATGGCGCGGCTATGGGTGGCGTGACGGAGATGTCCAGCTCCGGTCGGATCCTGAGCTTCAACCCGGATGCTGATCTCACACCGGACAGCACGTACAGCGTGACGGTCACCTGGAACAGTGAGTCCAGCCCGGTGGACTTCTCCTTCCAGACCGGTTCGTATGGCAATGAGGTTGGCGCTGACACTCAGGACGGCCTGGTTGGTCGTGTCTTCAACCTTGATCTGGCCTCCGCGAACTTCGTAGAGCCTCCGGGCGTCGGTGGAATCCTCCAGAGTCAGATTGGAGATGTTGCCATTCTCTTCACGATGACGGCTGAGTCGAATTTTGATGCGGCTGCCCAGCCAGGTCTCCATATCCTCGGCGCTATCGGTGAAGTGGAGGGCGGCCAAGTCTCTCAAGGTTCGTGCACAGAGACCCTCACATTCACCTACGGTGTCGATGGCGTGCAAGGAACTGCTGATGACACACCTGCTCGCTGGTCGAACCCCCAGATGGAGCTCGGGCCAACAAACCTGGACATCGCGGTTCAAGGCTTCTCGGCCACAATTGAGAACCTGGTGATCTCGGGCACCTTCCACCCGGATCTGGACGACATGCGCGGCGGCACTTTCGCGGGCAAGGTCGACACGCGCCCCCTGGCGCCGGAGCTTGATCCCGAAGGTGGAGAGAACGCGATCTGTGAGCTGGTCGTCGAGACGGTCGGAGTCGAGTGCGAGCCCTGCAACGAGGACGGAAGTGAGCCTTTCTGCCTGAGTGTGGTGGCTGAGGATGTGGCCGCCGACGGTGTGGAGGGCATGACCCTGACGCCCACAAGCTGTGCGGACATCATCACCGGCTTTGTGGCTGATGGCGTCACCTGCCAGGAGGAGGCGGAAGCCTACGACACCGATGCCGATGCCGATGGTGTGTTGGACGGGACCTATCCGGACTGCCCGGCTTACGCGGCAAACGCCAACTAGCCACTCGAGACCAGTTCGCTGGTCTTGAGTGCAAGAGAGCCTTTAGAAGAGGGGCTCCCAGGGAACTGGGGGCCCCTCTCTCGTTCTGGTCTCTGGGGCGGGGGGCTCGCCTCTCTCAGGCCAGCGTGTGGCCATCTCCCAGAAAGGGTTGCTCTGGACTCCTGTCCCATGGACCCGGTGCGTCCTCGGCTAGGCCTGCATGGCGTCGGAGCCCGCGAATCACCGAAGCCATGGGCTCGGGTGGCTTGAGGTTGAAGTGGACGTAGGCATCCGTGGTCGGGTGTATGAAGCCCAGGGTTCCTGCATGCAGCATCTGACCCCGCAGGGGCTCCAGGAGTGCCCGAAGCGTACTGTCGTCCGGCAAGAGACGTTTCTTGATGCCGCCGTAGACCGGATCGCCGACTAGGGGGTGACCGCGCTCGGACAGGTGAACCCGGATCTGGTGGGTGCGGCCGGTTTCCAGTGCACACTCGACCATGCAGACAGGGCCGTAGTTCTCGATGACCCGATAGTGAGTCACTGCATGCTTTCCGCTCCGCTCTAGGCTGGCCATCTTGCGTCGATCCCGCGGGCTGCGACCGAGAGATGACTGGATGGTCCCCTCTGAAGGCGATGGAGTGCCCCAGCAGAGCAGGGTGTAGACACGGTCCACGGAGTGGCCCCGAAATTGTTCGCTGAGGTGCTGATGGGCGACATCTCTCTTGGCGACGACGAGTAGACCTGATGTGTCCTTATCGATGCGGTGGACAATTCCGGGGCGCTCGACTCCGTTGATCCCGCTCAAGTCCGCCACATGGTGCAGCAGAGCATTGACGAGGGTTCCGGACCGGTCGTGGGTGGTGGGGTGCACCACCATTCCCACAGGCTTGTTTACGATGACGAGGTCGCTGTCCTGGTAGATGATGTCCAACGCGATGTCCTCAGCCTGGACTTCGCAGGGCTTGGGAGCCGGCACCTGAACCTCGATGGTCGTGCCCGTGCGAACACGGTCCGAGCGCTCACAGACCTCACCGTCCACCAATACCTGCTCGTCGGCGATCAGCTTCTGGATGTAGGCTCGACTCAATTCGGGAAGCCGCTTGGCCAAGAACTGGTCGATCCGGACTTCCTTGTGGGTTGACCGGATCTCGAAACGGGCGGGGGAATCATCGGAAGACACGCGCTTGACCCTTGTGGGAGGTTCCGCGGGTGGTGTTTCAGCCCCCGTTGAGTCCAGAGAGATAGCAAGTGGTGGTGCGCGGATGGGGGAGCTTGAGTAGCCGGCTGATGTGCATGAGGTAGCCCTTCAGATACACCTGGGCTGGCAGGTGCCTGATCTCTTCTTCCTCGATGGACTGGAGCATGGAGCGGCTGATCTTGGTTTGCTGAGAGATGTATTCCAGGTCCACGCCCTGCTCGACGCGGACTTGCTTGAGAAAACGCCCATTCACCCCGCCACAGTCGGCTTCGATAGCTTCGAGAACTTCGTCGGAGAGTGGAGCAATGCTTAGTGTCGCCCTTGCTGTTGGCCTGGGCTGCTCCCTGCCCCACGACTGGGGAGCCTTGGCGGTCGCAGTCGCGACGTTCGTACTCTGTACTCCGGCTTGTAGGCCGGGGCTACCGCTGGTGGGTCGGGCCGGAGCCGCAACCGCTCGTGGCTGAGGGGCCGGTTCGACCGACGGGGGAGAGGAACTGTTGGGCACTGGCAGCCCTGCTCTTGGAGCGACGCGTACTGCAGGAGTCGGGCGTGGCGGCCGCAGCGGAAGAGAGGGTTGCGGTGATCGCTCCTTGGCCGGCGGAGGCGCTGCCGGTACGGACTCTTCTTCCACCACCTCCTCTAGGCTGGTGAGCAAGGGGAGCTCGTCGGTCTTCTGAACGGGATGCATGGCGCGGATCCCGTTGGTACGCGAGCGCCGCCGGCGATCGATTCTTGTGACGTTTGAGCCCTCTAGTGCGGTGGAGCTGGTCTCCCGGCCCAGGCTGGTGTGCTGCTGCTGTGTTGGGCGAGGAGTCCCTTTGCCTGCGTCTTGTGAGCTGGGGACAATCCGCATCCCCCCCATCTGGCGTGCGAGAGCTTCCAGTGCAGTGGGATCGTCCAACTGGTGGACCTCGTCGAAGAACGCATTGGCGTCACGAGACACGGCCTTGCCCAGACGACTCGAACGATGGTAGCGGCGATAGCGGCTGGCAGACTCTGGGCTACTCAGGACTTGGAAGGCTTCCTCGATCTTCGAACTGATAGCGGCGGTCTCATCCTCGGAATAGAGACTGTGAACTGCCAGGGAGTCTGGACGGAAGCTCTGACGAGCCACTCGGTATGCCTGCTTCACCTCTTCGCTTGTAGCGCCTGGCTTGACGTTGAGGATCTCGTAGTAGTCCTGGGTAACGAACTTCATTTTTGGTCCTATGGCCCCACCATGCTCTCGCCTTGGTTGCTCTCGGCTCCACAGCCCCAGGCTTGAGGCGCCGGCACTTCAGAGTCCGTCTCGACGCGGTCGAGAAAGTCGTCGACTTCCATATTCAGGAGGCTGGTTGTGACACCGGAGAGCTTGACCGAGAGGCGGCGCGCTCGAATCCAACCTTCATCTTCGAAGGGGAGTACAGCTCGGAAGCGCAGGTCGAGTCCGAGGCCGTGCCCAGCAGCCGTGACGAGCGCATGGCCTACGTCGATGTCATCGGCTCGACGGACCCGGTTCAAGAGCAGGTGGATGGGCTTTCGGCCAACGAATTCGGCCAAGTCATCAGCTGGCACCTCCGCCCGCTTTGCCACGGACCGCATCCAGGTGCCGGTGCGACCCGCACACTGTTGCCACGCCTCCGCGAGAATGAGTTGTGCGTCCTGGAGTCCGAATCGTTCCGTTAACCAGGGTCGAGCGAGCCGAGCGAAGACACTCGAGAGAAGCCGCGCAGTCGCCTCGAGGGGTAAGCGCTCTGGAACAGCGACTAGCATCGGTAGGTCTGATGCAAGCCATAGGTCGAGGGCAGCGCCGTGGGAGCCTCCAGGTAGGTCGACCACGACGTCGTCGTGCGGTAGCGACCGAAGCCGCTGGAGAATCGTAGGGGCGACGGCCTCCATGGGGCTTCGGACCATGGGCCCGCCGCTTGCGAGCACATCGAGACCAGCTTCTTGAGATCTGCAGACCGGGTGGAGGCGCTCGCTACTCCAGATATCTCCTTGGGAGTGTGCGGGAACGTCTAGCAAGAGAGTCAGTAAGGGCGAGCTCCAATCACCATCCACAAGGCAGGCCGTGCCACCTCGAGCAACAAGCCTAGAGCCGAGCACCGTAGTGAGGGTCGAACGGCCAACGCCCCCACTGCCCGAGGCAAAAGACCATATGCGTGGCCCATGCCCTGTGCGACCCGCTGTCGAGGTCGGGTCATGATCGCTGCCCTGATCGGCGCCGAAAGCGCCCAAGCCCGTCGTCGGCCCACTCACCCCAAAACTCCCATGAACGCTAGATCTGCAAAAGGTCCTTGATTTCAACCGCCTACACTGAGGGAGACCTCCCAATCCAAGCATGGAAACGCCGTATATGCAAGAGGGACTTTGCGGTTTACATAGTTTCTACAATAAGCGAGCAGTCTGCCTTTTCTTTGCCCACGAAGTTCTGTGGATAACTGACTTATCCACAGAATGGGGACAACCCGTGGATAACTCGCTGTGGGAAGTTTTGCCGATGTATGGCAACGACCCAAACGCACGACTGAGCGTTGCCGTTCCGTTGGCTCGGCAACGAGCACCGGAGCTCAGGCTGTGGATGCCCATGCAGGAACTGACAATGACTCAGGTGGGCCGCTAGGCAGACTGCTCGTCGCTCGGCGCGCTGGCTTCGTCTTTGGTCAGCGTCCTCTTGTCCGAGTCGTTCGGGGTCTGGTCTGGCTCGTGCTCTTCCGCTTCCCTGCCCTCTTGGCTGTCGTCCCGACTCTCTGGAAGGGGCAGGCGGAGGGTGAATCGAGTCCCCTCGCCCAGTACGGACTCGATTTCCATGGCGCCACCATGGGCCCGCATGATGCGCTCACAGATGGGCAGGCCCAGCCCTGTTCCTTCCGCCTTCGTGGTGAAGAAGGGGATGAACAGCTTCCGTACGTCCTCGGGGCGAATCCCTTCCCCTTCGTCATCAAAGGCAATCTCGACGTAGCTCGGGGTTGCCACACTGCCCCGCTTCACTCGCACTTCATTGCCGGTGCCCGGTGCCCGCGAGCGGAGCGAGGTGATGCCACTGTCGGGCAGATCTGTGTGTCGAACATGGGTGCTGATCATGAGTCGGCCCCCTCGCTTGGCCATGGACTCGATGCCGTTCAAGAGAAGGTTCAGGGCAACCTGCTTGAGCTTCTCGATGTCCATGGGAAGCTCGGGTACGTTCTGGCCGCTCACGTACTCCACGATGACATTCTCGGGGAGGCCTTGAGCTTCAGCCATGGCGACGACGCCGTGAATGAGCAGGTCCGGGTGGATCGGATCAACGCGCATCTTCATGGGCCGCGCGTAATCGAGGAACTCCTGAACGACGCCATCGAGTCGGTTCACTTCCTCGACGATGATGCCGAGGAACTCCGAGTCCGAATCTCGCCCGGATCGATGGAGGAGCTGGGTGGCCCCTTTGATCGCACCCAGCGGATTTCGGATCTCGTGTGCTAGGCCAGCGGCCATCTGGCCCAGTGTTGCAAGCCGATCGCGCTCTTTCATGCGCTCGAATGCACGCGAATTGTCGATCAAGACAGCGCATAGGTCAGCCAGGTCGGTGAGGCGATGGACCTCTTCGTCCGAGAAGGAATGACTCCCTGGCCGGGTTCGAAGATTCCAGAGTCCGATCACGGTCGGGCCGATGCGAAGCGGCAGACACAGCTCAGTTTGCAAAGACTGCATCGTTGCCACAGTGCCTTCGAGCCAAGGAGGCAAGACGGCCGCTGCCTGCCCCACCGTTTCGGCCTCCAACTCCTCCAGAAGATAGTGGCTTCGGCCGTCCAGCAGGCCGTCGATGAAGGGTCTCTGAGGGACCGCCGGGAGAAGGCTGTGTTCGGGGTCTCCTTCCCAGCGTCTGAGCCGGTACCCAGCCCTGGCTTCGTCATAGAGGTACAGGGAGGCTAGGTCGACACGGCCCGTGGAGAGTGCGCCGTCGAACAGTCGATTGAGCAGTGGCTCCAGCTCAATGATGGATGGCAACTGACGAAGGGTGAGCTCCAGGGCCTGGCCGTACTCGTAGCGCTCCCTTGAGAACGAACGCTGGACATACTTCTCCATCGCAATCTTCAGCGGCTCGTAGAGGATCAAGACCAGGGTGGACGCGATCAGGATGTCGACTGCCTCGGCGACCATTCCGGTGCGTGGGCCGATCAGGCGAACGAGGACGCCGTAGACGCCAGCTAGGAGGACGACCATGCCGATGGACACGACGATTCGGGCAACGATCTCGTCCCGTTCCAAGAGTCGATGCCGAAGGATGATCTGCCCGAGGAAGTAGATGTAGCCTGCGGTGGCCATAGAGCCAATGGGCGGAAAGAACACCCGCGAGCCGGCTTCAGGAGCACGCCAGAAGTTCCAGTCCAGGAATGCCATCTCGATTCCCATGGCGAGAACTGCCACCGAGCCGACCCACAACAGGTTCGTGACCCGTGCCCGCTCCACGGCCCGGTCTAGCTTCTTGGCGAGGCGGTGGATCCAGAACACCTGGGTTGCAAGGCCACCAAAGACGAGGATCCCGTTGCTGATGACGATGTAACCATTGGCTCCGAGCACGGCGATGGCCACGATTTGAATCGCTGCGAGGACGTACAGGATGGGTACGAAGTGGAGAAATGGCGGATGATGCCGACGAAGGACCTGCCCGTAGACCTGTAGCGATGCAGGAGCAACGAGAAGTGCAGAGGCGAGGAGGCCATACCGCCAGGCCTCTTCCTTGCTCATGATTAAGAAGAAGAGGCAGAGAAAGACGATCGAAATGACACCGGCCAGGAACGCATATTCCTGGTGAAGTCGATCCCGAGCCCCGCGGATCAGAGTTGAGATCGCCATCGACAGTGCGATTAGCGCCGTAAACAGTGGAGCGACGGTTTCCACGGTCGAAGTGTACACTCGGGACCGCTATGGGAAGTCGCGAAGTCCTCCGAGATCTTCCGTCCATCGATCGCTTGCTGGCGGTTTCGGGTTGGGATGCGCTGCCGACGCTCCCGCACAGCGTCCGTGTTGAGGCCTGTCGGGTCGTGGTCGCGCGAGCCCGTGAGGCTGTTCTTAGCGCGGCCAACCAAGCGGGTGGCCAGGACCTCGCCGCTCAATCGGTGAACACAGAGGTCTTGGCTGCGGAAGCGATTGCAGAGGCTCGCCTCGCCGTTCGGCCGCGGATCCGCCGCGTCATCAATGCTACGGGCGTGGTGTTGCACACCAACTTGGGTCGTTCTCCGCTCTCCACCTCAGCCATCGCAGCCATCACCCGAGTGGCTGGTACCTACAGTAATCTGGAGATGAACTTGGAGACTGGAGCGCGCGACAGTCGTCATGCGCGCCTTGGTGCTTCTCTGGCGCGCGTGTTGGGTTGTGGCGATGCGCTGGTGACCAACAACAACGCGGCAGCGGTCTTTCTCGCGCTCTCTGCCTTGGCGGGTGACGGTGCGGCTGTGGCGGTCTCGCGGGGCGAGCTGGTCGAGATCGGTGGCTCGTTCCGTATGCCTGACATTATGCGTACCAGCGGTGCGCAGTTGGTCGAGGTAGGGACGACCAACCGGACGCGGATCGATGACTATGCCTCCGCGCTTGCCGATGGAGCTTCCCTTGTCGTGAAGGTCCATCGGTCCAACTTTGAGATGGTCGGCTTTACCGAGGAGGTGGGCATTGCAGCCCTGGCGTCTTTGTGTCGTGAGCAGGACGCCGTGCTGCTGCATGACCTGGGCTCGGGATTGTTGGAGGCAAGCCCTCAGCTCCGCGAAGACTCCGTGACAGCCTCGTTGGAGGCGGGAGCAGATCTGGTGTTGTTCTCCGGTGACAAGTTGCTGGGGGGGCCACAGGCAGGAGTCGTTGCCGGCCGGGCAGACATCGTCGAGAGGCTGAGAGTGCACCCGGTCATGCGACTCGTTCGGCCCGGGAAGCTGACGCTGCTCGCGCTCGAGGCCACCCTCTTGGCCTGGGAGCGAGATCCTTGCGGTGGTGAAATCCCGGCGTCTGTGTTGATTCAGCGTACGGAGCAGCAACTCCAGCAGGATGCAGAGGAGCTTCTCGAGAAGGTCGCCGCCCTGGAGGTGGCCCGTGCATGGCAACTCGAGATTGTTTCTGTGGAGAGCACCCCCGGGGGGGGGAGCTCCGCCGCGATCCGATTACCGTCCCGGGCTCTATCGCTATGCCCACGCGACGGCGATGAGGAGTCTCTGGCTGGGAATCTTCGCGCCGCGGATCCACCCATTGTGGGCCGGATTGAAGGTGGACGGGTCCTGCTTGACCTACGCACACTACTGCCGGGAGACCTCGATGCGATCGTGGAGTCTCTGGCCGCGATGCCTCTGACCACGGCTTGACGGGAGTCGTTTCTCTCGGGTGCGCGAGTCGCTTCAGCTGTGCAGTATCGTGCCGGGGGTCCCGGCCGAAGCTCCTCTTCGTGCCAGCAAAGTGATGTTGATTGCGTTGATCACGAAGTGCATGAGAATGGGGGCGAGAAGCCCCCCTTGATGCTCATACAAGAGAGCGAGTCCCAGCCCGCAGACGAAGGCCGAGAATGTCCACCAGAGCCACGTTCGGTTGGGCCCCACATGAACCAGAGCAAAGGCGATGGTGGCTGGCCAGAGGCCCCATTGGGTCTGCAGGCAACCTCGGAATAGCACCTCCTCGCCCACCGAAGAGAACAGCGCGAGAATGCAGGCGCCCCGAGGCTCCAGCCCCGCGAGAATGGCGCTGAAGCGCTCGCTCAGTTGTCGAATTCCTGGCACCGTCCGCTCCAGTTGCCAGGCGAGCACGACCCCGATGAGGCCCAGCAGGACACCCGCCCCGACCCCGATGGCTATGGAAGGCCCGTCCTCGAAGGTCCACCAGTGTTGGAGAAGCCTCTGTCCGTTGTCATCAGTTCCGAGCCAGCCCCACGCCAGTCCAACGGCGAGCATGGTGCTGTAGGTGGTGGCAGCGAGGCTGAGCAGCCGGGAGGCGGGCATGACTGGATCAGCCCGCACTCGGCGTGGTCGATGAGTCCGTGTTCGACTCGGATGGTGCTTCCTCGTGTTCTCCGACTTCTGTCGACTGAGGCCGTGGGGTCAGGACACGGAGCCGATGGGTCAGGAGCTCCTGGGTTGCTCGCACAACGAACTCGGCCTCGGTTCCCTTGTGTTTGCGGTGGAAGACAAACTCCATATCGCTGTCGTCCTCGCGCTCGATGATGATCCGCTCCCCGCTAGGGTAGGGAGGCTGCTGGTCATCGGGATAGCTGCGCCAGTACAAGGTCTGCACTTCTTCCCAGCGAACTCCATGCTTCGCAATGATTCCGCGAGGCTGCAGCCCATCTTGATCGAGGATGTATCGCCGAGGTCTTAGAAGCAGCTGATCTGCGATTACGCTGGTGACGAACAGGCTGACCAACACTGCGATACGAAGCGAGCTGGGCAGAAAAGACGACCCCAACAACAGCAGTATGAACCCTCCGCCAAACGCCAGGTAGCGAAGCACGTGGGCAATCAGGCGATACCGTGCGTCGACAAGTCGCACCTGGACCGGCAGCTCCGGGGCCTGCTGGGTCTTACTGAGTTGGAACGGTGACGCGGCGAGCGTCGGGCCGGGCACGAGGAACCATCTCGCTCCCAGGCCCCCGATGAGGAGGCCGGCGACGGCGGCTGCGGAGGAGAGGAAGAGCCAGGCCCCATCGATGCGGTCGAAGAGGGCCACGATGGGCATCGCGACGAGCGCAACCCCGCCCACCACTAGAGCGATGGCTTCGGCTCGGTCACCTCGAGTCGCTCCGTCTAGGCGGACACCCACCGGTCCTCCCGTGGCCTATGTGGATTGCTGCTGGCGTCGTGCGGCGAGGTGCTCGTCGACCAGCATCGCGGTGGCACGCCGGAGTTCTTCCGCACACTTGTGGAATCCCTCAAGGGGTCCACCTTGGGGGTCTACGACGTGGTCGTTTGTTTCGTCCAGGTAACGCCAGAGTGGGATGAGCTGGCCTCTGGCGCCTTCGTGGAGGGCCAAGACTATCTGGGCATGAGCGGGCTCCATCACGACGATGTGGTCTGCCCAGGAAATCGCCTCGGAGGTCAGCGCGCTGGTTCGGTGGTCGCGCAAGTCCACACCGAGCTGGCCCATTGCCAGGACCATGTCGGGACCGGCACGGAGTCCGTCGATGCCGTGGGTCCCGGCGGACCGGATGTCGCAGTTTACAAATCGGTTGGCAAAGTGTTGTCGTGTCCACATCGCCGCTGCGGGAGAGCGATTGATGTTCGCGGTACACACAAAGAGGTAGCGGGCAGTTTGCATCATGGGCCGACGGAGGATAGCAGTTGTCCTAGCTCACGGCGGAGCCATGGCGAGGAGCCCACGGAGGGCTGTGCGGATCGCGCTCTAGTCGACGATCAGTTGAGTTGTCGAAGAAGAGCCCGAACCTCTGCTGAGTCTCGGCCATTGGGCTCGAGCTGGAGCACCTTTTCGTATTCAGCCACCGCTTGGGGAACTCGCCCCTGCTCCTGGTAGGCCAAGCCTAGGCCGTAATGGGCCTCTGCGCTGGATGCTTTGATGCGGAGTGCGGTCTTGAAGCCTTCGACGGCCTCGGCGTTGCGCCCGAGCTCGATGTAGCTCCACCCCAATTGAAGGGCCACGGGAAAGCTCTTTGGATTGGCTGCTAATGCCTTTTGGTAGGCATCGGCAGCGGTCCCGAAGTCTCCACGCTCGCGGGCCTGGTCTCCGAGCAGGACGTAGTTCGATTGGGCAGCCCTTGCCGTCTTACGGCTCGACTTCTTGCCTGTGGTCTTCTTAGGAGCCTTTTTCTTTGGCTTCATTGCGACGGCTTCCTTGGGGTCCGGAGCCTTGGCGGACTTGGCTTGACTCTTCTTGCTGTCCTTGCCGGAGTCTGAGGAACCTTCAGCTTCTATGGCTTTGCCCTTAGCGGCCTCGGGCTCCCCCCCCTTCCCATCGGCCTGGGTGTCGGTGGACGTGCCGTCAGCAACCGCGTTGTCCCCGACGGCTGCTCCTTCCGCGCTGCCCTCCGCTCCGGGTGTGAGCTTTGGTGGAGTCGGCAGCTTAGGCCCGGGACTCTCCTTCGTTGGATCTGTTGCTTGCCCCTCGTCGCCAGCAGCCCCGTTGACGTCAGCGACCGGGTCGGCGGTCTTTCCAGGGCCGGCCAGGAAGTACCAACCAGCGCCACCTCCTGCCAGCAACACGATGGCAGCCCCGACAACTAGCTTGCCCTTCTTGCTCTTCTTGTATTCGATGCTGTCGTCCTCGTAAGCATCGTCCCCACCGGCGTAGGCGTCGTCCCCACCGGCGTAGGCGTCGTCCCCACCGGCGTAGGCGTCGTCCCCACCGGCGTAGGCGTCGTCCCCACCGGCGTAGGCGT
>MDTE01100251.1_pt1 | contig 19081 bp, 22 predicted proteins | sample 811231 | NCBI WGS metagenome assembly MDTE01 (sample SAMN05326651, study PRJNA326480) | marine metagenome | isolation source: seawater | place: Indian Ocean: Red Sea | collected 2010 | reverse complement strand
GGTCCTGAAGCCATATCAGGCGGGCCTGAGGGGATTCGAACCCCCGGCCACCGGGTTAAAAGCCCGGCGCTCTACCTGACTAAGCTACAGGCCCATGGCATATGCTGGGCCCTCCTGCGACCATAGGTCGCTTCTAAAACCTTACCATTTGGCACAGCAAGGCTACGCAGGGCGGCGATTCCCTCTAGAGGGGCAGAGGGACAGTGAAACCTTGGGGGCTCGTCCGAATAAAGGTTTTCAGATTTGACTGGTGTTGCAGGGCATGAGTGGAGGCCGGGACCCATCAAGACTGGATTTATCCAGACCTCCAAGAACAATGTCATTTGTGATTGAAGACGTTGGTGAATGGGAGATACTAGTTCCTCAAACAGTCTATCCTCCACGTGAAGATACTCATATCCTAGCACAAGTCTTGGTAATGATAGAAAGAGATTCTGGACTTGCTGTTGAAATTGGATGTGGCAGCGGAGCGATTGCGATCTTGCTAGCTTCGCTGGGCTGGAGGGTCGAGGGGTGTGATGTCAACCCAATCGCAGTAGCCACAGCTCGAGGAAATGCTCTGAATGCTGGTCTGTCTGACATGATTTCAATCAACGAAGGAGGAGTGGGTGAGCCTGATTGGACTTTGCCCGTAGGCACATCTTTAGTGGTGTGGAACTTACCTTATCTAGACCCTGTTGATGAAGGTGAGAAACTTGAGCCAATTGAAGATGCTTCGTTGTTAGACATCTCTGGTGGATGGTCCGATTTGTTACTGCAGAATATTCAGAATTCTAATGTCTCAAATGACTGTCTAGTAGTTTTGCTACAGCGTACGGATCCGCCAAGTCGGAGTAAGTCCGATTCATGGCTCAAAGCGGGTTGGGCTTGTAGGACTATGCAGTCCGTCAGAATGGGTGAAGAAAGATTGGAAGCAATATGTTATTGGAAACCAGCAAAAGGAAGTGGACCGATTGTCCTAGATGAGTGCATTTCTACAATGGATGAAGCAAAGGAGTTGGATGTGTCTTCATGGGGCAGAGTACTATCCCTGAGTCAATCTTCTGGGAGAGGACGAAGAGGATCTAGATGGGAGACGATGGATGGTGGTCTAGCTTGTACTTGGGTCATTCCGTTTTCAGATTCTGAGATTCTGAATCCCGGTATTCTTCAGACTTCTATAGGTTCGGCACTCAGTTCGGCTCTAGGTTGCTATTGTAAGTGGCCTAACGACTTAATCGACCAGCACGGCAATAAGCTTGGAGGAATACTTGTTGAAAGTTCGACTTCTGAGACTGCTGTAAGGGTAGGAGTAGGGATAAATCGAGAGTCGGCCGTGTTTGACGAAACTGAGGTCTCTGGTTGGTTGGAGTATTCGTCCGAAATGGAATTGATGGAGGTCTTTGCATTGGTTGATGCGACTCTAGCTTCATTGTTTGAATCTCATCCAAACTCCTCACCAGTCACCGAATCTAGCCTAATTGAGATTTCTTGGAAGGGATTGGCAAATTCTCTTTCTAGAGGAGTAATTATTGAGTCAGAAGATGAAAGTTTTAGAGTAGTGGGTTTGGACCGACATGGTAGTTTAGAGCTCGAATCTAGAGGGGAGGTCAGCATTACATATGATGTTGGAAGTCTCGACTGGATTATTCCGTTTGCTTGAGTCCAATCCTCTTACGAACTAATCTGATTTTTCCAGATTTAGTGAGTGTTTCAATCATCTCAGAATTATTCAATCTGCTAATTGCTTCGTCGCATTCTCCCAATGCTACTCTTACAATTACTAAAGTTCCCGAATCATCCGACCTGTAGTCATACATCTTCCAATCGATTCCGGCTAATTGATTTGTGATGATTTTATGGCACGATTCTCTGGAATCGGCCGTAGGATAGATTCGGATTCCCACCCAGCGTCTCTTTCCTCTAGCTGCTTTGCCCAGTCCGGCCATAGCACTCGGAAAGGGTTGTCATTAATCGTCTTGGTTAAAGGCCACTGACTACTGCGACTAAACGGATTTTACCAACCATTTCATCACTTGCCCTTGCCCCCATTATTACCTGACAGTCGGGGTCAAGTGCTGATACGAATGCTTCAGTCACTTCGTTTAGATGAGACAAGGTCATGTCAGGCCCCCCTTCTACTTGAATCATGCAACCCTTGGCACCTTCAACTCCCAAATCTGAAAGAGGGGAGTTTTTAGCCTCGTGAGCAACCCTGTCAGGCTTATCAGTCGTCCCAGTCCCGACAATTAGAGTAGCGTTCCCTGGTCGGTTGATGATTGTACGAAGATCCATCAAATCTAGGTTGATCTTTCCGACTCTAGCTAGAGTGGTCACTAGTCCTTCAACGAGCTCCTCTATCCACCCGGAGCCAGTCCTCCAGTCTGTGCCTCTGTAGCGAGCCTGCCAAGCGAGTCTTTCCATGCTTACTCTAATGCAGAGGTTTGAGTTGGCCTGAATCGCAGGGAGAGATGATTCTGCTATAGAGTAGCGAAGTGGTTGCTCTGCGAATGGTAATCCAACAATCGATATTACTAGACAATCTGAATCACTAGCTAGAGATGCCAGTTCGGCGGCCGCTCCAGACCCCATTCCTCCCCCCAATCCAGCAAGAATAACTACTAACTCGGCCGTATCAAGAAGTTGTGAAATAGAAGAGTGACCATCCCTTATACGATGGGTCGCCAAAGCTGTAAGAGATGCGGTTCCACGTCCATCTCCTCCTGCGTCAAGATGTAGGCAGTGCGCAGTGGCTGCTCCGGCGAACGACTCTTCATCAGCATCGATCATTAGAAGATCTGCAAGCTCAGGACACTTGGAATGGGCCCTCTCAGCCCAGATACACCCTATGCCTCCGACTCCAGCGATTAGTATCGCGCCCTCATCCACAGAGAGCGGTTGCTGAATGAGTCGTTAAATCTGCTCAATCATATGTGAGATAACGTGCGTATCTGCGTCGCTCGTCACGCGCCCAAGCATTATCTGGTTCTATCTCAAGCACTCTTTCATAATACTCGATGGCTTTCTCAAAGTCCGACAGATAGCGGCCGTGCAAATGTCCCAAGTTGTTCATAACTGGAATGCATTCTGAATCTTGTTTTAACAAATCAAGAAGAATTTTTTCGGCCTTGTCAATGTCAAGCATTTCCATAAGTTCCTCGGCCTCGTCTAAACTGTTGAGTTGTTCCTCCGAAAGTTGGTATGAATTCCTCCACTGACGTCCTGACACGGTATGACGCCCACAGTGGTATCGTTTGAGTTTTCTCGATTCATGATGGGTTAGAAAACCCGTGAGGCTTCCCTACGGGAAGGAAGGAAACTGGAACGTTAATATCCCCCCTTTAGGTGGCTTGGAGCACTCCTAGAGGTATCGTAATGAGAAGTATCGCAGGAGACTATCGAAGGGGACTCGCGTTGGGGGTTATTTTGGTGCTCCTAGCAGGTGGCTCTCAAGCATCACACCTAGGCATAGGAGGTGATGCGAACGGCGATGGAGATGTCTCCATCGCGGGGTGCACATGTCACAATGAAAATCCGGACAATTCTGTTACTGTGATTCTCGATGGTTTGCCTTACCACTATGAGGCGGGATCTCAATATCACCTAGTTATCCAATTAGTAGGTGGACCTGACATAGATGCATCATCCAACACTGGAGGATTCTCGATGATGGTTAGTTCTGGATCTCTCACAGCAGCTGAAGGATTTGAGAACCATGTTCAGAATTGGCAGGATGATGAAACTAGACTGACCCATACCAATTCGGGGTCTCAGACTGAGGATCGGGCATGGGGAATAGTGTGGACTGCTCCCTCTACCGGTGAAGGCCTAGTCAATATTTGGCTAGTGGGGAACTCTGTGGATGGGGATCAGCTTCCGAGTACACTAGACAAGTGGAACAGACTCAGTGCTTCTGTTGACGAGGGGGCTGATGATGGCGGAACAAGGACAGTCTTCTCAGGGAATGGGGAGATTGAACCGCCAGCCCCATCAGAACACGGTATGGAAATACATGACATGGGTGCTGGGATGAGAGCACATTGGCTTGGCTTACTCGGATTCACTTCAGTTTTCATAATCATACTATTCTGTGGCCTGTTCTTACGGTATGGATTCTCTAGGCACTATGTGGGAAGAAGTAATTTGTTGCGGCTACGAATTAAGCATCTTAGGAGAGGTGACCAAATATGAAAGAAGACATAGTTATGACTCTACTAAGGCAGGTCCAATCTGGCGAGGTTAGTGTTGAAGACGCTCGAACCGCACTGGAAGGCGCCGCCTTGACGCGTGAACAATTCGAGGCTGCTGTTGATCACGGAGTCTTCAATGAGCCAGAACCAGGTACTGTGGTCAGGGCCTCGATGTCCCCCCATGGTGAATCCATACTAATCCTTCTATTCTCCTTATGGGGAGTCTTGTGGACTCTATTCTGGGCTGGTGCTCTGGCATATGGTTTACTCAACAATTGGGACCAGCAACTTCTATCATTCAATCTCGGCATGGTCATGCTGACTCTCATTATAATGGGCATAGTCTACCTGAAGTACGTACTACCTGATGTTATCATTGTCAAGCACCGTGGAGGCAAGTACATCACGCCAAATGATCCCGAGAAGTGGAAGCAATACGAGGTATGATATGGCTAGGAGATTCAAATTGAGGCCTCTGCCTGGAGAACAGGTTTACGATTCAGAGTCTCCAAAGCTGATTGATCGAAGGGAGTTTATGCGCCATTCGTTCAACACTGCTGCGGGAGTAATAACAATGGGTAGTCTTGGAGTTGTTGGCTTCGCATCTTTGCTAATGGGACAGGCCGATTCAGATGGGGGAGATTCGACTGTTAGGTTCTGGGTACCTACAGGTACAGAGGACTCTGCTTGGTACGGGGACATGCATCTTGAGCCTATGAAATACCAGTCCTTTGTTGATGCTGCTGCTCAATCCTCAACCGGTATGTCAGGAGCTTCGGGTGTATGGTCTGGACTGCCAGTAAATGTCATCTATGTACCACACTCTGAGAATGCCCAGTCCCCTCCCGTAGGAGGATCTCCTAGATTCCAATTCTCGGATGGCTACAATGAGAGTGGAGTATATGTCGGCTCGGGTTACGAGATAGATGAAGATCCTGAATACGAGTCTCTTTCAATTCATGACAACATGATAATTGTATTCTCGAGATGTCCGCATCTATGCTGCATTCCTGGTTGGCAACTAGTCTCTAACGACTTTACTTCTGACCAATGGATTCCAGGTGGTGTCGACTCGGGCGGCAACAAGCTGTTCTGCATCTGCCACTCAAGTAGATTCGATCCTACTGTTATTGAGAAGAATATGAACAGAAACAGGAATAATGGTGAGGATTTCAGATTCATAGGAATCAAGAGAACGGGAGGGCCGGCCCCTGTCGGAATGCCCCTGATTCCTTTCGTTGTCAATGGAGATAACATTGAGGCCCTTGATGATTTCAAGGACTGGTACACATACTGTGATTAGTGATATTATGATTCAATTCTGGTTCCTTTGGTTGTTCATCGCGATAGTTGTGGTTTTGGTAGCCTTCACTCTGCGAAAGGAAAGGGATGACATGCCTCGCACCGACATTCTGCGAGCTGTAGAGACAAATGCGGGAAGTATGGGCCTAGCTGAGAAAACATTTCTTTGGGCTTTCTCATGGCTTGACACAAGATTCAGATTACAGGATTACTGGGGAATGAGTAAGGATGCATATCACCACATGCACAGGCAGATGCCTCTGACTCATGCTGAAAAGTACAAACTCAGAATCATCTGGTACTGGTACCCTCTGTACTGTCTTGGTGGAATCTCGTTCCTCGCGTTCGTTATACTTGTTATCACCGGGACTGTACTTGGCCTCTACTATGTCCCAGGTGGAGAGGGTACGCCATCTCCAGCTTACCTCAGCATGGAGTTCATCATGACCGAGTTGCCTTTCGGATACATAATCAGGTCGATTCATCACTGGACGACGCACTTCATGGTCGCTGCGGTGTTCCTTCACATGTGCAGGGTTTACTTCACTGGCGCTTACAGGAATCCACGTGAACTCAATTGGCTAATCGGCGTCGCCTTAATGTTCTTCACCATATTCTTCGGATTCTCGGGCTACATTCTACCATGGGACAGTCTAGCCTTCGGTGCTGCTACTATAGGAATTAGTATGGCCAGTTCCACACCTCTGATTGGGGGGTGGATGGCTAAGGCATTGTTTGCTGGAACCACATTAAGTGGGCAGACTGTTACTCGAATGTATTTCCTGCATGTTTTCATCCTCCCTGTCCTAGTTACAGGGCTGATACTTGCGCATCTTTTCATCGTCTGGGTACAAGGAATAGCGGAGCCGCATTGAGGGGGTGAGTAAATGGGTATGTTGGATAGATTCGGCAGAATTGCTGATACATACATGAGTGAGAAGGATCGTTTGCTTGAAGCCGATTCAGAGAGAAGGAGAGTTTTTGTCGGTCATTCCGTCTGGCCAACAGAGATTCTACGAGACGGCATTATACTGGCTGCTATGGTCGCTGTAATCGCATTCTATTCTTGGATTATCCCACCCCCCCTACATAGCGCTGCTGATCCATTCGCACAGGCTGGATTTGTGTTCCCTGACTGGTATGTTCTGTTCTCATACGGGTATCTGAGGTGGGGGGAGTATTTGCCTCAATACATTATTCCTGCAGGACCCATTGGTGAGTTCTTCGGATCTCCGGTGATTGCGTGGAATGCGGGCTGGTGGGGTGCGGCACTGACTGGAATTCCGGTGGGCATCCTAGCTCTACCTCCATTTATCATCGGCAGGAGAGAGAAGAGGGGTGTCGAGGACCCATGGTTCGCTACTGCGGGTGCAATCTATCTCGCTCATGTCTGGTTCATATCTGTGTTCTCAATCAACATCTTCCTAGAGTTGTACTCAAAGGACTTGACCAACTACTGCTGGTCTGATTCACACAACTACTTATTCTGCGGGAGACAGGCCCCTTGGACGGCTGAGTTGTTCAATGCCTTACCTTGGGTGTTGACTGGAATTTTCTTATTCGCTGTAATCTACTTCGCAGTCAGATGGTTTGCTCTCAAATCTATGGGGGCTCGTGTTAATCCCCAAATGGGGAGGCAGATTGCTATCGGATCTCTAGTAGCTACGGTGCTGATTTCTGTAGTGGCATGGCCTGTATATGATGGCGGATTTTGGGACTACGGTGGACTAGGTGCGATGGATGAAGTCGAAGATTTAGATGCCTTGAGAGTACAACCATCTGATACCCTAGTGCATGTCGGTGAGGGGAATGTTTGGGATGAATGGGGCGACGAATGTCTACCCTACGAAGAAACCACGGGACTTCCTCTGTGGTATCCGATGTTTGAAATGGAAACTCAGGAAGTTGAAGCTCCCGGGCCAATTCCCGAAGGAACAGAAATTACAACTTATGGCACTCTTTACAATGCCTCTAATCTTGCTTGGGGTGGGTTCCAAGTCGATTATGACAGTGAAGAAATCGTTACGACAACGACGATTGTTTCAACACCCACGCAATTTGAATGGAGTTTCTCACGTGTTCCCATCGAATCGGCTATTGACGATGAAGATATTATTGGAAGGAATACCTCTTCTGCATCATTCCTACCTGACGTTTACGGGACATACAATCTGACTGTTCTGCAAATACAATGGGGGACCTATCCCTTGTTGTATGGCGAGGGGTTAGACCCATGGAAAGATTCGGTATACCTCATGACACAGATAGAAAACACTCATGAGATTACTGTCGAAGTCATTCCTCCACAGACTGATGAATGGTGCGTAATACCAGCTACTCATTGGGTTGACTGGGGAATTTACCAACCCACGAGGGACACCATTCTCGATTTCGCTGGATACAACGGGCACGCTGACATGGATACGGGTCGCAACGCTGGTGGTATGGACATGACTTATCCTGGGAACTCTGACGGCTCTGATGTCATAGTATCTGAGAGTCAATCATTTGAGATTGAGTCACTCGGTATTTCTAGTGTCCCTGCAGATGTGGGCTGTAGTTTCAGGACCACTGTGCGCAACGCTGGCAATCATTCCGTCGAAGTCACCTTGCATGATTCGGCAGGCAACCTGCTATGGCAGAATGCCGGTGGCACATGTGAGAGCACAACGATGTACCTCGATTCGGGTAGCACATACACAATTGCTTTCTCAGCTTCATCACAAGACGTCAACGAATCGGTTTCAATGATTGCAGGATTCTCCGCTGTCGCTTACCAGCCACTACTTCTGGCTGAAGATGGTACAGCCCTCCTTAGGTCTGAATCATCCCTGAACTTAGATGAACTTGTAGCCCTTTCTCTCGACAACCCCACTTACCACAAGAACCCCAAGAGCCTAGATGCTAAGCTAATCTACAGCCTGTTTATCCCCTGTCTAGGAGTAGGGGCGATCGTCTTCATGGTCATGCGCAGCATGGCCAGAGGATACGAGTGGGAGATGAACAAGTGTTACGGCTGCGACTTGTGCGATGATGCTTGTCCAGTCAGACTATTCAACGCTGGTGACAAGCTCAACATCATCTACAACACATGGAACAATGAGGACGATGGTGTTCCTCTCTATTCCTGTCTGACTTGTACAGCCTGTACAAACGCCTGCCCGCAATTAGTTGACTATGATTCCTATGTCGACATCAGGAGGAACCTGATTGTTGGCGGCCCTCCTGCGACTGAGATCCCTCACACCCTATTACAAGCTGTTCTTGCTGCCGAGGCCGAGGAAGAGGCTGACGAGGCCTTCGTCTCAGTCGAAGACTATCCAATCGACTCCAACGTTGGATACTACCCGGGCTGTGTCGACTACATCGATCAGGAGATGATCTTCAGCCATGTCAATGAGGGTGAGATGAACCTAGGAGAGACTACAACCGCTGCATTCACAATTTTCGATGAGATGGGCGATGATGTCACTTACTTGGGACGTGACTTCCTGAAGTGTTGTGGACACGACCAGAAGTGGCAGGGCCTGTCAGAGGTCTTTGAGAAATTGAAGGTCTACAACCAAAAGAAGTTGGGAGAGAGCGGAATAGACACACTAGTTACCTCATGTGCGGAGTGCTTCAGGACATTTGCTCTCGATTACGAACTCGATGGGATGAAGATTATGCATACTACAGAGTACCTTGTTGAGAATGGTTTTGACATGGATTTAGCCGTGGATGATGATGTCACAGTGACTTACCACGACCCATGTAGGCTAGGTAGGCAGATGGACCTGTATGACAAGCCTAGAGATCTTGTTCAATCTGTAGAAGGAGTTAGTCTCGTCGAGATGGAGCACCACGGCGAGGATGCTCTATGCTGTGGTGTTTCTAGCATGATGGCTTGTAATGAGAACAGTAGAGCCCTCAGACTGCAGCGCTTCGACGAGGTGAACGCCACCGGTGCCGATGTGATGTTAACCACTTGTCCCAAGTGTGTAGCCCACTTTGAGTGCCTCAAGTTCGAGGGCGACCCAAGGCACGACTTCGAGATATTAGATGTCGTCAGCTTCCTCGCCAGACAGATAGAGAGTAAGAATCAGTGATTTTCGAACACAGAAAAGCTGGAAAGCATACATTGAGAATGTATAGCCTGAGTTGACAATCATGACTGAGATTCCCGATCTTCTAGCCCGGCGTGCTTCTGAGCAGAAGAGGATCAGGATGTTACTTGACTCAATGCGAGCCGAAGAGGAAGCTAAACTGAAGGGGGGCGAGGACGCTGTAGCATGGGTCAAGGAAGAGTTGTGCATTGGATGCGACCAGTGCACAATTGTCTGTGATGATGATGCGATTGAATTGTATGATACTCCCCTAGCCAGCCCAATTATGGATGTAGATGTGAATAGAAAGGCTAGAATTCTGCGCGATGAATGCACGGGATGCAGGTTGTGTGCACTAGGTTGCCCAACTGACGCAATTATCATGATTGATAGGTAGGTGATTAGATGAAGGAAGAAGAGCCAGTTAGATTCGGTGCTGAGTTCGGACCAAAGAGAACCAAAGGTTCCACAGGAGTATCCCTGTCTACATTCAAGACGTTGGTCTGGGTATCCAATCTGGGAGGGCTACTGCTATTCGTTATCGGCTTGGAATTGATGACTGTTCAGCAACGATTCTACCTCGGACTCGGTTGTATAGTAGCTGGAATCGTAATCGCTTTATTCCCCTCAAACTACGAGATAGTCGGAATGGCGGATGAGAATTGGTTGGAAGGCGAAAGTGATGAATGATCCTCGCCAAATGGATGGTACTGAATTCCAGAGATCCGTGTGGAAGCAATTGCTAGCAATCCCACGTGGGGAGACACGAACATACAAACAAATTGCTGAGGCAATTGGGCGTCCGAGATCTTCTAGAGCAGTTGCAAATGCTTGCGGTGCCAACCCCCTACCAATCACTGTCCCCTGTCACCGAGCAGTGAGATCGGATGGTTCACTTGGTGGATATAGTGCTGAAGGTGGAATAGAGACTAAGGAGAAATTGCTCAGAGAAGAAGGTGTCCTTTAGGCTGGCCAGGAACTCACATCATCGAGGAGATCCATCAACGGTTTAGTTCGTCGGACCTTTGGGTCATCTGTCAAGTGTATAGAGTGGAATAGCCTTATTCCAATCGCCATATCTGTTTGGTCACGTAGCATGGGAGCAAGATCGCCATATTCGGATGACCATTCCATTGCATGAGGGGCTAATTCTTCAATCAGAGAAGAAACTAAGTCAGGAGTGGTGGCAGTTCCTGCAGGTAATTTTGGACGTTCGACTATAGATTCAGGAAGATTCGTGAGAGAGGAAGCCTGCCGAAGAGCAACCTTCTCTGTTGAATCAGAGATTAGCATACTAGTAGGGAGACTATTGCTAGCTCTGACATGTTGATTACCCAAAAAAGGGACTCTGACTTCTAGGCCTTGTGCCATACCATGTCTGTCTCCCAATCTAAGTTGGAAATTCGAAAGTTGCCCCCTCTCTAATTCAAAGTCTAGAGTCGCAGGTAGATTGCTGAATTGATGACTAGGGTGAACTTTCTGGTCTATCCATGGCATCCCTTCTCCTGATTTTAGACTTGAAGGATTGAAATCATATAACGATAGTCGATTATCTATGAGATTTGAGTGTCCGACTAGGTCCTTGTATCTAGGATACCCCCCATGCAGCTCATCTGCTCCTTGACCGCAGAGAGCAACTTTGGTCTTCTCGGACATCTGTTGGAATAATGGCTGCCAGAACAATACTGTAATGTCTAAATCTTCACCATCATTTACGAAAATGGGCAGGCGGTTCCAGAATGCGTTTTCTTCAATGATACTGGTGTGGTGCCCCATGTCCAAATGATTTGCAACCAATTCAGCCGCGACGAAGTCGGGATTCTCCTCACTACTAGCAACCGTCCAGCATTCTGGGACTCTATCTCCTGATTCTAATGCTGAGTCTTTGGCGAGAGCAGCAATTAGGCTAGAATCCAGACCACCAGATAGAACGACACCAATTGGAACATCAGATAACATTCTGGAGCCAACTGAATGCCGCAGACTGGAAAGCAACCATTGCGGGCCTGAAATCGGGTCCCAGTCAATGGTTTCGCGCGTATGCTTGTAATGGCGTTGAACGGACTTTAGAGTGGCGCGCCCATCGTCATCCAAAGTCCAAGTCTCAATTGTACCCGGTGCAACTTGTGTTACTCCTGAGAACAGGGTCGTCATATCAAGCGGATACTCGTAGGCGAGTCTAACGGCTAGGGCATCTATGTCAGGAGATGCTATGAATTCCGGGTGTGCCTGCAGGGCCTTCACCTCAGAGGCGAAAATCAGGGTGCCATCTGGCAACAAAGCGCGAACTAATGGTTTGACACCCAATGGATCTCTACATAAGAGAAGTTCCTGTCTAGAGTGATCCCATAGAGCGAAGCCCCAGATGCCATCTAATTTGGAAACCCACTCAGTGTTATCAGGATGTAAATTATTAGAAGAAATTATATTTTGAAGGGCTAGAATTATTTCGCTATCACCGGATGTTCTCCACGGATATGATGTAAGCTCGTCCCTGAGTTGAGCGTAGTTGTATATCTCTCCATTCTGTATTAGAACTGAGCCGTGGTCAGAGTGAATCGGCTGCGAAGAGCCATCGATATCGACAATGGAAAGACGTGAGTGTCCGAAGGCTATCGAACCATTCCTCAACTCATCATAGAAATCTCCGCTGCCATCGGGACCCCTGTGCCCTAAGCATTTAGCCATTGATAATGCAGTAAAGGCATCTGCATTTCCCAAGATTCCAGTAATGCCGCACACAGCCGATGGACCATGTAGAGGTACATCATTTTGGTGTTAGAAGTAAACGAAGAAAATGACAAATGAAACGAGTGAGGCCACTGTCCAGACAACCACGTATCCAGACTGAGAGACTGACGATTCTACTATTCCACCATGAGAGTCTTCCTCAGCCATCATACTATCCAGAAGAAGTCGGATTGTAAAGATGACGGGAGCAAAGACTCACAGGAAGGGTAGGAGTAACATCAACCCTGCAAGGGGGAATAGAATCATCGTGGCATTGTCATCTACATCCTTAGTTTTGGGCAACTCTCCCAATACTGTCAATGGAGCAAGAAGTACCGCTGCTACGAGATCGGTACCGAGCCAGAAGTGGCAGGTCAACCAAACTGCATAAGAAACCCCTAAACCAATGTAGATGGCTAGTTTGAGGTCTTTCTTTGTCCTCTTTATCTCCCCCATAACAGGATCAACTAGGGTCAGACCAACTATGAGTGGAATTCCGTATACTCCTGCTTCCAATCCGTCTCCTTCACCTGGTGCCAGTAATAGGGCTAGTGAGACTGCCAAGCCACCCCATGCAAGTGCTGAAATCTGGTCGGCCTCGTACTCTCTTTGTCCGAAGATTACGATTCCCAAACGAATCCGGATGGCCTCTGCAAATAGTATAATTATGCAGACGGCACTGACCAATTGTTTGGCCTCAAGAGATACGGTATCTGCAATATCTTGCCCGTAAATATAGTAGATGAATGGAATCGCAGTCATTGACACATGGGTTAAGCGTCTGAATGCGTGCCCACCAAACCCGCCCACCGAATGTTCGACATGGTCTGCTAAGACATGCGGCGAGTCTTCTGGCATCCTTATTCTCCCTGCTGACTAAGTAAATCGACGGCTTCGTAGAGTGTTATACTTCCGGTCTCCAAAGACTTGAGAACCTCGTTCAGATCGGGATGATTTAGGAGTCGGGAATCCCATGCTGAGATTAGCCGTTCTCTCTCCCGCAACCTACTTCTTATCCCCGGCATACAGTTGTCAATATCCTCCATCATCGCATCTAAACCAGAGCCATCATGAGAGGATACTAAGTGAACAGGTGGCTGATTAACACCAAGAGAAAGAGAGGATCGGATTGCCTCGGCAGCCTGCTCGGATCCTTCGATGTCTGACTTGTTTACCGCGATGATGTCGGCTAGCTCAATTATACCCGCCTTCTCTGCTTGGATGATATCTCCCCTATCAGGGCCGTCAACAAGAAGAATTCTGTCTGCGAAGGCAGCAATTCGGTAGTCTGACTGACCGGAGCCGACAGTCTCGATGACTATCCTGTCCCAACCACATGCTGCCAGACAGTCGATCATTGTGGAGATGTATGAAGACAATCCTCCGGGATGGTTTCTCGTGGCTAGAGACCTGACAAATACGAAATCTCCAGAATCAGCAGAGGGCATCCTCATCCTGTCACCTAGCAGAGCCCCTCCGCTGTTAGGTGAAGAAGGATCAACTGCGAGAACAGCTACTTTGTCTCCTCTGCTAGACCAGTAGTTAACAAAATTGCCAATCAATGATGACTTGCCCACACCAGGAGGCCCCGTTACGCCAAGCGTCCAAGAGTCTCCCGCAGGGACGTTGATCTCTTGTCCTGACTCAATCAGAGAGAGTAGTCGAGAAAGGTCCCTGCGGCTACCTTGTAATGCTGAGTTGAGGATGCCCTCATTCACTCCCATCGCCATTGCGAACTCTCCCCGACACCGACAGGCTCTCCTGACTCCTTCCTGGAAGAGACTTCACTGAGAAAGTCGAGAATTTCCGATGTGCTAGTACCTGGTCCGAAAATCGCTCTTACTCCCATATCATGCAGTGTATTTCTATCAGATGCAGGAATTATCCCTCCTGCGAATACCACGATTCCACTCAAGTCATCTTCAACCAATCCATCGCAGATGGCTGGAATCAGCACATCGTGAGCACCCGAAAGAGTGGAGATTCCCAATGCAGCGGCGTCCTCATCCATGGTGGCACGGACGATTTCAGTTGGAGTTTTTCTAAGTCCCGTATATACTACCTCGTGACCTCCGTCTCTAAGTGCTCTAGCGATTACTTTGGCACCTCTGTCATGGCCGTCGAGCCCCGGTTTAGCGATAATGATCTTCATTTCGACGGTGCTGGCAGACGGGAGTGAGCCTTCAAGCAACCGATTGGCAAGATAGGGCTACAATCCCAAAGGGAATGCTCATTGGCGGGTTATTGCTGACTTGAGCGGTTATGAGCGTAAATGGTGACCGAGTCGAGGATTTGCGACGCAGGAAGTCCCAAGCTGCAGGAGGGGGGGGGCAGGCCAGAGTCTCGGCTCAGCATGCTAAGGGAAAGATGACCGCTCGTGAGAGGATTGAGTCCCTCCTAGACGATGGTTCATTCATGGAGGTCGATACGCTGGTTGAGCACCGTTGCAGGGACTTCGAGATGGATAGGAATGTGATTCCCGGTGATGGTGTGGTTTGCGGACACGGCACTATTGGTGGCAGAGTAGTCTATTGCTTCGCTCAGGACTTCACAGTTTATGGCGGCTCTCTGGGCGAGATGCACGGCCTGAAGATATGCAAGATTCTCGATATGGCACTCAAGACAGGAGCTCCTGTGATTGGCCTCAATGACAGTGGCGGGGCTAGGATCCAGGAGGGTGTTGCAAGTCTAGGCTCATACGCAGAGATTTTCTTCCGAAATGTCAGGGCCAGCGGAGTCATCCCACAGATATCGGTGATTATGGGGCCTTGTGCAGGAGGTGCGGTGTATTCTCCGGCCATTACCGACTTCGTTGTGATGGTGGACAAGACTGCTCACATGTTCATCACGGGCCCGGAGGTAATCAAGACGGTGACCAACGAGGAGGTGTCATTTGAGGACCTTGGAGGTGCCTCTACTCATGCCACCAAGTCTGGTGTGACTCATTTCACGGCTCAGGATGATGATGAGGCGCTTTCTATTGTGCGAGAACTAGTTGGGTATTTGCCCTCAAACAATCTTGAGAAGCCCCCTATATCGGGGACGTCAGACCCTCTCGACAGAGTCTGCGAGAGTCTGAATGAATTGGTACCTGAAGATCCTAGTCAACCATATGATATCACCATAGTCATCGAGGAGGTGGTTGACGACGGAGCTTTCCTTGAGGTACAAGCAGGCTATGCTGGAAACATAGTAGTGGGCTTTGGTAGACTCGGAGGACAGGTGATTGGAATAGTCGGTAACCAACCAAGCGTGCTTGCTGGATGTCTAGATATTGATGCATCAATCAAGGGGGCACGTTTTGTAAGATTCTGTGATGCATTCAACATTCCATTGTTAACATTCGTAGATGTTCCTGGTTTCCTTCCAGGTGCAAGTCAAGAATGGGGAGGGATAATCAGGCACGGTGCCAAGCTTCTGTATGCATATGCTGAGGCCACTGTACCAAAGATGACGGTTATCACTAGGAAAGCGTACGGGGGAGCTTACGACGTAATGTCTTCCAAGCACATTAGAGGAGATTACAACATAGCTTGGCCAACAGCCCAACTAGCAGTGATGGGTGCTGAGGGGGCAGTTCAGATTATCCATCGCAAGCGAATTGCGACCTCAGGAAACCCAGAACAGGAAAGAGATAGGCTAGTGGACGATTACAAGGAAACATTTGCAAATCCATATCGGGCTGCAGCTCTAGGATATCTTGACGACGTAATACAACCTAGTCAGACTAGAGAAGTCCTGACCCGTGCCCTAGGTGCTTTGCTTGACAAAGAGGAGATTCGTCCCGCTCGCAAACATGGGAACATCCCGCTATGAGGAACTGCTATGGTCAAAGATGCAGAAAGAGGTCTCAGACTCAAAGCGGCCGCGGTAGTCGCAGTTTTACTGGAGGTGTCTGAGGGCGAGTCTCTCACCCCTTCCGGGCAGCGTGACTCTGGGAGAGCTTGGTCGGAAGACCACAGGAGAGTTCTGATTGGAAGGAGAAACCTATTCCGCGCACGTACGCGTAGGAGCACGACGAGGTGATGTAATGGCGATCAAGAGAAAGGTCATCATAGATGGGGAAGTTTTTGAAGTCGAGTTGGAGGAGGGCGAGGGTATTTGGAAAGTCAATATTGATGGTTCCCAATTTGAGGTTCAAATAGAGCAGGAAAGAGGACTTGCAACTAAGAGAGAGGCTAGATCTCGGTCTAGTTCGGCGAGGTCCGGGACTATATCATCGCCTATTCCTGGTAAAGTTGTGTCCATCCATGTATCAATCGGTGACAGAGTAGAGGAAGGATCCGTACTGATGATCCTTGAGGCAATGAAAATGCAGAACGAGGTCCAGGCTCCTATCTCAGGAACTGTTGAAGAACTGAACTGTGTGACTGGTGACAGTATTGAGGCAAACTCTCCCCTAGTTGTAATCACGCCGGAGGAAAAGTCCGGATAGTTATTCACAGGGTTCAATAGAAGAGATGGATAGGGCCATTCGTGGCGAGTTGTGACTATTCTGGATGCAAGGCTGATGGAGCCTTGGTCAGTCGGCTATCTCCCGAGGGATTCCTAGTGGCCACGGGCAGCAAGGCTTACTCTTTCCGAGAGGCATATCGCAGATTCCACTACTGCAAAGACCATCATGACAAACTTATGACCTCCGTGTGGAATCGTGTCAGAGAATCAGAGGACAAAGGCGATGACCATATAGCACCAACTTCCGTGTAATGCGGTAGTTTCATTGGATTGTTGCCTCATGGCACTCCATGACTAGTTATGTCAGCCATCTAGAGTGCTCTGTAACTGGTGAGAGGTACATGGCTGGAGAAGTCCATACTATCTCTGATGTTGGCAAGCCGCTACTCGTCCGGTACGATTTGGATCGTCTCGGCTCAGAAGTCAGTAGAGATGTCATCGAGAACTCCAAAGAGCCAGGATTCTGGAGATATTCTCCGCTTCTTCCCGTCTCTGATGCAAGCAATAGAATCTCACTTGGAGAAGTAATGACACCCCTAGTTCGGCTGGATTCTTCTGCAGAATTCCTAGGGGTCGGTTCGGGATCAATTATCATCAAAGACGAATCTAGACTCCCAACTGGTTCGTTCAAGGCACGAGGATTGGGCCTAGCAGTCTCGATGGCGAAAGAACTCGGGCTGAATCATCTAGCAATTCCGACCAACGGCAATGCTGGTTCTGCTCTTGCAGCTTACGCTAGTCGTGCTGGCTTGTCCGCTACTGTTCTATGTCCCGACAACACTCCTGAAATCAATACACAGGAGACCTTGGCTCAGGGCGGAAATACATTCCTCGTGAACGGACTAATAGGAGAGTGTGGACACATTATTGCAGATGGAATCGAAGAGGTGGGGTGGTTCCCTGTCTCTACACTAAAGGAGCCTTATCGAATTGAAGGAAAGAAGACTATGGGGATAGAGTTGGCCGAGCAGATGGGGTGGCAATTGCCAGAGTTAATCTTCTATCCTACTGGAGGAGGTACTGGATTGATTGGAATGTGGAAGGCATTTGCAGAATTATCTGAATTGGGCTGGATAGACTGTCCGATGCCGAGAATGATCGCTGTCCAGTCTGAGGGATGTGCCCCCATGGTCAAGGCATGGAAGGAAGGAGCAAAGTACGCTGACTTCTGGGAGAACGCTGAGACTGAGGCTTCTGGAATAAGAGTCCCCTCTGCTTTGGGTGATTTTCTAATTCTCAGAGCGGTGCGAGAATCAGGAGGTTTCGCAATTGCGGTTAGTGACGAAGATATTCTAACAACTGCTTCTGAGATTGGGCATAGGGATGGTTTTCTGATGTGTCCAGAAGGTGCAGCTACTGCAGCCGCCTACAGGTCGGCTATTGATTCGGGACTTATTAGTGGAGATGAGACAGCAGTTCTGTTCAATACTGCCACGGGACTCAAGTATCCAATGCCTGAAGTGACATCAGTAGTGGATAAGGACGGGGATATTGAGTTTGGGCGATTTCTCTAGATTAACCCCAGCGCATCCTCAATTCTATTCAACTCGGGGCCAGTGGAGCCGGAACCAATCAGAGCATGAGTGTCGCTGGCCGCACATCCAGCTCCCACGAATGGTGAGCCAAATGTCACTGTGCCTACCATCACCGGGACTTTCATCACTGACTCGATAGCCTTGGCTTCCTCCCTAGTGATATCAGGGTGAGCTAGAACTCCATTTCCGTTTGCAACTAACATGCTTCCAACAGTATCGTGTCCGGCTACCTTGGAGTGCATGGCATCAACCCCTAGGACGTCCGAGATCATCTCGACGCCTTCTTGCGGCACCACTGGGCTGACGACAGCCCCATTGACATTACATTCGATGAGATTGCCAGCAGCATTGACTCCACTCTCAAGAACGACGACGTCGCAGAAGCTGGTGAGCTCGTCTAGATCTTCTTCTGTTGCGATGTCTGCAACTGCGATTCCTTTGCCATTCCCACTCAATAGGCTGCCCAATAAGGATGAGCCTCCCACTAGGAACGGATGCATCTCCATTTCAAATGATTGAGTTAGCATCCCTATTGATGCATCATCAAGAGAGCGAGGATAGAACAGAACGTCATCCACAACTGAGAGATATACTCCGACTTGAGTATGTCCCAATATATCGCCTGTGCTTATAGCCATATCTCACCCGGTGTCGTGGCAATTGATTTTCAAATGTCGCGGGGTGAAGGTGAGTGGCACAGCGACGCACTTTCCCGTGGGCTTTCGCGCCACAGTACAGGAAACGACGCAGGAGGGCTTGACTTCCGGGTTCGGTATGGGACCGGGTAGGACCCCTCCGCTATGGC
>MDTE01102551.1_pt1 | contig 19082 bp, 16 predicted proteins | sample 811231 | NCBI WGS metagenome assembly MDTE01 (sample SAMN05326651, study PRJNA326480) | marine metagenome | isolation source: seawater | place: Indian Ocean: Red Sea | collected 2010 | reverse complement strand
AGGTCTTAAAGCAGAGTTAAAATCTACTGAAGCACCAGTTGTACCAGAACTAGCTTCTATCTCATCTGATTTTATTTTACTAACCATTTAATTCCTCTAATTTTGTTTGTAGTTCTTCTGGTGTTGGTTGAGTTACGGTTTCAGATACCCAACTTAAAATTTCTGTGCCACTAAAAGTATATTCTACATCATTATCAGCACCATTTATTATTGCTACTATTGCATCACTTAATTCAGCCATTATATTTTACCTATTTCAAAAGCAAAACCAGATGATTCTGCATCATACCAATTTATTCTAAATCTATTTGAGCCACCACTTTGATGTGATTTACCTTGTACTTTAATTGTAAAAGCACTTGTTGTATTATGGTCTATCATACCTATTAATGAATGTTGAGCACCACCAGCAGTGCTTGAAGATAAATATAAACTTTCGGTAACATCAACAAATGAACCACTAGAATTTTCCACAATTTTAATACCACCACTTGAATCTGTTCCCCAAGTGTGTATTGATACTATTACAAAAATTTTTGAAGTTTCATCTTTTGGTGTTATTGATATTGTATGATTAGGTACATCAGCATAAGTACTAGATGTAGTTTCTAATTGATTGCTACTTCCACTAATAGGTCCATAACTAGCAACTTGTGTTATCCCAGAAAATGCTAAACCGTCTTTTATTAAAAGGCTATCAATAGTTACACCACTACCAGATGTTGATTCATTAATTGTGTTTACTTGTAATGTACTCATTTAGTACCTTCTTTTCGAACTGATTCTATGATTTGCTTAACTGTTAGATCTCCCGTACTTCCATTATAATCGAAGTCATTTGGCTCTAGCCGAGATACAAGTTCATAATCTTTCTTTGTTATATACCCAGCTATCTTTACTAAAAATACAGATAAAACACCAATAAGAAATCCTGCAAAAAATTCCATCATACTACCACCAAAGTTCCCTGGACATCAACTGTTCCTTGTACATCTAATGGACCTGCTGCAACTGTTCCTTCTGTAGCAGCAATTGTAAATGTTTCTGAAGCGTGCATTGTTGCATTGTGTGTAAAGAAACCACCTCTAGCTGACATAGAAACATTGTTATCTATTGTTACTCTTTCTTGGCCAGCAGTATCTGCTCTAATAATATCTTCATCAGAACTTTCTTCTACTTGTATCTTTGTATCGCTATCAGCATCAGCTATTGAGTTAGAACTTAATGAACCTAATGCTGTATCTACATAAGCAGTTGTAGCTACTTTAGTTGAGTTATCACTTTGGTTTTGAGTCTTAGCTTTGAAGTCACCTTCAGTAACAGTTAAGTTACTTGATGCAGAACCATCAGTTGCAGTTGTACCTGCAACCCAAGAATCTGCTGATTCATCCCATATTAATGCTGCATTATCTCCTGTAGATCCTCTTTCTACAATCATTCCTGCATCTGTAGTCAATGAACCACCATCAGCGTTTAATTCAAATAAAGTATCCGTAATTTTTAATTCGTTAGCTTGTGTTGTTGTTCCACTAACAGTTAAGTTAGTTATTGTTACACCTGTAGCTGTAGCAGTAATAACATCTGTACCACCAGCTTTTATGTGTACTGTATCGTTATCAGTTGTTCTTTCTACTTCAATCTTTGTATCATCGTCTGCGTCAGCATAAGCAGTCATTGTCTGTTGAGTAGAAGTCATTGCTATTGGGTCTGAAGTACCACCAGCTAATGTAACAGGTAATGCACCACCTGTTGATTGAGAGCTTAATACAATGTCATCTGTTGTACCATCAAATTCTGTAAATGGCATTGAACCGCCACCAGTAGAAGTAGAAGCAAATGTAATACTATCTGCACTTGCATCAGTTGTTAGTGTCATTCCTGTACCAGCTACAAGAGTTAAAGTATCTGTAGAAGCATCTGCTACAACATTTGATTGGCCAGAAACAGCTAATGTTGAGAAAGCATTTGCTGCACCACCTGTTGCTGCAAGTGTTAATGTACCTGCAGCATCATCATAAGTAGCTGTCATATTTGTACCACCAACAATCATTCCTGCTACAAAATCTTCTACTGCTTCTTCTGTTAATAAATCAGCAGCTAAGTCTATAGTTCCATCTGCATCTTGGTAAGTAGCAGTTATATTTGTTTCTGTATTAGAGCTAAACATTGCTCCAACAATATCTTGGATTTCTTCAGTAGTATTACCTGTAGCTACTAAGTCTATTGTTCCATCGCCATCTTCATAGGTAACTGTTATGTTAGTTTCAGTGTTACCTGTGAACATAGCACCGACAATATCTTGAATAGCTTCTGTGTTAACTGCAAATGTTACTTCATCAGTACCACCTACAGAAGTATCTATTCCTGTACCACCTGTAAGTGTTAATGTATTTGCATCTGCTACAACTTGATTAGAACCACTATCAGCAGCTATTGTAAAGTTTGACATAGTGCCTGCACCAGAAGCAGAGTTAAGATCTGATACAGCTATTTTCTTTAGAGAAGTTGTTGAGTGATCATAAATTAGTACAAAGTCATTTGTAGTGTCTACAGTTCCAGAATAAGCAGATTGACCTGTAATAACATTAGAATTAACCATTGCTGTTTCTACAGCATCATTTTGTATTGCTGCAGTTCCTGTTACATTTCCAGAACCATCAAAAGAAGCAGATGTCCAAACAACATCTCCTGTCATTCCTATTGTTCTACCTGTTGCTAAAGCTGTTGCAGTTGCTGCATTCCCAGATGTATCTTGTGAACCTGAAGTGTTTACACCAGGTAAGTTGATATTAGCTGTACCATCAAAAGATACTCCACCAATAGTTCTTGCTGTTTCTAGAGCTGTCGCTGTTGCTGCATTACCTGTGGTTGAACCAGAGCTACCTGAAACATTACCTGTAACATTGCCTTCTACATTAGCAACTAATGTACCTGTTGTGATTGTTAAGTTCCCTGTACTTGCTCCTGTAAATGAACCTGTACCAACGATAAATTTATCTGCACTTTCATCCCAACCTATAAATGCGTTATCTGAAGAACCTCTTTCTAGAACAATACCCATATCATTTGCTGGAGTTCCTGTTGTTCCTGTTCCTAACTCTATAAGTCTGTCTGCTATTGTAGAGTTTGTAGTATCTAAAGTTGTAGTTGTTCCATTGACATCTAAGTTACCTGTAATAGTTACATTACCTGTTGCCGCTAAATCTGCAAAAGTTACATCAGATGTTGTAGCTACGGCCTGTCCAATACTGAATTCACCTGAGCCAGACATTGTAACACCTGTACCACCACTTAAGTATGATTGAACATCTGAGTCAGCATACTGAGTAATAGAAGAGGCTATTACACCAGAACCAGATAATGTTATACCTGTTCCTGCTGATAAGTAAGATTGAACATCTGCATCACCATAAGCTGAACCGAACACTGTAATTGTTCCACCCATACCTGAGTGTGATGAGCAGTAATAATAAAGAATATCTGGAGTAGCAGCATTGACTGTAAATTCTATATAAGCACCAGATTGTCCTTGTGTACCATTAGCAGTTCTACCTGTTGTATAAGCTGAACCTTCGCTAGTTGTTGATAATACAAATGGATGAGTAGCAGTTGAGCTATCAGATAAATCAAATCTATGAACTACACCAGGCCTAAATGATATTGTGGCTTGAGACTCTCCGTCTATTACAAACTTACCACCAGCTACAGTGACTGCGTATTCAACAATAACTGTATTGTTTTCTAAATTTACTGTTTTGTTTGTTAGTGTATCTGTAGAACTTTCTGTTACTACTGTTGAATCTATTGCAAAAGTTACTGTATTTCCTGAACCTGAAGTATCAATACCTGTTCCACCTGTAAGTGTTAATGTTTCGCTATCTAGATCAATAGCAAGAGCACCACCACTATCTGCTGCAAAGTCTAAGTCTTGTGCTGTAACTTGTGAATCTACATAAGCTTTAATTGACTGTTGGGTTGCAAGATGGGAAGCACTGTCTGATGCCATATTATCTTCATCTTTAACAGGAACTGTAAAATCTATATTTCCATCTGTATCGTCATAAGCAACTGTTATAAATGTTTCATCACCATCTAACATTCCACCGACATAATCTTCAACTTGTTCTTGTGTTAATGTAGCTGTAATAAAACCAGAGTTAGTATTGTCATAGTTAGCTAAATCATTATCGACAACTAAATCAATTGTTCCGTCACCATCTTCGTAACTTACTGTAATTCTTGTTTCGGTATTACTACCAAACATTGCTCCGACAGTATCTTGTATAACTTCAGATAAATCAATATTTGCAGATCCATCAAAAGACACTCCGTGTATAGTTCTAGCTGTAGCTAGAGCAGTTGCGGTATCAGCATTTCCTGTAACATCGCCTGTAACATTTCCTGTGACATTTCCTTCAATGTTTGCTATTAAAGTACCTGTTGTATGACCTGTTCCAGAAACATCTACTGTTGTAGAAGGTTCTGATTGATTACCGTGAAATAATCTAAACTTATCTGTTTGAGACGCATCCCAAACTAAACCACCATATTTTGTAGTTGCTGATTGTACATACTTACCATAAAAACCAAAGTCAACAGAGTTACCAGAGTTGTTATCTGCATATCTAACTAGGGGGTCATCTATGGTTACTGTTGTTGAGTTAACAGTAGTTGTAGTACCACTAACTGTTAGGTCTCCTGCAATTGTTACATCGTTAGGTAAACCTATTGTTATTGTTCCACCACTCTCAGCAACATCTACTTCATTAGAAGTTCCTGAGAATGTAATAGTTCCACCAAGAGCAGTAGCTGTTGAGTTAGAACCATCTGTAACTGTTATTGAACTGTTTGCTAATTTACTGTTTGCTATTGAACCAGCTAGTTGAGCATTAGTAATTGTTCCTGTTAATGATGATGTTGGATAATTAGTAGCATCTGTTAAATCAAAAGCAGGTGTTCCATCTGAAGCACCTAGTGCTAATGAGACACCACCAAATGATATGGTTGAATTAGCAAGCATTGCATTATCAACAGCACCAGAAGCAATTGTTGCTACACCTGTATCTGCAATAGTTATATCGCCAGATACAACATTATCAATCCACATAGAGGTTGAAGTGTCATAAAAAAGTAAAGAAGCATCAGCAGGAGAAGTTATATTTGTATCGTTTAATTCAGCTAAAGTATCTTCAGTTGCTATTTGAGCGTCAACATAAGCTTTTATTGATTGTTGTGTAGCTAAATGGCTTGCAGAGTCTGAAGCCATATCGTCTTCATCTTTAACTGGTACTACAAAATCAATGTTTCCATTTGTATCGTCATAATCTACTGTAATAAATGTTTCAGTACCATCTAACATACCTCCAACAAAGTCTTCTACCTGTTCTTGTGTTAGTTGAGTATTAGTATCTGTAGAAGCAATAGTAAGAGTTCCTGCAGCGTCATCATAAGTTAGAGATACATTGCTACCTGCTGTAAGAACACTGTTTACTTGGTCATCTATTCTTTCGTTAAGATCAGATGTTATTTCACTTAAATCAGCAGATATTGTTAATTGGTCGCTTGCATCGTCATAAGCTATATCTATACCTGATGTTGCTGAATCTACTAATAAAGAACCAACTCTGTCATCTACTCTTTCGTTTAAATCTGATGTAACTTCTGATAAGTCTGCTGTAAGAGTTAAAGTTCCTGCTGAATCATCATAAGCAGTATCAACACCTGCACCACCAATAATAAGAGCGTTTACTCTGTCGTCTACTCTTTCGTTTGTAAAATATAAATTTGATGAACCTTCACTTAAATTATCTGTATCTAAACCAGAAAGACTAGAAACTGTACCTGTAACATTACCTTCTAAGTTTGCAACTAATGTTCCTGCTGTACCACTAAATACTTCTGAAGTGTTTGTTGCATCAGGAATAAATGTAAATTTACCTGAACTATCATCAAAACCAAAGAAACCTAGCTTTGCAGAACCACCACTGTAATATCTAAACTCAATACCTCTGTCTTTATTATCATCAGAAGATGGAGCTGTATCTCCACCCAATGTCATTATTGGGTCGTCAAGAGTTGTTGTTGTGCTGTTTATTGTTGTGGTTGTACCATTGACTATTAAGTTTCCACTAAGAGTTAAACCATTGAATGTAGGTGAATCAGAGGTTCCTAAACCTAAAGAAGCTCTAGCTGTATTACCTGTTTCTAAAACAAAGTTAGATCCATCACCAACTATAAATCCACCATCAGTAACTGCTAATCCTGCAACATCTGTTAATTGTGCATCATAGGCCTGAACATCACTACCTATAGCTATTCCTAATGCTGTTCTTGCACCAGCAGCTGTTATAGCACCTGTACCACCATCTGCTATTCCTATAAAATCTGATGCTTGAAACTCGGCGAAACCTGTCAGGTCACTACCGCTAAATTCTCCTCTTATGGGTGTTTTTACTGCCATGTTATGCTGCCATTGTTATGTCTTTGGTCACTGTGCTTCCATCTGCTTTGGTGTATGTAAATGTGAGGCTATCCCCACTTGTAGTAGCGGGCATTATCATAAATGAAAAAGTGCTACCATCTGATTGTAGCAGGCGAAAAGCTCTCGTGGACATACCTGCACTTGAGCCACCACCATTTACAGCCTGCGAAACTGTTTGGTTAATAAAAAAGTTCTTTAGTGGAACTTTCTCACTTGTACCATCTGCTTTGGTATAAGTTAGATATCCATACTTAGATAATCTTTTTAAAGCTTCGTTTTTAAAAGATAATTTACCTGTTCCATCATCAGTTGTTATTTCTATACCCTCTCCTGCTTCAGCAGTTAAAGTATCTGTAGCTGAATCTGCTGTAAGAGTAGATTGTCCTGCAACTGCAATATTTTTGAATACATCTTCCGTGCTTCCTGCTGTAGCACTAGAGGTAAAAGTAACTGTATCTGTAGAAGCATCAGTTGTTATTGTCATACCAGAGCCCGCAACAAAAGTTAATGTATCTGTTGCAGAATCTCCTACGACATTACTCTGCCCTGAGACTGCTATCTTATCAAAAGAATTTGTTTGTGTAGAAGCTATTGTTAATGTGTTATTTCCACTATTAGGAGTTAAAGTTATGTTACTTCCTGCAGCTATTGTAAATGTATCTCCTACACTTCCTGCATTTAAGTTAGTTGCACCAACTGTTACAGTACCAAAAGCGTTATTACTATCAATTGTTGACCATTCAATAGTTCCATTTCCTGCATTTCTTAAATACTGACCAGCAGTACCTTGAGAACCACCAATTGTCATTTTTGCAAAATCTAAAAAACCACCTTCTGTAATCTTTACCCATTTAGTACCATTTGTGCCAAAATGTAACTCTTTTTGGCCTGTTGTACCTATAGATAAAGTCTTATCGGAGATTATTGATTTACCGTCAAAATATAGATTGGAATAAGGAACGCTAGATCCATCGCCTGATTTAAGCCTTAAAGTAGCGTCATTTACTTGAAAACCATTAAAAGTAGAAGCAGCACCATTTTGGTCATCAGTGGCATTGCCTGTTTCCATCTGATCTGTTGTGTTGTATAAACTGATAAGAGTAGAAGTGATTTCTGCTCTTTCAACATTATTTAAGACTGCCGTAATCTCCGCATCACCTGGAGAGCCAGAGTCGATTACCTCTATCTTGGAATCACCTTCGTTTATTACATCAGCCATTATTCACCAAACATTGAATCGTATTTGGCTTCAAGTCGATTCACTCTAGCTTCAAGTTCTGTTTTTCTATTCTCCCATTTTGTTCGCATATCAGCGTCATAATCAGCTTCTGTAATCTCATCCATTTCGTGATAGAATAAGTTACCTCTAGCTTCTTTAATTTGTCTTAATAATAATTCTTCTTGTTCCGAATCACTTAGTTCTGGCATTTTTGTTCCTAGCTACTATGTCTCTATAAGCATTCCTAAATTTTGTATTTAGGATATTTTTTTCTCTCCCTTCCATACGCATATCTTCGGTGTCCATAAGAGATATTTGTGATTTCCACTTAGACCTCTTAAATGGAATGACCTGGATAAAGGGTGTACCCCTCTCAATTATAGCATCCTTAGTTGTGTGCCACACGGTTGGGAAGTGAACAGAGTGATAACTGTCTGTTTCTACTATTCCAGGTAAAACAGTAAACCTTCTTTCAAATTGATAAGTAGGTTGTAGGAACATTACTGAATACCCTGGTGGTGTATATATTCGCCATGGATTTACAAACTTTACTGCATGAGGATAATCTGTTTTTTTAAGTTTCCATCCTCCAATTTGTTCAGGAGAATGAAACTCTATACCATAAGCTTTGATACCTTTATTGTCCCATTCAAAGTTATCCATATCTCTTTGAACTAAAAAATCTGCCCACATAGGAATAATAAATCCCTCAGTTATCTGATCTACTATTGCAGGACATCTTTTGACAGTTCCACCCATATATTTTTTAGCAATTTCTTTTGGTTTGCCAAAAAAGTTTGGTTTATTATCTTCCCTCATCGCAGGTATTTCTACATAATCTTTCATAGAACGAAACCATTGAGGTGTAAAAGCAGAAGCAGGTTTTACAGGTGCAACTTCATCAAGACCTATGTAATCGGTCTTGAATTCTATTATTTTTTTCCCTCCCAAAGAATATTTCATAATTCAGGGTATGTGCCACCTATAGCTTCATACTCAGTTCTTTTTGCTTCTATGTTCTCAGCTAAAATATCTAATTTAGCGTCTGAAACTTCTGCGTCTTCCTGCATCTTGTAATGTTCTTCCATAGAAATTAACTCAGATTTAAGTCTTTCTTTTTTGTCTTCATCACTTTCTGTTTCAGGAACAATGAACTTATATTCTTCTAATGCCATTAGATTTCCTCCATTTCATCTACTCGTGCTTGTAATAATTTAACTTTAGCAGATAGTTCTTGAATAGATTTAACAAGAACAGGAACGAGTTTCACCATATCAACATGCCCTAGTTCTTCTTCTTTGTACTTATCTTGTTCTTTATCTGTAAAGTTTTGTTTATAAACTGCACTTAAAGCAGTGTTACTTCCTGTAAAATCATATACTGCTTTTTGTAAATCTTGAGCAATAAAACCTTGTTGTACATTTGCCAAAACATTTTTTTGATTTTTCTTCCAATTATTTTGTATATTATTTTCTTCTATGTTATCTTCTAGATAATCATCTTTCCAAAAGAAATCGACAGGCTTTATAGTTTCAATAAAATCTAAACCTAAAATAGAAGGTTTAATATCTTCTTTAAATCTTTTATCAGAGTGATGTACTGCATTGTGTACTGCTATTGCTGAGTTTACTTGTGCGTTTGTAGCAAATGAAGCGTTGTGTTCACTATTACCATGGGGGTCTTCAGCAACAGTGTAGTTATGAGTATGGTGTCCAACTTGATTATTGTGATTTACATTTAAGTAACTGTTATGACTGTGATGACTTCCATCTACATCTGCATTAGTAAAGTAGTTATGTGTATTATGGCTACTACCACCATGAGTTCCGTGAGAAGTATCAACATTAGCATTTGTTACGAAGTTAGCTATATCAGTACTATTTGCTTTAGCTGCTAGCAATAAATCAGCAGTTGATTTTGTATAAAATAAATCACTGTGGTCAGAATCAGCATGTGTAATAGTTACATCTCCTGTTCCTGCACCTGTAAGAGATAATTCTCCTGCAGCAGTTATAGAAGTTACACCACCTGTAACAGATGCACTTGAAAAAGCTAATTTACCATCTGTATCAACAGTAAGATATTTATTTGTCTGAGTAACATCTCCAATTCTTATGTAAGGCCTACTGTTACCAACTGCATTTTCAAAATCTAAAACATTTGCAGAAAAAGTAATCCTACTTATAGTATTTCCTACGGCAGGTGTTTCAGCAGAGGTTGTTACAAAATTTAGAGGTGTTGTATTACCAGACAAATATATTTTGTCAGCAGTTGAGTTGTAACCTATTTGGCCTGTAACTGAACCTGCTGAATCAAAAAACTCAATTATTGGTGTTGATGAAGCAGAGCTTATTTGTACTCTTGCACCTGAGCTAGCAGTTCTAAATGTACCACCACTAGATGCAGTTAATTGAGAAATTAAACTAGATAAGTCATCCATAGTTATTGCAGAAGTTACTCCTGAAGGTTCTACTGCAACACCACTTATGAAACCTGCATTTGCAGTAATAGTTCCTGTTGCACTTAAGTTACCCGTAATTTCTACATCGTCTGCAACAATATCTAATGTACCTGCTGAAGTTGATGATATTGTTACATAATTTGCTAAATCTGAACTTGTAGCAGGTGTAAAATTTAATTGCCCTGTTGTTATAGTTCCAGAGGCTATCTCAGTAGCTGTTATTGTTCCTGAAGCAATTTGTGTAGCAGTAATTGTATCTGCAGCTATTTCTGTTGCAGTTATTGTGTTTGCAGCAATTTTTGCAGCAGTTATGCTATCAGCACCGATTCTATCTGCACTTATAGTTCCTGCATTAATTTTTGTTGCATTTAAGTTAGCTATCTTAGCATTATCAATTGTTGCATCAGCTATCTTTGCATTAGTGATCTGAGCGTCACCAATCTTAGCTGTAGTAATTGTTGCATCACTGATATGTGATTCTGCTATTAAAGTAGCAGCAGATGTTTGTCCATCTGAAGGAGTAGAAGCATTACCTGATTTATCTACTGCAACAATTCTAAAATAATAATTTTCTGAATCTGCTAATTCTATAGTTGCTACAACAGGTATTTGTTGTAATAAGTTTCCTGCTGTAACTCTTACTTCACCAATCTTATTAGAAGTAGCCACAGTAAAGTTTTGTGAATTACCTGATACAGTTACAGCGTGTATTGCTAAATAATCTATGTCTCCTTCTAAAGTAAAGTTTCCATAAGGGTTACCATTTCCATCAGTTCCTGCTTTACGCAAGTAATGAGATATTTGAACATTCAAAGCACCAGCTGCAATAGTTGCAGTATGAGGCTTGGAAGGTGCAACACCATCTTTTGTAATTTCTACTCTTGCATTAGTAGCAAAACTTGCATTGACACTAGAGCTATCTGTATATAAATCTTCTCCTGTTCCATCATAAGCTGACATCTTGTGAAAACCAGATTTGTCATAAACAGTTACACCAACTTGATATGTATAACCAATTGTTAAATCTTGTAATAATAAACTTTCTGAATTAGCACCTGTATAAGGAAAATCTTTGTATGAGTATTGTGCATCACCAATTTTTTTATACCTTACTCTATAGTGGCTACCATCTGTAATTTGTGAGCCATCTTCATTTGTAGGTTTTGCTAATACAACTCTAATAAATCCTTTATCTACTCCAACTGAATCTTGATAACTACCTGATTGTAAAGTAGGTGTGGCTGGTAAGTCAGGTATAGAGAATACACCAGCAGTAACTTGATTTAAAGAAAACTCACTAAATCTTAAATCATCACCAATAAACCTTAATAAATCTCCTAGTTCAACTTGAGCAGATCCTGCTTCAAAAGTTACATATTGAGTTAAGTCTGTGTAGTTTCCATCTTTATCTCTAAAGTAAACACCCATTCCTTGTTTGATAGGCCAAGTCAATCCTTGAACACGAACTTTAACAGGTGTTATTGTTTGGCCTCTAAAGACTGCTTCATACATACTTCTTGATTCAGCAGCTGCATCAGTTGCAGTATCTTTAAAACCTATATCAGGGTCAAAAGCAAATATGTAATCTCCTGCCCTCATGTCTCCTTCTACTTCATATTGTTGAAGGTCTAAGTTAAGAACTTTTTTAACTCTTGATAATTCGTTAAGCATTAGAGTTGCTCTGTTGTTAAGTTGAGCTATAGGAATGTCAGGTTCTTGAACTAACGCAACTCTTGTTAAAGCATTGCCGTGTAAATCTTTATATGGATTAGAACCTAAATTAGCTTCACCTGCAACATCTGTAGCAGTGTCAAAATATCCTACTTCACCGATAAAGTCGACTCTGCTTACAAAATCTGTAGCATCGAACTCTGTTCTTAGTCCTTGAGGAACTACACCTTCAAACTCAGGGTCATCTCCATATCCAGACTTAACAACAATTGTTGAAGGATTGCCATTGACACCTTGAAATAAATTAGCTTGTGGTCCTGCATCTATAGTTCCATCTGGATTAATTTTATATTCTGTATTTAACTGTTCTGATATTTCCTTTAAGGCACTTAATGCAGTTTGTACGAAATGTGAACCTGTATAAGTTCCTGCTGGGTTTGTTATTGTTCCTTGTGTTATAGCTTGAGAATTACCTGCTTCTGTTCTCATTATTCCTAAAGGCTTATTTGTTTGAGCTGTAGAATTGAATAATGTTTCAGCTAATGTTGTCCCAATATAGTTTCTAACTTTTCCAATATTTTTGCTTTCTGCAATAACCATACCTTTAGATGAACCATCTCCAAGATATAGTTGAAGGCCTTGTCCTGTAATAGAAACAACATTTTCTTCTAGTGATCTATTTAATATAATCCCTGTGTATCTTGCAGTAGAAAGTATTTGAGCATCTGATAAAGTATTGATGTCTACTTCATTAGCAGTTAAGACTATGTGTCCCCATTCTTTTATAGTTTCTACTACTTCAGTTGGAGTTTCAGATTGTGAAAAAGATACATCAAAGCTACCTGTACCCATCAATCTTTCGGTAACTGCCATTATGCCCTCACTAATCTAATATTTTCGTATAGTCCTTCCAAGTATTGGTCTCTAACAGCATCTCCTGAATCGTGGCTAGCAGGACTAGAAGCGTTGTAAACATAGCCTACAAAGGTCTTTACTTGACTACTAGCTAGATGTATTAGCCTACTTGAAGCAACAGCTGTAAAACCTTGAGGACTTCCTATCATAAATTTTTGCCCAGCTCCATCTGCACTTGATTCTATGATATAACCTGTTCCTGCTGACATAGCATTAGATGTTACCATTCGTAAATTTTTTCTAGTATCAGCACTTCTTGTAGAAGTTCCTGCTTCTGATATAACTAAAGAAGCATGATGTGCTCCTCTTTTAACACTCACATCAACAGTTAATCTACCATCACCGTGAGTATCATCTGAGTAAGTAACAAATCTTACAACGCATTCTTGAGGTTCGTTTCTTAATATTTGTACTGTTTTCCAAACATTCCATTCTGTTTGAGATGAACCACTTGATATTTCTATTTCTCTATTGCTTGTGTAACTTCCGTTGTCGTAGAAAGATAAATTAAATCTTGATTGGTCTGTTGTACTACCTGAGGTAATTTTTATAATACCGTTAGATATTTCTACTCCTGTTGGTGTATTAGCAGTTAAGTAACCTGCTTTGACAGTTGAGTCCATAGTTATTTTTGCTGCACCTTTATAAAAATCATCAGGATTAACAATCCAATTTGAAGCGTATGTTCTAAGATCAGAGTCGTAGAAAAAAGCAACATTACCATTTTCAGTAGCTCTAACTACAGGTGTAGGTAAAGAATCATTTTTATAGTTATAAGCATTAACAGGTAATGCGTGCCATGGAGCATAAGTAGTAGTATTTGTAGTTATTGAATGAGAGTTAGTAAGTAAAGCACCACTCATGTTAGATTCAAAAATCATTTCCGAAGGTCTACCCTTCATATCAAAACCTATACTGTATTGAAAATATCCTGTAGCTAACTTAATGGGAGATACATCCATAGAAGTTATTTTTCCATAACCTGATAAAGTTGTATCTCCCTCGTAAGTAATTGGCAAAATTAAATCTGAGTTTCCTAAGGAAATTAATTCATCTCTTAATTTTTTTGTAGCAGCAATAGTATCTTCACAAATAGAACCATTAAAACTAAAACTTCTTTCAAGGTTATTTAAGTTACTAGATTGAACAGAACTTTCTTTTATATCTCTTGGAGAAGTGAAAGTCACTCTTCCTATTGTCATTGTGTTAGCCATCTATTTTTTTCTTAATCCATTCTGCCACTTCGACTTGTACTTCTCTTGGGTAATGAGCAATCATGTATTCAAAACTTTCTCCTGCTCTCATACGAGCTAACACTCCCCTTTTTAATTCTCTCATTGTTGTTGGTTGTTTATTAAAACCGGTCATCTTATTACTCCACTTCTTCCATCACTTTTTAGTTTGTTTAATTCTTTTTGAATTGTTTGAGCTGTTCTTCTAGCTGCTATAGGATCTGAAGGAAGGCCTGTTACATTAAGTGTAACATAATTAGTTGTGTCACCTCTTGAGTCTCCCATAGGAGTGATTTGACCACCACCACCTGGGAATGCTTTCATCATTTCAGGTCCATATTCACCAACAACATAATTTTGTCCAGGCTTGAAGCTACCACCCATGTGTCTGTAAGTAGGTTTCATTTGTGCATAACCACCACCAATTCGTGAATATTCATTATACAAACCACTTAACTGTGAACCTGTAACAGAGTTGCCTGGTGTATAACCTAACAACTCAGCAATAGCAGGAATATTTTGTAGTAGATAATCTACTCTTCCTTGACCTAAAGGTCCTGATTCAACTCTTGCATGGTTCATCAATGTCATTAATCCATCAATTCTTTGATTATCCATACCTAGAAGTTGAGCAGTTAGTCTTAATTCTTCTTCTTTAATTGTGTTGAACTTAGCTTGTGCTTCAATCATGTCGAGTGTGTTATTTACTAAATCTCTTTGTAATGTGTGAATGTCTTCGTGTGCATCTAAAATATCATTAGGAATTTCTTTAAGTCTTTCACCAATTTCTATTCTTCTTTCTTCTATAGTGGCAATTTCTTCCTGTCTTCTTAGCTGTGCGTTTTCTGCAATATCGAGAGCTTGAGCTCTTAATTCATCTGCTTGTGCTTGAGTTACTGCTTTGCCATCTATTTCATCTATTTGTTCTTGAATAGCTTTTGCTTCTAGTTCAGCAAACTCTAAAGAACCATGAGCAGCAGCTGCATTAACTCTAACCAAATCCTTCTTAAGTTTTTCTTTTCGAAGTTGTTCGTTAGCAGTTAACGCCATTCCTGTTCTAATTCGTTCTTCAATTTCTAATGCTTCATTTTCCAACTCTTGCATTTCAAGTTTTTCTTCTGCATTAGTTACTTCTTGTGAACCTAGGTCAACTAACTCTTGCTGTAATGCAACATCTTCGTTTGTTAGATCAAGTTGTTCTTGGTGTAAATCTGCGTGTTCTTTATGAGCTTTTTGTAAGTCTCTTTCATTTTTTTGCATTTCAAATTGTTCTTTTATTGGATTAAATAAATTATCAATTTTTGTTCTAAAGTCTCTAGTAATTCTTAACAAGGAATCAAGATTTGATTCTACTTCTTCTGTTTCTTCTACTATTTCTTCTACACCATCAGCTGTATCATAAATTAAATCTCTGAATTTTTTACTGTCTTTAGCAAGTTCTTTTGCAAGTTTTACTCTACCTGCTTCGGTAGACATCATATCTCTTAATCTTTTATCAGTCTTAACTTGTATACCAAAATGTTCATTAAGTGCTGCTGATATTTCTTTGTCTCTTACTTCTTTCTCTATAAACACACCATCAACAATTGACATTTGTGTTGTTAATAAATCTTTTACTATTGCTAATCTATCTTTATCTGCTCTGTTTCCTTGAAAAATTAATTTATTGTATTCTTCTAGTAAAGTAACAGTTCCTGCTAATTGTTCTCCAAGTCCTGCACCTTCAATCATTCCAATGAGTTGTTGTATTGTTTCACTGTCTTCAGGAATAAAGTCTCCTCCAAAGAAACCTTCTCCAATATCTAAGGCATCTCTAATAGCTACACCGAATTCAGGACCTAATGTTTCTGCATTTGTTATTAAATTATTAAACAAATCTTGGTCCATAGTTCCTTCTTCAACACCTTTAATAACAGAATTTCTTACTGCTTCTGGTAAGTTCGTAACAAACTCTTCCCAAGTATCTGCATCTACAGGTTCTGCCTTAAATCCCTCAGCAAGACTTATAGACATACCTTCAATAGTTTTAGAAACACCTTCTTGAACATCTTGAACTTCTTCTAATTCTCTTTTATATTTTCCATAAGCAGCAGCTGCTAATCCAAGAGCTGCAACTACACCAGCTATAACTAATCCTACGCCTCCAGTAATTCCTACAAATTTCAACATTGATGTTATTACTCCTTTAGGACCTGTAAGAGCCTTACCCATTTTTAACAGACCAAGAGACATAGCAACAAAAGATGCAGCAAAAGTTGTCCACCATGCAGCAGGATAATCTCTAAAGAATTCTGCAAGTCCAAAGAAAGCATTAGCTACTCCTACTAATATTCCTGCTAATTTTTCCATAATTGGTAAAAACACTTGACCTAAAGTAATTGAAGCTGCACCCATAGTAGATTTGAATTGTTGCATTTGCATAGCAACTGTTCCAAACTTTTCCGCTGCTTCTTCATTCAAAGCATTTTGGTCAATAACTTCAGCTTTAGCTCTATTCATAGCTTCAGCTAGACCTTCTTCGTTGTTAGCTAAAGATAAGATTGCTTTTCTTACACGAACAGTTCCTAAGCCCATTTCTTGTAAGACTGCGGTAGTGGATCTACCTTCATCTCCCATCTTGTTCAAACCAGCTAATAATATCTGTACAGCTTGTCCAACATCTGTTTCTATTAATCTTCTAAACTCATCAACATCTTGACCTGCAACTTGTGCAAAGGTAGCCATTTCGTCGCCACCTAGTTTTGCTGCGTCTGTTATATTAAGGAATAATTTAGAAAGAGCTGTTGCACCAGCCTGAGACTGCTGACCTGTTTCTTTCATCGCTGCTGAGAAAGCTAATATTTCTTCTGTTGCTAAACCTGCAAGATTACCTGAAGCACCAAAGTTCTGGGCTAAAAGTATTATCTCACCCTCTTGAGCAGCAACATTGTTACCTAACTCAACAAGAACAGATGAATACTTACCAATTGAATCAATGTTTTCATTTGTAACATTTAAGAACCTAGCCATAGAAGTAGCAGCTTGTTCGGAGCTCATGTTTGTTGCTCCACCTAATTTTGCTACAACTTCTGTAAATTCTGTAATATCATCAGCACCAATACCTAACTGTCCACCAACAGATGCAATACCAGCTAGTTCACCTGCTGTAATTGGTATTTGAGTTGCTAACTTAACTAAATCTTCTTGTATTTTTCCAAAAACTTCAGGGTCCTCGATATCGGACATAGTTTTCTTAACATTTGCAAATTCATTTTGAAACTTAACTGCTGAGACTGCACCTGCAGCCATTGCAAAAGAAAGACCTGCGAATAAACCAACAGTAGCTGCACTTATAGCATTAGCCGCAGCACCACCAACTTTAGAAAGTGTTTGAGTTGCTTTAGCACCAACAGACGCAAGTTGCTGTGACGCAGCGTCTGTCATTAGACGCATTGCACCCGTTATTTTAAAGTCGGCCATTTACCTATCTACTCCTATTTCTTGCATAGCTACATCAAGAGAAACTCTTGTTTTTTCTTTATTTCTTGTGAAATCGGATTCTTTTGATTTTTTTTCTTTCATTTCCTCATAAATTTCTCTATGGTATGGTGCATAAAAAGCAGATTCTTGAGAAACTAGAGAAAACAAAAGTACCTTGAATTTTCTCCAAGATACTGTCATGGGGTCAAGATTATAGAAACGATGGAAGTCTGCCTCTACTGCTGGGTATCTACTTAAAAGGTCATCAGTAGAGATATTTATTTTGGGGAGTCTTCGTCTCCCTCATCTTCAGTTACTTCAGCATCGGGGTCTGGTATAACCTCATACTGTATTAATAACCAATTTAATAAATCTTCCAATTGTTTCCAAGATACTTTATTCTCCATCATATCTTGTAGTACTTCTGTACCTAACAATTGCTCTAAGAATTTACTAATTTGCTTTGGATCTACTAAGCCTTGTTCATTTAGAACAGCTAGTTGACCTAAAACTACACTAGCGGGTAGCTGTCCAGGAATACTGTATTTCTTTCCAGCTACCTTAAAATCTAGCGTATTTTGTGTAAGCTCTTCATAAGCTTTATCGAAGTCCTTAAACTCTGACATTACTCTCCTATCTTTTACTTTTCTTAGTTATTAATCTGTGTCAATAACTTTAAATATATTAGCAAAAGGTGCATCACTATTTGGTTTAAGTACTTTGTACTCAACTGTGATTGTTACCTTTTGTGGTGCTTTTGCGTGAACCATTGAGAAAGCTCCAACATTGACTGCACGAGGGACTTGAATGTCTCTCAATTTTGCAGTTCCACCATCATCTGTCCCTGGAGCATTAACTCTTAATAACAATGATTTTTCTTCGAAAGAATCAGTTGTTGGTGGAGTTAAAGTTGTGTATCCAGAGCCTGGAGTGCTTGCTGATGTTGTACCACCAGCCATAGCAAACTTCAAGTTTCTTAATGATGCTTGAGCTAGCTCGCCTGTTATTCTGACTTCTTGTGCAGTTTTAATAGTCTTAATTGGATCTACTTCTTCTGCAACCATGATGTCATCAAAAGTCTTATCATACTCTAAGGAAAATCCACCTTCTGAATAGCCAATGTTATCCCAATAGGATGACGCTGGTGAAGCTGCTGGATTAGCTGGGAAAGTCGTATTAGGACTTCCACCATTCAAATCGCTTTCAGCTGCTACGAAAAGGTTTCCTGTTCCCAAGATTACTTCTGTAATACTTTGTGCCATTACTTTTACCTACTTTTTCTACTTGGAAGAGCTTGTCACTCTTCTTCTTCTACTACGCCCTCTTCCTCGACTTCTAGCCACTCTTCATCATCTACAACTTCGTCCTCGATTTTCTCGGTAACGAGGTTGTTTATATCTCCCATACCCTCACCTTCAGCAACAAATGTCGGAACTAAAACATCACCTTGTTTGGTCTGTGACTCAGAAAGTCTTTTCCATTCAGATTCTTTTACTTCTATCCATTGTTTGTTGTCAAAAATGATATCAAGTTTTTCATCCCTAATGGCATCAAAAACCCTGATAAAAGGATTTACTTTAACATTTTTCATGTTGCTTCTCCATAATACATTCCTACATTTACAGTATAGCGTGCTAAATTCCT
>MDTE01037656.1_pt1 | contig 19082 bp, 15 predicted proteins | sample 811231 | NCBI WGS metagenome assembly MDTE01 (sample SAMN05326651, study PRJNA326480) | marine metagenome | isolation source: seawater | place: Indian Ocean: Red Sea | collected 2010 | reverse complement strand
CAGGTGATATACTTTATTATCAGCAAAATTATTCTGGCACAAACAAAGATAGCTACGCACTTGGAACAGGAATCACATTAAATTTTAGTATCCCATTAGATCGTCAATATACAAAACAGTGCAAGGAAGCAGCTCAAGTACAAAATGATATAAATAAACAAAAGCTTAAGAACTTAGAACTTGACTGGCATATGGCCAGATTACGTCATTGCGGAGAGAAGAAAATTGCTGGAATCCAATTCACAAAAGACAGTCCTTACTACAATTTATGTAAAGATATAGAAATTGTAGAAAAGAAAGGTCAGGTATTACCGCACAAACATGAATTTAAGTAGACAAGTCACGGGTATTAAACTTATCTACGGATAACTATTCTACCTTATCTTTTTTCTTTGTAAGCTTTTTTACTAATTGTTTTACTAAAGGTTTGACAGCATTAACCAAAATCGGAGTAGTAGCAGCGACCAAAGCAATGCCAGCAGCAGTAGCAGAATCCTTGGCTGAAGGAAGATACTGGTCGATGAACTTCGTGTCTTCATACAGTGTTATACACTCCTTCTTATTATCAGACAGTTTATGGCCTACAACACGCTCTAGTTTTTTATCGTTACGAAAATCCCCAACTCTTTGATCTTTATCTCCTGGACATTTTATAAAAAACTCTTTTTCTTTTTTTTTAGGTAATTTAGGTTCTTGAGAAGTAACTTTAGGCTGTTCTTGTTTTGCTTCTTTTTTTTGTTCTTGTTTTGTTTCTACAATCTGTATTCTTCTTCGATCATATAGCATAGGCTCAAACGTAGGCATAGAACCATATGCACAGGATATAGTAGTGCCTGTTGGATCATCATTATATAAAGCAGTATTTTTTGGGCTTGCATCTCTGTGATACCTTACACAGCCAGGTATTTTTAAAGATGGAGGTGGTACACTTAATACTTGATAAGGTTTATGTTGAAATGTTTTTATTTCTGGTATAACAATTTTGGGTATTTCCATTAAAGGGGTATAGATGGCCCACTAAATTTTGGTAATTGTTTTGGTATTTCATCTATCATTTTATTTTGCAAATCACCCATTATTTTATTTTTAAGTGTTCTTTCAAATTCTGGTGATTTCATATATTGAATCGCTAGGTACGCACCAACAGACATTGATGCTACCATTAAAAACGAAACAATAGAAAGAACATTTGCTATTTTTTGAAACATAAGAAATTAAGATTCAACCATAGAAGGTTCAGCAGATACTGGAGTAGGTGCTGGTGGAGCTAAAGGCTCACCTCTATCTTCAAGAATTGCTTTGATTTCAGTAAACCTTGTTTTACATTGATTTTGAATTTCTAAAGCTTGATTATGCTTATCAACTACTTCTTTTAATTCAGCTTGTAATTGTTCGGTTGTTGGTTTTGTCATGAAATTAAGAAGGTAATAAGTTTTTGTTTGTTATTAGGTTAGCTTTATATGCAGTTTTTACATCAGTAGTCCAAACTGCGTTACAAATTGCTGATACTTCAGTTGGTTCTGCTGATAAATCAGTATCTACTAAGTTATCAGAAGAATCTAACGTGCCAGCTTGCAGTGCATATCTATGATAAGACCTTGTTAGTTCAACACCATCTTTTTTGATGACAGTTGCCTTACGGACTTGTACCGTTTTGTATGGACCGACAACTTCTATCTTGTCGTATTCCGTTGTTTCTGTAAGTGCCATTAGGATTAATCTCCGATTAAAACAGGTTTAGGCTTAGTTTAGAGACTTAGCTGCGGTCTATTAATTTGAGATATAACTAAATCCAGCAATTAATCTAGTTCCACCACCAATATCAGCACCTTGACTAAATGTTGAACCATTACTGCTATTAGTCATTAAATATATAAAATTACTATTGGGGTTCATATAACCACCTGTAGGACACCCATTGTTATACCAATTTGGTGCATATCCACGAGCCATTGTTATACCGTATGCGTTTGTTTCGTTTTGGCATGAAAAAGGTAAATTTGATAAAAGTGCTTCTCCAGTACCGCCAGAAACACCAGTAGACGAAAACTCTACATCTACCCTTACATGCACCATTTGACCAATTTTTACATAATAACCGTATTGATGTACATAAGCAGTTTGTGTTGGTTGAGGATTATTAACACTAGTTATAGCAGGTTGAAATGAACCCTTTTCATAATCATCAAGGTGATTACTATCAGAGCCGTATGGATCAGTTCCTGTATTATCATGAGGATTAAATATTACCCCTGTACCCGGACGAAGCACTAATCCTCTGTAATCAAAATGTGCTACTTTTCCTGTACCGTTTCCTGTTGAGGTTGAAGCATAAAAAGCAACTTGAGATAAATTACCGCTATTTTCTTTACCTATATAAGTATGAGCATTAACACTATCTGAAAGTTGAATATAATTAGTAGTTGCACTTGTATGTAATACTAATGTGACATTATCTCCATTAGGATCAGCAATGGACAATGTACCACTTGGAGATGCAGTACCTATACCAACCCGACCATTAGCTTTAATTCTTAAGTTTTCACTAGTGGTACTAGAAGCACCAGATGATTGTAGAATAATGTCACTATCTACTAAACCGAGATAAAATGTATTAGAAGGTGATGCAGTTACAAGCTGAACATAAGCTTCATTGTTAGTTGAATCTAGTTTAAGAATTGGTGTAGCACCAGCAGCATGAATCAACCTGTCTGGTGAAGAAGTTCCAATTCCAACATTTCCATTACTAAGGATTCTAAATAATTCGTTATCAGCAGCATTATCTACTCGAAGTGCATAACGACCAGATGAAGTTCCACCTCCTGAAATAAATACCCCATAACCATCAGTAGAATGCGTGTTTATAAATTGATAACCTGCTTGTGTTGTACTACCTGTTGCATGGATAATATTGATAGGGCTTGTTGTACCTATACCTACTTTTCCATCCGAATCTATTTGCATCATCTCGGAAGAATCAACAAAAAACTTTAAAGAACCACTTCCTGCACTTGTTGAACCTCTAAAATGACCAATTCTTGTTCCACCACTTGTTAAATCTATTATTGATCTATTAGCTCCTGTTGTTGATCCTGTACTATTAGATCCTGTAGAGATAATAGCTCCTGTAGATTGCAATTTTTCTATAGGACTTGATGTACCTATACCTACGTTTCCATTTACGTCTATTTCTAACCTTGAAGCTGAATTGGTATCATCAAAAACTACAAACGCACCATTAGCATTTTGAAGACTAAAATCAGGATTATTAGAAGCGTCTGTTAAGAAAAGTTTTGGTGCATCATTAGTTATATGTATGTTTGAAGTAAATGAAGGATCAATTTTTGATCCAGCTATACGATCATTTGTATTAGAACTAATATCGGCATTAACGATTTCACCATCTTTAATGCCTTTTTCTGTAATTTGAGTAAGTGTCATAATTTTTTAGTGAAACTAAACTTAGTTTATAGACTTAGCTGCGGTCTAATTAATGGACTTGATAAGTTATAGAAAAAAGAATATATTTACTACTCATTGTGTTAACTGAAAGTCCACCTCCGTTTGGTGCCATTAAAGTTAAGGTTGAATTACTAAATTGACCTAGAATTTGATAACCAGCGTTTGCGTTTGATTGTACAGCACAACTATGGTAGTCATTTGGCGTTGTTGTAGTATATGGAAAACTAGCTATATTAACACCCGAACTACCACTCATAGCAGGAAACGTTATATATGCTTGAACTGTTACTATTGAGCCTACTTTTGCGTAGTGTGCAGTATTTACAGTTATTGGGCCAATATTAGATGTAGGTGTCCAAGTTCCTTCTTCATAATCTGCCAAAAGATTACTATCTACTGATCTAGATCCGTCAGATACAGCACTAAAATCAATACCATGACCACTAGCAACTGCTAAATTTCCATCTAGAATATTAATATGTCCATTCGCATCTATTGTTACTCTGTCTGTTGCGTTAGTACCAATATTAAACTTGTTAGTTGCGTGTAGATATTGTATAAATCCTCTAAATTCATCAGCTCCGCTTGTACCATCAGAAAAATAAATATTGCCATTTGCAGTAGTTGAAGTTCGTAGGGTAATTCCAACTGAATGACCAGTTTCCTCAATTATCAAATCATCAGCTCCACTATTAGCTGCTGTAGTAGTTCCTAAAAGCAACCTTCCATAACTATCAAGAGTCATATTTACAGGTGTTGCAGCATTAAATGGGTCACTGGAAGCAGCAGCAGTTGTAGTTCTAAAAACTATATCTGCCCCTTCATTATCTCCATCACCTAAAGTTCCAATACTTGCAACAGAATGTCCATCACTAGCAGTAAAATTAATTGTTCCAACTGCTCCTGTAGTATTAACATCTGTTCTTTGCAATTCAAGCATTGTATTGCCTGATGAGTTTAAGATAGTTGCAGTTCCATTTGAAGCTATTTTTAACCTAGTTCCTGTTCCGTTCTTTGCAAATTGTAGATCTTCGTTAAAGTAAATATAATTTTGACCAGCCGAAGCATGAGTTAAATTTATTGTGTTTGCAAATTGAGCAAGTCCAGTTACAGTAATATTTCCTGTTACGTCAATTCCAGCACCAACGTCTAGGTTTCCATTTACTCCAACAGTTCCATTTGAAGCTATTGTTAATCTATCTGCACTATTTGTGTCATCTCTTAATTTTAAAACACCACTTTGTACTCTAATTCTAAAGTCACTATTTGCTGCGGAATCGGTAAATATTAAACTAGGAGAATTGTCTGTTAAATTTAAAGCTGCTGCACTTGCGTTTCCAGTAGTAGTAATATCTTGCGCTCCAAAATCAGGGCTAATTTTCGTACCAAGTATTGCAGCACTACTTGAAACTTTTGCATCAGTAACTGCACCGTCATCTAATTTAACTGTTGTAACTGTGCTATCACTAGGAGTTCCAATACTAACGGAAGATCCAATGGTAATAATAAAAAATGGAGCATTAAGGGCAGGGGGAGCAGCAAATATAATATCAGCACCATCTATAGCAAATCCTTCACTTGGGCTTGTACCACTATTAGGTTTTTGAATTACACCATTGACACTGACAAGTAATTGTTGAGCCGTTAGTGGAGGATTTGATAATGTAAACCTTGTAGCAGTTCCATTAAAAGCTGATTGATTGCCACCTGATCCGCTTGAAGTAGATAATGTATTTATAAAGAAATTTCCAGGTGTTGCTACATCATCCCAAGTCCCACTAGCATGAGTACCGTTATATACTTTCATCTTATTATCTGACGTATTAAAATATAAATCTCCATCTTGACGATCAGCTCCTGATGGTTTTGTTGCAGGGTTAGATGATAAAGGTCCGTAATATCTTTCGTTAAAATTAGAAACTAAAGTATCAGCAGTAGTAATACCAGCAGGGTCAATAGTTTCTCTGTGAAAATTATATGTATGTAGTGTTGTAGTAGTTTCTAATAATATTCCTTTTCCAGCTTCAATAGTATCGTTATTAGCCATACCATTAATTGTGACTGTAACGCCAGTTCCAGCCCCGTCAGTAATTGTGGCAACTCCACTTCCATTAGAAGTTAAATTATTTGCTAACGCTTTAATACTGACAATAGTACCAGCCCCATCATTAACGTCTGGATTTGTTGTTGGAAAACTTGTTTCATTGGCTATTGGTACAAAACCTCCAACTTCAGTTACAAGTTCAACTATCCTTTCATTAACAGCTTGAGCCGAAGGTAGCTGGTTATCAGTTGCATTTCCAGCAATAGACGTAACTACAGTTTTATTAGCTAATAAATTTAGTTCTGTTGTAGATGCAGTTAAACCATCAAGTTTATTTAATTCTGATGTACTTCCAGTAAATCCATCAAGTACATTTAATTCATTACCTGTAGCAGTTACGTCTTGACCAGATAAACTTAATGTTCCAGCAACACTAGACGAACCAATTTCAAATTTATTTTTAGCTCTTGCACCACCAAGTATTATTTGAAAATCAATAGCAGCTTCTAATAAGGCACAAGCTTCAGCAGCAGTTTTATAGCCACTATCACCCCAGTTATAAGGATCTCCAAGGGATTGTACACCTTGCGTATAAGCACCTCTAGCTAATTGAGGTAATCCAGAACTTGTAGTACCAACAGTATATGTGTAACTTGTGTTATCTGGGTGCGTAAACATTGCACCTTTTTGACCACTTAATACTAAAACTGGTTGAAATCCATTTGGATCATTTGGTCCTGTATTACTTGCATAACCACCACCACCAACAGGAAACCCTTTTCTAGCATTAAAAATTAAATGAGAATGTTTTATTTCAGTATTTGTTAAAGTAGAATCATTACCTGACAATCCACTATAAGATCCAGTTCCAAGATTTATATGACCAAATTCATCACCGTTACTTGTGCTATAAGTACCTCCAATTTTAGTGACTCGTGTATAATCAATTAAATGCTGCATTTGCAACATAGGTGTAATATGAAAATTACCAAATGCTCCACTAGCAACACCTTCATTAACATATTTACCAACTTCAAATGTATAATCTTTTGCTACAGATAAAGCATGACTTACATTAGAATTATTAACTTTTCCAAAAGTTGTTGATGATCCATTATGCAATATTGTTGTTTTATCAGTTCTCCAGAATTTATCAATACTGTGACCAGCAAAAGTAGTAGCATCAGAAGTTCCATTAACAGTTAAGTTGCCTGTAATAGTTACATGATCATCTATAGTTGTCGTTCCACCAGCAGAATCAATAGTTAAATTTCCGCTAGACGTATCTATTTCATTAGTATCTGTTACTCCAATCCTAATATTTCCAAAGTTTAAATTTGCTTGGTCAAGATAATAACTACCTTCCTGTCCATCTAATTTATCAGCATCTAAACCAGAACCAGCACCATCTACTTGTACAATCGCTGCTAAAATTTCTGCTGGTGTTTGATCTCCTGTAGCACCATCTTCTATACCATTAATTTTGTCAGTAAATTCTTGAAGACCAAATAATATTTGTTCAGTATTAGTATCTAAATCTGTTTCAGTAAGAACAGAACCATCTTGGAAATCTACTTTTTTAGCACTTATATTAGTATCTCTTCTTATGACAATAGCTGCTCCATTAGCAGGTTCATTACCAGAAGTAAATGTTATTTGAGTACCGCTAGTAAAAGTATAACTAACACCTAAAGCTTGTAATGTTCCATTAACGGTTACATCAACATCAGACTGATCTAAATAATCAAAACTAATAGCATAAGGACCAGCAGTAGAACCAGAACCAGGAGCAGTATGATTAGTAAATGATGTTGCAGTGTTGGTAGCCATGATTAGTTAGAAGGAACTGACGATTTAATTTCAAATAAGTCTGAATTTAAAAAATCCATACTTGCTTGTTGTTTTATAGCTGCTTGAGCCTTATTGTATTCTATTGCACGTTGAGGATTTTTATCTAACCAAACTTTTTTACCTGCTTTTTTATATTTATTAATTTCATCTCTTAAAGCATCTTCAGCAGAAGCTCTAGCATATTCAGACGCCCCTACAGAAACATCCATATTCGTTTGAGTTATGTATTCTCCTCTCGCTTGTTTCATTAATTGCTGAAATTGTGGAGTTTTAATAATTTTGTTTAATGATTGAACCATAGTTACACCATTAATTTTTACAAAAGCAGTCTCTTCAATTAAATCAAGATGCTCATCATAAGTTAACTTTATACCACTATCTATTGGTTGACCACTAGGCAATTGTCCTAATGATAAATTGTCAGAAGGTTGTGTTATTTTTGCTCCTAATTCTGACAAAGTAGTTAAGACAGTATTATTAACGCTATTAGTTTCTTTTATTGGGTTTAAAATGTCCATATTATCTGAACCATAACCAGCAGGGTATTCTATAAATGAGCCAGTAACCCAATTTCTCATTGGTCTTAAATTGTTATTGTACCCAGGAACAGTTGCAGCTAATTCATTCCAAAATTTCTTTAATATAACCATTCCATCATCACCTGCCCTTACTTTCTTGTCATATATTCTTCTATCACCTTCTATCATTTGTCCAAAAGGTTCATTAGCAACAGGTGTTTTTAAACCAAATTTCTTAACAGATCTTCCTAATGCACTATAAGGATTTACTGTAGATGCTGCTCTTCGTGATAACCATTGTTGTAGTTTATAAGGCTTTTGCAACAAGTCTGACAATTCAGTAATACCTTGCAAATAAGTTTTGTTAGTTATATTACGACCTAATGCAACACCAGCAGCGACAGCCCAATCATCACGATCTTGTTTAGTTAATCCACCCATAATAGCTGAACCATCAGCAACCATCATAAGAAAAGAAGACCAAGGATCTAATCTTTTATAACTTACATATTTATATCTAGGTTTACCATCTTTCCCCATCCGAACATTTCCATCTTTATCTTTTAAAAGAAATCTAAAACTATAAGGCTGCCAACCTGTAGCACGTTTTTGATTTAATAATTCAAAATTGGAAGGTCCACCACCTGTAATAGTTAATTCAGAAAGTGGATTGTTTTGACCCATTGCAACCACAGCAGCAGTACCCCATAAAAGCGAACCTGTAACAAATTCACCTCTGGCTTTAGCAGCGATAGAAGGATCTGGACTTCTTAATGCTTGTCTGTACTCTTCGATAAAAATGTTAAGCCCAGGAGTTCTTCTTGCTTGTGCTTTAAAAATATTTACTGGTGTTCTTACAAATGGTAAAAATATTCTACCAACAGGATTCGCTCCTAATCTTTGAACTAACCCTGCAACTCCATCAGGATCTAGACTTTTTGTAAAAGTAGTTTCAGCAGCATAATCCTGTGCTTTTTCATATAATTCTGTAATTTGTTTATCTTTAACATTTTTAAAACTATTGGTGTTAACTATTTCAATAGTGCCATCAAATTGTCTTTGTATATGGTCTGTTAAATCTTGTCCTTTCAATCCTTTTCGTACTCCATCTTCCCAAGCGGTAGCTTTAACATAAGATCTAAAATTTAAACTTTTAAAAAATTCATCTTCTGCTAATAAAAAACGACTTGGTAATCTAATAGCTGTTCCAAGAAAATTTACCATTGAAGCAAGTGCACTATCTCCTTCCATCCTTATCGTAAATCTATCAGCATCTTGTATCATTGCTCCTGGATTGATAATATTATCTTCTATTTCAAAAGCTAATTTAGCTGCTTTTAGTGATTCACTAATTGATTGACCTAAGTAATACAGTTCTTTAGCACCTCTCAAAGAACCTGTAAGATCACCTGTAACAGCCGAACCTAATGTTTGTTCCAAAGGTCTTGCAACACTATTTAAAGCTGTAGATAAGATGTTGACAGCGTGAGTTTCTGGTCCTGATAATATTGAATTTATAAAAATTTCATTTTGACCTTTTAATACAGCAGAACTAACTCTTGATATGGCATCATATTTACCCATTTTCTGTAACGCAGCAGGGTTGCCTTTAGCTGCTTGCAACCTTTTTGTTATTACTCTTAATTGTTTTAAAGATTTTTTGTCACCTTTTTCAGCAAGATCAATTATTTCTTTAATACTAAATTGAGGCAAAGGGTCTTCTCCTTCTTTTACTACACTTCTTAAGTTTGTCGCTTGATCTATTGCTTTCTCTGTAGGTGTTCGACCTCTTAAATCTTGTATAGTTGCACCTGCTCTACTTACACCACCAGCAGCCCTATTAGCTGCTAATGTTTGTGCTGGTATTGTTTTAAGAGGTTTATTTAAAAGAATTAGACCGTCTAACACTTCAGCTTCTTTAATAAAGTCTGCTTTAATATTTTTCAGACCTTCTAAATTACCACTAGCTAAACTTTCATCCATAGTTTTAGATAGTCGTGCTAATTTGATAGCATTTTCATTCATCAACTGGTTCATAGATATTAAAACTGCTGGTAAATCTTCTTCACCACCTCTTCCATATCTTGCATTAAATCTTACTGCTGCTTCTACTGTTTCTCTTGGTAAAAGTTTATTAGCATTATCGACCATATCGCCAAATGTTCTTTTATAAGGCCAAGAATTATTAGCATCAAGATCTCTTAATTTAGTAGCTCTATCAATAATTAACTTTGCTGCTCCTTCATCTCCACCACCTGTAAGAGTTTCAGTTTTATAGTACTTACCTTTTGTATTGGTTTTCGTGTTAAATGTAGTCTCTACTTTTTGACCTCCTTTAGTTACTTTGTTAGGTAGATTTAGATCAATAATTTCATCGCCAAGATTATCAACGACATCATCTGTCATTAAGATCTCATCTCTTCTAGATAATCTTTTTGTTATACGTTCAAATACATCAGGTACTTTTTTAATTCCTTTAATACCAAGTCCTAAAACTGTTAAAGCTTCACCAGCAATAAACCCACCACCAGCTTGTCTTAGTCGTGCTTCTGCAACACTTATTTCGTCTTCTGTTTTAGATTTTAGTAATTCACTTATAGGAGAAGCAAGTCCTGGATGCTTATCAATCATATTAAATAAGTTTTCTTCAAACGGATCTTGTACAACTGCATCAGTAATAAAACCTGCTAAAGCATTTCTTGTCCAAGCATTATTCATCCCTGCTAATTTTGTAGCTTTCAAACCTTTACCTATAAGTCCTTGTGGTAATAAAAACTGACTTACTGCTTGAGGTAAGGTGTAAGTCCAATCTTCTTTATCACCTTGTACTTCAAGACCTAATGCTTTTAAATCTATAATTTCGTTATTATCATATGGATTACCAGCAGCGTAATCATAAATATCATCTACAAATTCAACAGTTTCATTTATAGCCTTTAACGGGCCAGATATAGTTCCTCTTATAACCTTAGAAGCTTTTGTTTTTTTTAGATCTGTATCTATTTCTTTTCTTTTTGCTTTACCTTTATCTCTTATTTTTTGTCTGTTTTCTTTAATTTCTTCTAAAGTTCTTTTGTCACCTCCAAAAGCGTTGTCAAAAAAATCTACAGTTTTGGCTTGTGTATCTTGTATAGTTTGATCAAGATTTCCAAGGAAACCTTTTTTATTAGAAGGTGTTTCGGTCATTGTCAGTCAGTTAAAAACTTTTTGTAAGAGCCATTTTTGTATGCACTCCAAGCACCAAATCCTTGTTGATCAAACAATCTCTTTGCTGCTATTACATTAACAGTAGGATCATATAATTCATCCGTCGATTCTATTCCAAATAATTTCAATCTTTCTTCTAAAAACGCATCAATCATATTTAATTGAAAAAGACCTATAGAAAATTCATTTTTCTTTTCTGGATCTAAACCAGATTTTACAGTATCAATCATAGGATTACCTGCTGATTCTGCCATAGCTATAGCAGCCATTATTTTTGCTTCTTCTGGTTTAAAACCTACACCTAATAACATTTCATTTATTTTGTTTTGGGGTATTTTTTTTGTTTTATCAATACCTTTTAAAATTCCATCAAGTTTTTCTGTTTGATCTAGTTTACGTTCTCTTGCTATATCTTCTGGGGTAGATGGTGTAAATGCACCACCTTCAAGATTAGTGTTAGCATCTCCTTGTATATTGCTCATATCTTGTTCTTGTCGCTCAGATTTCTTTCCTTCAGTTTCTCCTGTATTACCTACTCCACTTGTTATCTCAAATGTTGGAACTTTTTCTCTAGCTTGCTTGACATACTTATCTATAATATCTAATCCCTTTCTTTCTTTCTCAAGGTCTGTTGATTTGCTTCCCTCTTCTGTTTCTGTCCAATCAAAAAATTCTCTAGATGCTTCTATCAAAAGATCATTTTTAATTTTAGTGCCATCTGCATTTAATTGACCTGTAAAGTCACTCCAAAATCCACTGTTAGGTTTCTTTAACTCGCCTGATAATCTTGATTCTAATGTTTTTAAAGATCTGTTAACAATGTCATATTGACCGTCAAATGTTTTATCAACATAATTTAATAGTTTTGTTGAAAGATCTCGATTTTGAACTGAATTTTCAACTGTTCCCAGCCAATCAAATATTGCAACTATTGCTTCATTTTTTGTGCCATATTGATTAGTTTGAATATCTTTTCTTAAGTCTAAATAAGATGTTCTACCTCTAAAGTCTAAAACATTTGCAGTTGTAAGAATACTTTTTGCTTTTGTAGGATATTTTTGAGCTAAACCTTCAATAATACTAGCATCACCTGTTTCATTGAAATCCCTAAGACCCTGTTCTATTTCATTATCTATAGCTAGCTTTTTTTGTATTTCATATTTTTTTGCGTTTTGATATTCATAAGTATTAACTTGCCTTTTTATAGTGTTAAATTTACTTTGAAAATCAGGATGATCCATAAGACTTAAACTACCATTTGGTCCATATGGAAATTTATTTGCAATAGCTAGAATGTCATTAACACCTTCTGAATCTCCATTTAATGCTTTTGTTTCTGCTGCTTCCATAATTTGATTGACAAGTAATTTGTTTATATCACCTCTATCCTTGGCAGGTAGCCCTAATTCATTAATAGTAGTTTCATAATCTAAAATTAATTTTTCATCTAAACTGTCTGGACTAATTATTAGATTGCGTATTAATGGAATTGCTAATGATTTTACATTTTCTAATCTTGCAGCTTTATTTTCTTTAAGGTGATGAGAGGCTATTGTTTCAGTAGCTGATGCTAACTTTGGCATGAAATGCTCAGTAACATATAAAGATCTAATACCATCTAATTTTTGAATAATATTATCCCTTTCTGTACTTAACCAAGTCTGGTATTCATCAGAATCTAAAGAATATTCACTTAAAGATTTACCGTCTATAATCGTAGTTGAATAGCTATTTGATAAAATACTTTCTGCACTGTTGCCTAAAAGTTGAGCTTTAGTTTTTTGATACGCTCTATCTGCAAATATACTACCACCTATTAATTGTCTAGCAGCCTCATCTCCATTTGCTTTTGTAACTTCTTTTGTAACTTCTTTAAAACCATCTATAGACTCTTCCATAGCAATATCCATACCTTCTGCTTGTTCGTCTTCAATACTTTTTTTCATAAAAAAATCAAGCACTGGATTTACTGCTGATAAGGCTTTTGTTAGCTGACTAAACCCATCTTCATTAATTAAAGGTACAGTGCTTTGCCTAACAAAGGTATCAACAGGTCTTGCTGAAGATTGAAAAGAAGTACTTTGGTAACTTGAAGTCATGCTTGTCCTATTAAGCCTGTATAACTTTGAATACCAGCACCTAAGAAATCAAAAATACCTTTTGTACTTGCTCTAGCAGTTGCATAAGCTTGATTTTGCATGTCTGTTGCAGCATTTAATCTACTGTCTCTTTGTGCTAATAGTCCTAAAGCATTTCTTCTGTATTGACCCTCTGCTGATTGCATTGTTTGGTTTATACGATTTCTTAAATTAGCTGATTGTCTTCCAGCATCCATTGATAATAGCTGTGCAGTACGACCACTTAATCCTTCTGTAGCTGCAATAGATCCTCTAGCTTGTTGTCCTTGTATAGTTGCTGCTAATCTTTCTTGTGCTTTAGCTGCTCTTGTTTCTTTTAAATTTGCTGCCAACCCTTCTTGTTGTTGTGCAAATGCTCTTTCTGCTGATTCTGCTGATCTTCTAGCTGCTTCGTATTGATAGTTAGCAGCTTGTCTAGCTGCTCTGTTTTGCTGTATCATTTGTGCTCCTTGTATTCCTAGACCAGCAGCAAACAATACTTTTTGAGTTGCCGTTAAAGCTGGTAATGCTGCGACACACATTTAAGAGATCCTCAGAAATTCATAGAATGGTTTACTTTCTTGTCCGTATTCTTCGTGATAATTAACAAAAGTAAACCCAAGAGCTTTTAACCATTTTATAGCAGAATGGTTTTCTGCATATACCATATTGTATAGCATTTTATAATTTTTCAATAGGCTATCTACCCATTTCCTACCTTCTCTAATTAATTGTATTTTATATTTTTTATTAATAAACAACTCATCAGTTGCTACCATCCATATACATCCATCAGAAATAACACCACATAAGCCTATAGGATTGTCATTATCATCAGCTATAGCCATGTTTGTTTGGCCATATAAATAAGATAACTTCAATGCTTCTTCTGGTTGTTTTCCTGTTTGATAATAAGCTTCCATTTTATCCATAGTTCTCATGTTTTTTGCAACATGATTAAGATCACTTAATTTTGATTTTCTTAAATACCCCATTAAATACGTCTTGACCTCATATGGAACATGGCTTCATATTCAGCACTTGATAATATTGTTGGCAAGAAACTGTCATTCTTTACATCAATAGTAACTCTATCTGCTCTGCTCATGATAGGAACTTTAAATGTACCTGTTTCAAGATTTATCTGACCAATAGCAGCAGATGAAGCACCAAGAAAACGACCAGTAAATTTATGTATAGAAGTTGTATTATTATCAGGAGTTACTTCTACTTTAAAAAATCCAGAGTCCTCAAATTTAATGTAAAAATGTTTTAGCTGTAAACGACCACTAATGATTTCACCGCTTTTCTGTCCTCCTGATGATTCTGTAAGACGTTGTGATGAAAATCTATAGTGCATTTCAAAAGGTTCACCAATAATGAATTTACTATTTGTATAATCTCCATTAGCTGTAATTGTACTTGTAGTATTGTTTGTAAGGTTAGTAGTATTTACAACTTGTCCTGGCTTAAATGGTTGTGTATTACCTTGAGTATCAACATAAGTGCTTGTTTCGCCTGTTGCTAAATATCTACCTACTACTTGCATTGCAGCATTTAATTTATATGGGACAGTAAAAGTACTAACATCTGTAGCAGAATTATAAGCAACAGAAACACCTGATGTCGCCTCTGTAACTTTATGATCTAAATGATATTCAAATGAGGCATTAGGTTCTTTAAAATCAGAAGCAAATGGCATTTTTTCTAAAGTAACTCTTGCTGTATCTTCACTAATATCATCAGTAACAATAAATAAATCAGTACCAATAAACTCTATATTTTTAATTGCTTTCTTTGGATTAAATGTATAAGTAAACCAAGAATTTAATATTTTCTCCGACCTAGAACCATATAGCCATCTATTGATGTACAGAACATTAGGGTTAGTTGCCCCCACTAAAACCAATACATCTTCGTTGGTTGATACTGCAACCTTAAAAATATCATTTGGTATTAATCTTGGAATATGAATTGTGATATTAGAAGCATCTCTTACTTCTATGCCTTGTTGTGATATGTATTCCCTCACACCAGCAAAGTTTCCTTTCTTTGTAAGATAGTAAATAGAACTACCAGAACCTACAGGAGCAGCTTGGTCTGTTGATTCAAATTCAGTTGTAACAATTACGTTAGCTGTTTTAGGTGTTAACGAGTCAGATGAAGACGTAAGGTTAAATTGCGTTTGATCAGAAAATAATATTAATTTTTCACCCATGTTTACTGCGTTTTTGAGAATAGCAACTTTTGTATGAGATGCAGCTACATCAATAGGATCACTATCTATAACAGACAAAACTGTTTCTGGAAAAAAATTAAAAAATTCAGAAACTCTTGAAAGAATTACATTATCATCAGCTAAAAATCCTAATCTATTTCTAAAGAAAAACACATTATTCATTGTTGACCCGATAAAAGAAGGGTCTGGGGCTGAATCTAAATCACCAACTGTTCTTTCACCCCATTTTGGTAATGTATATGAAGTTGTTGAACCTCCAATCGTTACGTTATAACTATCACCATCCACTCTTGCAAATCTAAAATTACCGTCAGCCTGTCTTATTAAAACGTGTGGCATAGTGTCGTAATTAAATTTAAAAGGTATGCCAGCTTCTACTGATTCTTCCCACTGTCCTTCTTCAAAAGCACCTCCATTATTTGTTACAAATTTAACGTAATAATTATCAAAATTAGTTGATTCATCTCCTTTTACTTCTACAACCATTCCGTTAGGAGAAACTGTTGGTAGATCAGAAAATTGCTGTACAGAATTTTTAACTGTAGTTATTTGACTATTACCTTGTGTGTCAGATGAATCTATAGAGAAATCAGAATTATCATTCTTTTTTATATGTAGAACAGGACCATTTCTTGCAATCGTAAAACCTGTCAAACTTGATTGAAGGCTTGATTGTATAGATGTTGCAACAGTTCCTGTACTTAATGGGTTATCTGATGATGTGTCTTTTGTAGCTGTAACTCCATCTACTGTTACAGAATAGACAGTAGCATCAGTTACTTGATTAAAAAATACTATCGCTTGTGTAATACCTCCTGATGACAATGTTGAATCCATAGCTGTAGTAACAGTTGTATTAACAACAAAAGTAAAATCAGCAATGGTTATTGTTTTTATTTGTAATCGTGGATCGCTGCAAGATAAATAACCAACACCATCAGGTTTGTTTACTGTTTTTTCTGTACCATCTAATTCAAATACTCTTACATCATTTGCAAAAAATATAGCTACATATCTTTCTGTTGCATCTCTATTAATAATTTTGACATGAGCATTACCAATAGGTGATCCACTTGTTATTAAGTTGGCTATAAATTGTGTACCAGAACGCTTTGCAAGTCCTAGGACAGGATCACTATTTGCATTGTCTTGGATATCAGCATGGTCTGCTTGTTTTGTAGAATCAGCAGCCTGTGATACTCCTCTAAGCAATGTTGGAATTGCTCTTGATACAAGTGCCATAATTATCTAATAAGTGCGTTTGCTGGTGAATAGGTATCAAAAACACTTGTTAATGATGGATCACCTCTTAATATATTATGATCAGCATTTGCTAAATCAGTCTCCATAAGAACTGATCTTGCTCTCAACTCATCTTGTTCTGTAAATGTTCTTAATCCTTGATCACTTACTAATCGGTCAACAAATATTCGAGCAGCTTTTATTGTTATATAATATCTAGCTGGTTCTGGTATCTCAGTAAAAGGTCGAAAATATACAACTGTACAAATAAGATCTTCATCAAATTCAAACGTATTATTTAATCTGTCATACATTTTTAATCCACGTTGTATTGCATCAACTGAAGGGTGTTGATGAATATTAGGATCTATTCTTAAAATATCAGTAGCTATTGATATTTGTTTAGTTGTATTGTCTTTAGTAAAAGTAACATCTATTTCTGTATTAAAAGACCAGCCTTCGCTTTGCACCCCTTTGTTAACTTCAGCCAAAGTAGATTGTGCTAAACGAGCATCAACAGGTAAAAGACCAGTTAATGTGTTTATAGGAGATTCACCTATAGCAGCCAACATTATGTTGACGCTTTCTAGTTCGGTGGTTGCAGCAATAGACATGATTTAATACTGATTTAATTTTTTTAAAGCTTCATCTCTGGCCTTTCTGCCTTTAGAAATGATGCCAAATTTGCTTACTTCTTTCTCATCATCATACTTTTTTCTTAGAAATTTTTGAAATATTTCATGAGGTTTTAGTTTTTTCTTTTTAGATTTTTTAATCTTTAAAGAATCTCTATTACTGTCCATGACTAATATCCTTTTTTAGTACCTTTGCTACTTTTTTTAGTAGTTGATTTTTTAGTACTTTTAGTGTGATAACCCATGATGTTTACTTAATTTTAAGTTTTTCTCTAAGAGTTCTTTTCGCTGCTGAACTCATAGCAGATGCACTAGGATTTATTTTAAAAGATCCACCCATTATTTCTTTAGATGCGTTTTTTAATTTTTCTTGCATCTTTTTAATTTTTTCTTTTTCTTTTTTTGAAAGAGGTTTTTGTTTGCTCATGGTTATAAAAAAAGGGTATCTAATAATAAGATACCCTATAAATTGAAGTTAAGAAGCAGATAGCTTAATAGTAGCTGCACACTCTGGTCTGAGGATTCCATGCCCGAGTGCGTACTTCGCTACAAGCAATGTACCTTGGTACATAATACCGTAGTCCTGGCCTGAGATCTCAGTTGTCATGTCCATTAATTTGACAGTTCCAACTGCTGATTTGTGGAAAACAAGCCCAATAGTTTTACTATCGTCACCTGAGTAGGTGTTGTTTGCACCGCTTGGATTGCTGCTGACGTTTGTTTGAGGTATGTTGTTACTCATCATTACAGGAATACCTGCAATCATTTGTACACGACCTGATGCAAACGAACCATTACCACCTGGGTTGAAGTCGACATCCACTGTCCTGGTTGCACTTTCGGCCAATTTATAATATTCGGCAGGGGGCAAGCAACAGAATCTGTCTGTAGGAGGAATGTCACGCTCGTCAAATGTCTGTGCAATGTCATAGATAGCTGCTGCTATCTCATCACCAGATACGTTAGCTGAAGCTGTATTACCAGAACCAAGAGTTAAGGTAAGTCCACCTGCAATACCTGTAAGTGTTGAAGATGCTCTTGACGCATTTGCAATTACCTTTGCTACGTTTTGATCGTATGTTTTAGCAAGTGCCTTACCTAGCTCATCAGCGTAAGTCGCCCTTACGTCATAATGATTCTTAAGCTCATCCAAATTGCTGACGAAAGCCTGTGATATTAACAGGTCGTCAATAGACACGATACGCTCACCATGTCTGATTTGGTTAGCACCTACTAATGGGTTTCCAGGAGTATGATACGCAGCAGTTGCTGTTCCTGTTACAGGGAACTGTGCTGATTTGCCAGAGGTTATGGTGCGAACAGAATGTAGTTGCTCATTGAAAATGTTATTGCGAGCAAAGGCTGTAAGAACCTCTCCGCTAAACACTTTAAGGAACAACTCGTTAAAGTTCGATCCTGTATTGTCCACCAAACCAAGGCGAGATACTGTGGCGTTAGCCATAATAAAAATCCTTTAGGTTGTTTGAATAATTTGAGAAACTAACTTTACTACTGTCTGTTCTCTCAAGTGGTATCTGACGCATCAGGCACTTTTGATATTAAGATTTTCGTTTTGTTAATTTATACTGATCCGCAATTCCACTTGCGTAGTGCAAGAGCTTTGCGAGTTAACTTGCCATCTTTCTTTAACGGTCCTTTTACCTTAGACATTCTTGCACAAAAAGATTTTCTTCTTGCTTTTTGTCTAGGAGAAAGACCTGTCTTTTTAGTAACAGGAGCTTGCAAGTTTCCACCTGTTGCTCGGTT
>MDTE01063361.1_pt1 | contig 19083 bp, 17 predicted proteins | sample 811231 | NCBI WGS metagenome assembly MDTE01 (sample SAMN05326651, study PRJNA326480) | marine metagenome | isolation source: seawater | place: Indian Ocean: Red Sea | collected 2010 | reverse complement strand
TAATTACTTTACAACCTAAATTTTTTGCAGCTTTAAGAATTTTTTTTAATACACTAACGCCCTGTTTATGTCCAAATGATCGCGGTAAACCTCTTCTAGTCGCCCATCTCCCATTCCCGTCCATAATAATTGCCACATGTTCTGGAATTCTTTGTTTATCTATTTCATTAGATAAATCCGAATTTTTCTTAGTTAGTGTTTTTTCTAAACTCATAAATTAATCTTTTGTATTTGAAAGAATTTCTGATTTATTAGAGTCTTTTTCATTTATATTATCGGTAATAATGTCATTTGGGTTTATTTTTTGCGACGAATTGGTTTTATTTAATGATGACTTTGATGTAGCTAGAGAGTTTTGATTACCTAATAAATCTAAGAGAAGTTCTTGCAATCTACTGCTAGTTATTGGCCTTTCAAGTTTTCCTTGATTTGCTAGTGATAGTGTGCCTGTTTCTTCAGAAACTACAACACAAATACACCTATCAAATCTTTCAGTGATTCCTAGAGCAGCTAAGTGTCTTGTTCCATACCTACTTATACCTTGTCTTGACAGTGGTAAAATAACTCCGGCAGAAATTATTTTATTACCTTTAACTAAAACTGCTCCATCATGTAAAGGAGTATCTGTCGCAAATAAATTAATTAAGAGATCAGTAGATAGTTGTGCTTCTATATTTGTTCCTGAATATAAAAAGTCTTCTGGTCTGAGGTCACTGCCTAAATCAACAACTATTAAAGCTCCTTTTCTATTTTGAGAAAGTTTTCCGGCTGCATCTACCAATTGAGTTATAGAAGTTGATGTCGCTCTAAATTCTTTAGGAGGATTACCGAGTAATACTGCTAACCTTCCAGTCCCTAATAATTCCATTAATCTTCTAAGCTCGCCTTGCCAAAGAATTGCAAGGGAGAGTGAGCAAGCTAGAACAACTGCATCAATTAATTTTGAAGTTAGAGGAAGGTAAGCATATCTTTGTATAAACCAAGCAAATGAAACTAAAAATAAATATCCCCGCAATAGCCACAATGTTCTTTGCTCTTTTACCCTTGAAAATAATAAAAGTCCAAAACCAATTGCAAACAATACATCTAACAATAATTTTAAATTTATAAACCCCCAGAAATTCACATTAAAATAAAAATTACTCTAAATGTACCTAACTTTACCTTATAAAGCGATTAGGTAAAACATCATATTTTAGAAGATCGTTAGGAGTTTCTCTTTTTTGAACTATCTCTGATTCTCCATCAAAAACCAAGACTCCAGCAGGTCTAGGAATCCTGTTGTAATTGGAACTCATTGAGTAATTGTAGGCGCCAGTTCCAAATACACAAAGTAAATCTCCTGTTTTACAATCACCAAGTTCAATTTGCTTAAACAAAACATCTCCTGATTCACAATGCTTGCCAGCAACTGTGTATTTTTTGTTGGAATTTTCATTATAGGGATCACTCACTAGACAAGCTGAATAGTCAGATTGATAAGTAATCGGTCTTGGATTGTCGCTCATGCCACCATCAACCGATAAGTATGTTTTGAGTCCTGGAATTTCTTTAAATGATCCTATTTTATAAATAGTTATGCCAGCAGTAGAAACAATTGATCTGCCTGGCTCGCACATTAGCTTAGGGAGGTCAAGATTTTTTTGTTTGCAAGCATCAATGATAGATAAAGATATTGTTTTAATCCATTCATCAATAGAAGGCGGATCATCATTTTCTGTATATTTAATTCCAAGTCCTCCTCCAACATTTAATTCTTTTATGTTATGGCCAAAATTTCTTGCTTTTAACATTACATCTACCATTATCAGTCCCAAATCTTTATGAGGATCTAATTCAAAAATCTGAGAACCTATGTGAGCGTGTAAACCTATTAGTTTTAGATAATTGGTGTCACTTATTTCTTTAAATAATTGATTCAAATATTCAATACCAAAACCAAATTTACTATCAAATGAACCTGTTCTTATGTATTCGTGAGTATGGCACTCTATGCCAGGAGTGAACCTAATCATTATATCTAAATTGTCTTTTAAGGTTTCAGAAATTTGTACTAATCTTTTTAGATCGTAGTTATTATCAACAATTACTTTTATCTTATTATCGATTGCAAATTTTATTTCCTGATCGGATTTATTATTGCCATGAAAAACAATCCTATCACTCGGTACTCCACCTTTCAGGGCAGTTAATAGTTCCCCTTCTGAAACAGCGTCAAGACCAAAACCTTCAGAGGCAATTAAATTACTCATAAATAATGAGCTATTTGCTTTGGATGCATAAATAGGTAGTGATTCTCCAGGATAATATTTATCTAAAGCATTTTTGTAAGCCTTACAAGAATTTCTAAGAGTAACTTCATCAAGTATATATAGAGGTGAATCGTATTTTTTAACTAATTCTTCAATTGAGCATCCCCCAACTGATAATTCGCCCTTGCTATTGATAGAAGTAGTGACAGGAACTATATTTCTATTAGGACTACTTAAATCAATCCTGTTTTTTAAAAATGAGGTTTTCTCATTCATATTTTTTAACTTCATAATCTTTATAATAACCCAGTAAATTGATTTTTAATTTTAGAGTTGTGATTAATGGGTGATGATTTTAATCAAAGAAATATACCAAGAAGATTATGAATGTTGTTTTAAATTAGATTCAATTACGATTGGTTTATGGAGTAAAAGCCAATGGAAAAGTGAATTTAAAAAGAAAGGAGTTAAAGTATTTGCTCTCTCACTTCCAAGAACAATAATAGGCATTTGTGTATTCCATGTTGTAGTTGATGAGGCACAAATTAATTATTTTTCGATATTAAAAGATTATCGGAGAGAAGGGTATGGAAGTCATTTAATGTACTTTTCAATAGAAAAATGTAAGCAGCTAAATTTGAAAAAATTATCTTTAGAGGTTTCGGAGGCTAATTTGGCAGGAAATAAGTTTTATGAATATTTTGATTTTTTAACCGTAGGAAAAAGGAAGAATTATTATAAAAATGGCGTGGATGCATTACTAAAAGAAAAATTAATATAACTAATAAAATTAATTGTGCGGATTACCAGAATCACTGAAATCACTTTGATAGGAGGCTATATCATCAAATACACTAATTTAAATTCCTAAATAATCATTTTTAGGTATTCACAAAAGCTCATTCTGAACACAAAAAATACATATTGCTGGTAGTTTATTAATAAGACTATTTATTTCTGATGTTCGAAAGATTTACAGAAAAAGCTATTAAAGTCATCATGCTTGCGCAAGAAGAGGCAAGAAGACTTGGTCATAATTTTGTTGGAACAGAACAAATTTTATTAGGCCTAATTGGTGAAGGAACTGGAGTAGCAGCAAAAGTGCTTAAATCTCTTGGAGTCAATCTAAAAGATTCAAGGATAGAAGTTGAGAAAATAATAGGAAGAGTATCCGGATTTGTTGCTGTAGAAATTCCATTTACTCCGAGGGCAAAGAGAGTCCTTGAGCTTTCTCTAGAAGAAGCCAGACAGCTTGGTCATAACTATATTGGTACAGAACACCTTCTTTTGGGACTAATAAGAGAAGGCGAAGGTGTTGCGGCCAGAGTACTTGAAAATTTAGGAATTGATCTTACGAAAGTTAGGACCCAAGTCATTCGTATGCTTGGAGAGACGGCAGAAGTTGGATCTGGTAGCTCCTCTAGTAAAGGGAATTTAAAAACAGCTACCCTTGATGAATTTGGTACTAATTTAACAAAACTTGCAAGTGAATCAAAATTAGATCCCGTAGTTGGAAGGTATGCTGAAATTGATCGTGTTGTTCAGATATTGGGTAGAAGAACTAAAAATAATCCTGTCTTAATTGGAGAACCAGGAGTTGGTAAAACTGCCATTGCAGAAGGATTAGCACAAAGAATACAATTAGGAGATATTCCAGATATTCTCGAAGATAAAAGAGTTTTAACTTTAGATATTGGTCTTCTTGTGGCAGGGACAAAATATAGAGGTGAATTTGAAGAAAGATTAAAAAAAATAATGGATGAAATCAAATCGGCTGGAAATGTAATTCTTGTCATTGATGAAGTTCATACTCTTATTGGTGCGGGAGCTGCAGAAGGAGCAATCGATGCAGCAAATATCCTTAAACCTGCTCTTGCGAGGGGAGAACTTCAATGTATAGGAGCAACAACTCTTGACGAATATAGAAAACACATCGAAAGAGATGCCGCACTTGAAAGAAGATTTCAACCAGTCATGGTAGGAGAGCCATCTATAGAAGATACTATAGAAATCCTTAAAGGCCTCAGAGAGCGTTATGAACAACATCATCGTTTAAAAATTACAGATGAAGCGTTAGAAGCTGCCGCTCATTTAGGTGATCGCTACATATCAGATAGGTTCCTCCCTGATAAGGCTATTGATTTAATTGATGAAGCAGGAAGCAGAGTTAGATTAATTAATTCCAAGCTTCCACCTGAGGCTAAAAAAATAGATAAAGAATTGAGAGAAGTACAAAAGCAAAAAGAAGAATCTGTACGAGATCAAAACTTTGATCAAGCAGGTCAATTCCGCGACAAAGAAATGGAATTATCAGCAAAAATAAAAGAACTTCTTGCAAATAAAAAAGAAACTTCTAGCGTTGATAATGCTGCTGATGCAAATAAATCTCAAGAGGAAAATTTAACAACACTTGAAAATCCGTCTGTAAATGAAGAGGATGTTGCTCATATAGTTGCTTCTTGGACTGGAGTACCTGTTCAAAAGCTAACTGAAACAGAGTCAGTTAAGTTGTTGAATATGGAAGAGACTCTACACCAAAGACTTATAGGTCAAGATGAAGCAGTAAAAGCAGTCTCAAGAGCAATAAGGAGAGCTAGAGTCGGGCTAAAAAATCCTAATAGGCCTATTGCTAGCTTCATTTTCTCTGGTCCTACAGGAGTTGGTAAAACAGAATTGACCAAATCTTTGGCATCTTATTTCTTCGGTAGTGAAGAAGCTATGATAAGACTTGATATGTCTGAATTTATGGAAAGACATACTGTAAGTAAACTTATAGGTTCACCTCCTGGCTACGTAGGATTTAATGAAGGTGGACAACTAACTGAAGCTGTAAGAAGGAGACCATATACAGTCGTCCTATTTGATGAAGTAGAAAAAGCTCATCCAGATGTATTTAATTTACTACTACAGCTTCTTGAAGAAGGTAGATTAACAGATTCAAAAGGAAGAACTGTTGATTTCAAAAATACTTTATTAATAATGACCTCTAATATTGGTTCAAAAGTTATTGAGAAAGGAGGTGGTGGCCTTGGATTCGAATTCTCAGGTGATTCTATTGAAGATAGTCAATACAACAGAATTAAATCACTTGTAAATGAAGAACTAAAACAATATTTCAGACCAGAGTTTCTTAATAGACTTGATGAAATAATTGTATTTAGACAACTTACTAAAGACGAAGTTAAAGATATTGCAGAAATCATGCTCAAAGAAGTTTTCTCTCGTCTTGGTGATAAAGGAATTAAATTGGCTGTAACTGATGCTTTCAAAGAAAGATTGGTTGAAGAAGGCTATAACCCTTCATATGGTGCAAGACCTTTAAGAAGAGCTGTAATGCGTTTACTAGAAGATAGTTTGGCTGAAGAAGTACTTTCAGGCAGAATCAAAGATGGAGATAAAGCTCTTGTTGATATTGATCAAGATAAGAAAGTTACTGTTAAAATATCCTCTGAAGAATCTTCTCAAGAGTTGGCTGGTGCTAATTTCTAACCAAAGTTACGAACATGCAAGCACTATCTCCAGAAATAATTTTTAGGGGGATCAATTCTTGGGAAAAAGCATTACCCGAAATACAAAAATTTACTCGTTGTCCACTTCTTTTAGGAAGGAGTGAAAGTACTAGTAACCTAAGAAACAAACTTTTTTTAGATTTAAAGAAAAATAATCTTGAAGTTTATTCTGCTAACCTTAAATTCGACTGTTGCTATGAAGATATTTCTGAAATTAAAAATTTTATCCTAAAAAATAATTGTGATTCAATAATTGCAGCAGGTGGAGGTAAAGTTTTAGATGCAGGAAAATTTATTGCTGAATCGCTCTCCATACCAGTAATTACGGTTCCGCTAAGTGCATCTACATGCGCAGGTTGGACATCTTTATCAAATATTTATTCAAGTAATGGCCAATTTATAGAGGATATAAAGTTGAGAACTTGTCCCAAAATATTAGTTTTTGATCATGAATTTATAAAGTCAGCCCCAAGAAGAACTCTTGCTAGTGGAATAGCTGATGCTCTAGCAAAATGGTATGAATCCTCATTAACTAGTTCAAGAGTCGATGATGGTCTTGTTCAACAAGCAATACAGATTTCAAGAGTACTAAGAGACCAACTAATAATAAATGCTGAAAAAGCTTACATTAATCAATCAAATGAAAATATATCGTGGATTAATACGATAGAGGGATGTGCATTGACAGCTGGATTGATAGGAGGTCTTGGAGGTGAAAAATGCAGGACAGCCGCAGCTCATGCGATCCATAATTCTATTACCCAAATATCATCAAGAAAAAAATTTCTTCACGGAGAAATTGTTGGAGTTGGGATTTTATTACAACTTAAGTTAGAAGAAATGGTTACTGGTAACAAACTAGCTAACCAGTCAATTAAGCAACTTACTTCATTAATGATCAAACTAAATTTACCAACAACTATTTCAGAATTAGGTATTAATGTTTTTGATAAAAATAATTTAGAGATAATTTCTGAATTCGCATGTAGGGAAAAGTCTGAAATTCATTTCTTGCCTTTTGAAATTAGTAAACAAGATATTGTTGATACCATAAAAAGTTTTGAGCAACAAAAGATTAAAATATAGAAAATATTTTGACTGAAATTAAATATGAAAAATTTAATAATCTAAATATTGATTATTTTGAAAAATCAATGATTTCTCTCATAGATCCTCTTGGGATTGAAATGTCTAATGACATAAAATGGATAAAACTTAAAGATACCTGGAATTATTCAAAAACTCCTGTTGTTATTGGAGGTCACGGTGAGCCTATTTTGTTTTTACATGGATTTGATAGTAGTTTTTTAGAATTTAGGAGAATATATCCATCCTTGAAAAAAAATTTTCAAGTAATAATTCCTGATCTTTTAGGGTTTGGATTTAGTCCTAGATTTGCTACAAATGAATTTACCCCTTCTAATATTATTTCTCATCTAATAGATATTATCCAAAGTTTAAAAATAAGTAAAAAGTTAAAAATTGTTGGGGCATCTATGGGAGGTTCTGTAGCGATAACTCTTGCGAAAGAAATTCCAGATTTAATTGATAAAATAATTCTCCTTTCTCCTGCGGGATTGTTTGGCAAAGCTAAAAATATTCCTTTCCCTTTTAATCAAATTGGAGCTTCTTTCTTAGGCTTGCCTCAAGTTAGGAAAAGTCTTTGTAGACAAGCATTTGCTTACCCAGAAGAATGTGTAGGCCCGATGGAAGAGCAAATTGCTTCAATCCATTTAGGTTGTGCCAGTTGGAGAAATTCACTAGCTTCTTTTGCCAGAAGTGGGGGATTCGCAGATACTTTTAAATTTATTCAAAATATTCCTACTAAAACTTTGTGTGGTGAGAATGATCGTATTCTTGGCCAAAAAGAAATTAATAATATAAAAAATATTAAAAATATGAATTTTGTAGGTTTACAAAATTGCGGCCATTTACCTCATATAGATTTACCCATAATGGTAAGTAAGATAATTTCTGATTATTTTTAATATAGTTTGCAAGATGATTGATTAAACCTTTACCTTAAGACTTTTTTAAGCCAACTTAAAGAATACAGACATAAATTTTTAGATAAATTTAAGCAAAAAAAGAATGTTAATCATTTGAAGATGAATAAAGTATTAATTAAAATATCTGATGACTAATATTATGTAGTAAATAACTGATGGGGTAAAAATATAACTATCAATTCTATCTAAAATCCCACCATGCCCAGGCAGAAAAGTTCCCGAATCTTTAATTTTTGCATCCCTTTTCATCATTGATTCAATTAAATCTCCTACAAGTGCCATAAGCGAAACTAACACTCCATATAAAATCCCAAACAAGAGTGGATTTGCCCATTTAAATAAAAAAGCAAAAAATATTGCTAAAACTACAGAACATATAATTCCTCCAATTAACCCTTCAATAGTTTTACCAGGAGATATCGAGGATAGGGAAATTTTGCCAAATGATTTACCAATAAAGTATGAACCAATATCACTAGCTACAATTAATAAACAAGAAATTAAGGTCAGATAAAGTCCTGAATTACTAGGTAAATTATCAAATAATGAAAAACCTTCAAACGAATTAACAAAGATAGAATTTAATCCTCGTAATTTAATCCAATAACTTGGTAAAAAACCAAGATAAAATAGCCCAAAGATTGAGGCTGCGATATCAGCTATGGTTCCAGGTTTAGGTTGTAATAATAGCCATGTACATATTCCCACAGAGCAAATTGGCAAAATTGAATTTGATATTTCTTTACCTACTAAACCAGCTACCTCAAGATAAGTAAAAATTATAATTATAAGAGATGCAAATAAAGTCGTTTTGGTAGCTGGTTTAATTCCAGTAAACTCAGCCATTTTAAAAAACTCTAAAAGTGCTAGATAAGTAAGCAATGCGATTGCTAGAGTAAAGAACCATCCTCCAAGTAAAACGACAATTAGCCCGAATATTCCAATAAGTAGTCCACTTTTCAATCTCATTAAATTCTTTTTTTTATAAAACTCTTATATAAGAATTTACCAGATCCGAGTTATACAACCCTTGATTTTCTATCCATTCAATTCTTGAGCTGTCTATTCTCTCCCCAGGAACGATCAAAGGAATACCTGGAGGATAAGGACAAAAAATTTCACCCGAAATCTTACCTGATGATTCTGCAAGGGGGATTTTTGAGCCTTTACTACGCCAAGCATATCCAATGGGAAATTCAGGATAATCAATAAATTTGAATGGGGGGTTTAAGGCCTTTAAGTCTTTAGTTTTATTGGTAATTTTTAATAATTTTTTCCATAATTTCTCAAGCAAATAAGCAAATTCTTTTTGATTTGCAAAACCTAAACAAAAAGTTAATGTTCGCGCTTCCGGCAATTCAGCAATAAGCCCATTTTGATAAAAAAATTTATCAGCTGTAAAACCGTCAATTCCAGCTTTTGAAGTGTTTAATATAATTTTTAATGGATCTTGAGTTTCAATAAGGGGTATATTTCTCTGCGAAAGTTTATTAAATATTAATTTTGCTTCCAATATCCGCTTTTGATATTTAGATAAATTTTTGATATCCATCCAATCTTTCAAAGATTCTTCACATGATGATAAAAGAAGTGAACTTGGACTAGTAGTCTGTAATAATTCAATGTTTCTGGTTAAGTTCTCTCCGTCAATGAGATCGCCTTTGTACCAAAGCACTGCTGTTTGTGTGAGTCCATTGAGTGATTTGTGTAATGAATGAACTACTAAATCAGCATTAGATTTGAGCGCTGATTTAGGTAAATTCAAATTTTCGCAGAAAAGAAAATATGAACCGTGAGCTTCATCAACTAAAACAGGTAGTTGATTCTGGTGACAGATTTCAATTAAAGGCTCTAATTCTGAAGAATAACCTTGATAATAAGGATTTACTAGCACTACTCCTGAAATTTTTTTATCTTTAAGATCTAAATTTTTAAATACTTTTTTAAACCAACTTTTAGTGATTGGTCTGTAATGACCAGATTCGACATCAAATTCTACGTTGAAGAATAAGGGAGTGATATTTTGCATGGCACAGGCTTTGATAACACAAATATGGACATTTCTCGGCATTAAAATACACTCGCCAGGATTGGCCATTGAAATAATGCCTGATTGAATTAATCCAGTAGCACCATTAACCCCAAAAAAACATTTTTTTGTAATGAATCTTTTTGACAATGATTTTTGCGCTTCTGCTATTAACCCTTTTTCTGAAAATGAGGTTCCAATTTCAGGAAGTTCAGGTAAATCCCATATTCCTGGAGGTTTTGCTAGCAATCTTTTTAAATTCTTTGGTAAAGCTTTTCCTCTATTATGAGCGGGAAAAAAAAGCGATTTTAAAAACCTTTTAGTTAGAAAAGATGAAATACTCATAAAGTATTATTCACATATATAGAATATAAAAAAGTTTTACCTCTTTATATAATTTTAATTTTAATGGAAAAATCTGATTCAAATTATTCACCCAAAGGAGATTTGATTTGGTTGCTTTTAAGACCATGGATTTTTATACCGAGACTTTTATATATTCTTTTAACTTTGCTTTTTCTTCTCATTAGAATTTTTTTTCAAAGTAACAGTAAAAGTAAAGTTATACAGAAAAATCTCTCTAGATATCTTTTTGATGTGATAACTGATTTAGGCCCCTGTTTTATCAAATTAGGTCAAGCATTATCAACAAGACCTGATCTGGTAAGGCAAGATTGGTTAACAGAATTAACTAACTTGCAGGATAATCTTCCTCCATTTGAAAATAAAATTGCTTTAAAAATTATCGAAGAAGACCTTGGTGCCTCTGCTTATGAATTATTTGAAGAATTCCCAGATTCTCCTATTGCTTCAGCAAGTCTAGGACAGGTATATAAAGCAAAAACAAAAAATAAATCTTTTTGTGCTGTAAAAGTACAGAGACCTAATCTTTATTTCCTAATAAGAAGAGATATTGTAATCTTAAAAATCTTAGCTACTTCATTCTCCCCATTGTTACCTCTAAATATAGGTGTTGGTATCGGAGAAATTATTGATGAATTTGGTAAAGCCCTTTTTGAAGAAATTGACTATGAGATGGAAGGGAAGAACGCTCAAAAGTTTGCAGCTTTATTCCAAACAAACCCTAATGTTTTTATTCCTAAATTAGAAAAAGACTTTTCCTCTAAAAGAGTTATTACGACCTCTTGGATAGAAGGAGTGAAATTGAGAGACAGGAAAATATTAGAACAAAATAATTTAATACCTGCTTCTTTCATAAAAACCTGTGTAATTAGTGGCTTGCAACAACTTTTTGAACATGGTTATTTTCATGCCGATCCACATCCTGGAAATATGTTTGCTTTAAAAGGAGGAACTTCGGATTCTGGAAATTTAGCTTATGTAGATTTTGGTATGATGGATTCTATTTCTAATTCAGATAGGCTAACTTTAATTAAGGCTATTGTTCATTTAATTAATGAAGAATATCTAATGCTCGCTAAAGATTTTCAGAAGTTAGGTTTCTTGACTAAAGAGCAGGATCTTGAACAACTTGTTGACCCATTAAAAGAAGTTCTTGGAGGTTCTTTTGGAGCGGAGGTTGGGAATTTTAATTTAAAGAATGTTACTGATAAATTTTCTAAACTTATGTATTCATATCCTTTCAGGGTTCCAAGTAGATTCGCACTTATTATTAGAGCAGTTGTGAGTCAAGAAGGATTGGCTTTGAGGCTTGATCCTGAATTTAAAATTTTAAAAATTGCTTACCCTTATATTGCGAAAAAACTTCTGACGGATAATTCAGATGAAATTTTAGAAATTCTTTTAGAAGTTGTATTTGATAATGAGGGAAGATTACAGGTTGAAAAAGTTGAAAGCTTATTAAATACTTTATTCAAAGATACTGAAAATATAAATACGGATCTTATTCCAGTGGCGAATGCAGGGTTGAGATTATTTGTAAGTAAGAAAGGAAGCGAAGTTAGAAAAAGTTTTTTATTAAGTCTAATAAAAGACGATAGATTAGACTTAAATGATGCTAAAAAACTCTTGAATTTAATTCAGGTAACTTTTAGCCCTCTTAATATCGCAAAAAGCGCATTTCAAAATATTATATCTCCAGTTTAATGCAAATATAACAAGTAATTGAAAATACGTTTTTTGTACTTTATTTTATTACAATTTGATTAAAGATTAGTATCAAAATTGAGCGTCCAAAGAATAAATAGAGTTCTAGCAAATTATGGTATTTGTTCCAGAAGAAAGGTGGATTTAATGATTAGAGATAAAAAAGTATCGGTAAATGGATCTTTGGCAGTTGTTGGAATGAAGGTAAACCCTTTTACTGACAGTATTTGTATTAATGGAAAAGTTCTTGGAAAGTTAAACATTAGATCACAAACGATATTACTTAATAAACCTAAAAATGTTGTCACAACATGTTTAGATAAGCATAATAGGAAGACTGTGATTGATCTTTTACCAGAACAATATAAAAAAGGATTCTTCCCTATTGGTAGATTAGATTTTTTAAGTAGAGGTGCTTTATTAATAACAAATAATGGTGAAATTTGTTACCGATTAAGTCATCCAAGATTTGAACACAAAAAAATATACATTGTAAAATTATATGGGAATTTAAAAGAAAAAGACTTAGATATTTGGCGCTCAGGTGTTTTTTTAAATAATAAGAAAACTAACCCTTGCGAAATTAAACTCGTTAAAAAAGATTTATGTAGTTTTATTCTAAAAATAACTCTTAGGGAAGGTAGAAATAGACAAATAAGGAAAATTTCAAGTTTATTCGGATATAAGGTTATTGATTTACAAAGAGTCAATTTTGCGAATATTTCATTGGGTAACCTTAAAGAGGGTGAGTGGAAGATTATAAATAATTTCAAGTTTCAAAATACTAAATGAAATTATTAAAAAATTTTTTTTTAAGAAATAATCCGAAAGTTCATGATGAAGTGTCTCCGAATGGTATGAGCTCTATCGATAAAACTTTTGATCAATACGACAAAATTAGTAAATTACTAAAAGAAGCAAGGATTCAAAAAAATCTTACTATTGAAGAATTATCAAATATGACAAAAATTCCAGAATATACACTTAATTCTATTGAAAATAATATTGAGCAAACTCGGCCTAAATATCCATTTATAAGATCAATATTATTGAAGCTAGAGGTATGTTTATCTTTAAGAAAGAATACTTTGGTTGGATTGCTTAAAAGAGATATAAAAAATATAAGAAGAGATAAAAGAAAATTTATTATAAGAAAGTTTGATTTTTTAAATACTTGGGAAGGTGTTTTGATTTATTTTTTAATATTAATTTTGAATTTATTTATTTTAAAAAGGTATTTTCTTTTAAATGAACCTATTATCGATTTAAAAAGTGTTCAAGAAAAAATTTATGAAAAATAGTATTTTAAAAAAATCTAATAATTTATCCTTCCATAATTTTTGCCCATATCACTAAATTTAATAAGGTTTAACTCAATATCATCTAGAGATTTATGTAATTTCCATCTCCAATTATTTTTTGTTGTTCCAGGTGTATTTAATCTTCCAGAGTCATCCATAGATAATATATCTTGAATTGGCGCGATAAATAAATTAGCGTTTGTTTTCATGCCAATTTCCATTAAATTCCAAGAAGGATTATCAGAAAGAGCATAATTATTCGTTATTTGCTCCTTCAATCTATTTTCTAAGTTATTCCACCATGAAATAGTAGTCTCGTTATCGTGAGTGCCTGTATAAACAACCCAATTTTTACCCTTAATATTTTCAGGTAGATATGGGTTATTTATATTTCCATCGAAAGCAAACTGCAAAATTTTCATACCTGGCAACTCAAAATTTTTTCTTAAAACCTCAACATCTGAGGTTATTACTCCTAGATCTTCAGCAATAATTGGCAAAGTGTTAGTTTCTAAATCTTTTTTTAAAATATTTAAAAGTTTTCTGCCTGGTGAATTAATCCATTTACCGTTGATTGCTGTTTCCTCATTTCCATTTACTCTCCAGTATCCTGAAAGTGCTCTGAAATGATCTAATCTCAATATATCCACAAGTTCGAATTGTCTTTTAAATCTTTTTCTCCACCAGCAAAAATTTGTTCTAATATGCTTAGACCAAACGTATGTTGGAGTTCCCCATAGTTGACCAGTAGAGGAAAAGTAGTCTGGTGGCACTCCACTTTGGAAGAGTAAATCACCATTTTGAGATATTGAGAATAATGATTTATTACTCCAAACATCAGCACTATCTCTCGAGACATAAAAGGGTAAGTCGCCAATTATCTTTATCCCTTCGGATTTAGCTAAATTCTTAATTTGTCTCCATTGTTCATCTAGATGCCATTGGATTAATTTATTTTTCAATATGGAGTTATAGTTTTTATTCTTCCACTCTTCTAAAAAATCATCATTTTTATATTTAAATTCTCTTGGCCACTCCCACCATGGCAACATATCAAATTCCTTTCTAATCACCATGAATGTTGAAAAATCTTCGAGCCAAGGATTATTTTTAGTCCATCTTAAAAAATCTATTTTTCTTTGATTTGGTTGAGATTCCCAATCATATAAAAGTTGATTACCAATTTTTTCAGAGAGATTATTTGCTGAATCAAAATCAATGAAACTTTGATTCATATTTGTTTGTTGGAGATCCTCTTTATTTGAACTGAAAATAAAACCTTTTTCAATTAAATCACTAACATCAAGAAACCATGGATTTAAGGCAAAACTGGAGGGCGAACTATATGGGGAACCAGTTGAATCTGTGGGCGTGAGAGGTAAAAATTGCCAGAAATCTATACCATACTTAGAAAGTTTTTTTATCCAAGCTTTTGCCCCTTGGCCAAATGTTCCACATTCAAATTCCCCAGGTATGCAAGTGGGGTGAAAAAGTATTCCTAAAGACCTTTTTTGTAAAAATGATTCTAAATACATATTTTTTAGTATATTTAGTCTTCTAAAAATTCAAACACCATTTATTTTCAAAGTTAAACAATGTATATTTAAAATTATTTTTTTAAATTAATGTAATTTCTTGATTTCTTGAGATTACTTTAATTTTCTAGCCTAAATTTTCTTTTTTAAAAGATTAATTAGTATGAATTTTGTTTTTAACATTAAATTAATTTTTTGCTAAATACTCATAAACGACTACGATGAGTATATAGTTTCATAGTGCTAATTTAGTGACAGGTTTTATCACTGCAGTACAGAATAAAAATCAAAAATTTAATCTTACCAACAGCAGGCTGAGGTTAGTAAGTGGGACATCTAATCCTAAATTAGCTGAAGAAATTGCACTTTATTTAGGGATAGAAAATGTACCACTAATATCAAAGAGGTTTGCTGATGGAGAATTATATGTACAGATTCAACAATCAATAAGAGGTTGTGATGTTTTCCTAATTCAACCTACTTGTGCTCCAGTTAATGACAGCTTAATGGAGTTAATGATTATGGTAGATGCTTGTAAGAGAGCTTCTGCTAGACAGATTACTGCTGTGATCCCGTATTTTGGATACGCAAGGGCTGATAGGAAAACTTCTGGAAGAGAATCAATTACAGCGAAACTCACTGCAAATTTATTGGAAAAATCTGGAGTTGATAGAGTCCTAGCAATGGATTTACATTCTGCTCAAATACAAGGATATTTTGATATTCCTTGTGACCATATATATGGATCGCCAGTTTTAATTGATTATCTAGAAACTTTAAATTTAGAGGAAGTTGTTGTTGTATCTCCTGATGTAGGAGGAGTTGCTAGAGCAAGAGCATTTGCAAAATTAATGAAAGATGCTCCATTAGCAATTATTGATAAAAGAAGAGCTGCTCACAATGTTGCTGAGAGTTTAACTGTAATAGGTGAAGTTAGAGGCAAAACTGCAATTCTTATAGACGATATGATTGATACAGGGGGCACAATTTGTTCCGGGGCTAATCTATTAAAGGAAGAAGGGGCAAAGAGAATATTTGCTTGTGCTTCTCATGCTGTGTTCTCTCCACCATCCTGTGAAAGATTAAGCACAAAGGATTTATTTGAACAAGTGATAGTAACTAATAGTATTCCAGTAATGGTTGAAAATAGTTTTCCTCAATTAAAAGTATTATCTGTAGCAAATATGTTAGGTGAGGCTATATGGAGAATTCACGAGGAGAGTTCAGTAAGCTCAATGTTTAGATAGGAAATTTATTTTTTATTATCTTTAAGGATTTTTTTTACTTTTTTTGTAACTTCTTTTGGGACACTATCAGGACAATATTGCATTGCAGTTGTAACTATTTGAAATTCTGCACCAGCAAATAATTTTTCTCTTTCTAATTTTTTATCTCCTAATTCTTTGACATATCCTCCATGCTTACCTTCAATTACTTGCACATAAGTTGCAGTAGCAACTCCTATTGCTTTTGGAAATTCAATACCAGCTTTTGAAGCAATGCAAAGGTATGAAGCACCCATCCCCTTATACAAATATAAATCCTTTTCCGTGGCAGCCAATAACTTTTTTTCCGCATTTACACCTTTCTGGAATAGGTTTACATCAAAAAAATTTAAATAGAAGAGTAGAGTTAAACTAAGTATTTTTAGAGATTTTTTAAAATAAAAATTAATTAACATAATTGCAGTAAATCCTTTAATAAAGATAACATTATCGTTTCTAATATAAATTTGTAAAAAATCTAATTAATAATTTTTATCTCGTGATGATTTTCTACTATTTTGAGTTGATTTTTATTCCAAGAATATATAACTCTAAATCTATAATTATCTGAATCAACAAGTCTTGTGTGCTCAAGAATATACCAATCATCATATGATGACTCGAAAATTATTTCATGCTCGTCAACTTGCTTGATGTTGGAAATTCCATCAACATTACTTAAATAAAAATTTTCTCTTATTAGTTGGTGACCTTTAATGAAAGCCTGCATTTCACCCTTTTCTTTATATTGTGGATTTTCGTCAAAAAAACTATATTTTTTTTCAGGATACCAAGTAAATTTATAATGAGGTTCCCATTCTATTTTCTTTTCTAAATCTTCTTCTATTTTTATATACATACATACATCGTAAGTTTTATTTATATCTTCTAAGAAATATGTTCTCTGTGATTTCCAAAGGCCAATATTCCTTGAAAACCATCTTCTTAAATTACTATTTAAACTTATTTCTGGAGAATCATATTCTCCATTGTTTAAATTATTGATCTTCTTGATAACAACCATTTATAAATAAGGACTACTTATTTCATAGCTTATTTGTAGAATAAATATAAATATCTTAATGTGTTCATAAGCAATAACAGCTTTTCAACACTTCGGGGAAATGGTTTGAGTGAAAAAAAAGAGCTAAAATTAATCCTTATAGCGGCTAGAAATCATTTATCTAGTGTAGATATAAAATCATTATTAGCCTTTTTGGAATCAGATAAATGTGAGTTTGAGATATCTTTGCAGATTTCTGAGCCTACAGAACAACCTGAACTTCTGGAATTACATAGATTAGTAGCTATTCCAGCTTTAATAAAAATTGCACCAGCTCCAAAGCAAATATTTGCTGGAAGTAATATCTTTGCTCAATTAAAGACTTGGTTGCCACGTTGGAAACAGGAGGGGTTAACTAAAAATCTTGGTATTAATCTTCAACCTTCCAAAATAGATTCAATAAGAACTCAAAAAGAATTTCTTTTAGAGGACGAACTTCTTGTGTTAAGACAAGAAAATGAAACACTTACAAAAAGAATTGAGTCACAAGAAAGATTACTTAGAATGGTGGCACATGAATTAAGAACCCCTTTAACGGCAGCTACGCTTGCTGTTCAAAGTCAAAAACTTGGTCAAATCGACATAACAAAATTGCAAGAAGTTATTAAAAGACGTCTTGAAGAAATTGAACTCTTATCTCAAGATCTTCTTGAGGTAGGTACAACAAAATGGGAAGCATTATTTAATCCTCAAAGAATTGATTTAGGGAATATTAGTGCCGAAGCAATTCTAGAATTAGAAAAGTTTTGGAGGCTTAGAAATATTGAAATTGATACTGATATCCCTTCTGACCTTCCAAGTGTTTTTGCAGATCAAAGGAGAATGAGACAAGTTTTTTTAAATTTAATTGAAAATGCACTTAAGTTTTCAAATGATTCTGGATCTGTAAAAATAACGATGATCCATAAAACAAATCAATGGGTAGAAATAACAATTTGTGACAAAGGTACAGGAATTCCTTTAAGTGAACAAAAAAGAATTTTTCTTGATAGAGTCAGGCTACCACAGACATCTGAGGGTACTTCAGGTTTTGGTATCGGATTGTCTGTTTGTAGAAGAATAGTTGAAGTGCACGGCGGCAGAATATGGGTTGTGTCTGAAATTGGTGAAGGTTCTTGTTTTCATTTTACTGTTCCTGTATGGCAAGGCCAAGATAAAGATCAACAATACTTGACGAAAGGCTAGCTTTACTCTTAATTTTTAATAAGCATTAAATGCTACTTCCTTGGCCCCATCGTCTAGAGGCCTAGGACACCTCCCTTTCACGGAGGCGACAGGGGTTCGAATCCCCTTGGGGCTATCTTTTAAAAAATGAAGATTTTTAATTATTTTTCAGTAAGTTTTGCCTGCCTATCAACGGCGATCAAATTTTCAGAAAGATCTTTTTTTAATCTTTTTTCAATCATCCCAATTGGCATCCATTGACAACCTTGAACTGTTAAATCATATATCAATGAGTTTTTTGAGGTGTTTTTAATATTTTGAATTTTCCAACTACCTTCAAATTTCCTAAAGTCTCCTTTAATCAAACTAAATTTTAAAAGTCCTAGTTCCTTTTCTTCAAATAAATCAATCGTTACTTCCGCTGAAAATTTCATTCCGAGAAAATCCTGGGCCCCAACTTGTTTAAGATGCACATTATTGTTTTTTTGGAAAATTTTCTTACTCGATAATAGATTTGGTATGTATAAATTTAGTCGATCATAATCAGTTAAAACATTCCACAAAGAATCAAAACTCGCAGAAGTTGTCAGTTGAGCTGCAAGTCTTCTAGTTCCACCAGAAAGCTTTTCCATGGTTTGCTCAATAGTCCTGTAATCATTGTTTTTAAAATGATCTATTGGTTCTCGATGCGTAATCATAAATTAATTTTTTAATTAAATAAAAAATTATTTCTGTGTAACTATACAGATAAAAACAGCAAATAATGAAAAATAAAAATAATTTCACTTATTTATTCCGATCTCAAAACGTAACCATTTTTGTAAAATTACTACAAATTAAACTACAAATTGATAATCTTTTATAAAAGAAATCTAAAAAATGTATTCAC
>MDTE01121397.1_pt1 | contig 19087 bp, 6 predicted proteins | sample 811231 | NCBI WGS metagenome assembly MDTE01 (sample SAMN05326651, study PRJNA326480) | marine metagenome | isolation source: seawater | place: Indian Ocean: Red Sea | collected 2010 | reverse complement strand
CCTGGAATAATCAAAGAAGAGCTGGGCAGTCCATTAACCATCGGTCTTAATTGAACAGTAACCGGAACTTTTGTACCTACCGAATTAGTTTTTCTATTAAAAAATAGAGTTACACTATCTAAAAATAATCCTTTTGGATATTGATTTTTATCAATGAAAAAACTCTGTGCCATTGGATTATACCAAGAAGTTGAAACCGATTGTCTTGTATCAGTTGTAACTTTTGTTACTCTTTCTTCTGTTATGTCTTCTCGTCTAATGACCATTGGTCTGGCAGAAACCACTCCAGTTTCACTTATAGTGTCTAAAGGACCTTTCGTATAATAAGGTGATTCGGCAACAGAAGAAGCCAAAGTCGAAATATTATCTGGGTCATCGGTCAATCTAAATAAATTATCACTGCCTATGAAAGTATTTTTCTTTATATTAAAAACTCCTGCAGTAGTTCCGTCCTGCAAAACACTTAATGATGTGTCAGTGAATGCATAATTTGTTACGGATGATATTGTTCCATTAGCAGATGAGTCATCTCCTTTTACGATTGAACCTATACTAAATGCCAATTCATTTGACATATCGGAAACTAAAATTGAACAAGCATTTGAAGAATCTCTGTCTGTCATGTAAAGAACTTTAGCAGTATTGCCCGCATTATCAGCTGAACCTTGAATAGTGATATTTTCGAAATTTCCTGGAACGGTCGAAAATACATTAGAACGATTGACTCCCGATAGTGTTATTAATGAAGCCTGTTTTACATTTGCAGTAACTTGAATATCTCCAAAATACGCATAAACTGATTTATTTGGTTTTAATCCTTTTGCAACAAAAGTAACCGTTTGCTCTCTGACTTTAGGAACTACACTAATATTAACCACTTTGTTCCCTATCGTTTTTATTATTTTTTCAGGAACATTTCCATTTTTTATACCAGTCAAAGTTTTTGTTTGATTTGTTGTTTTTGCTTTTCTGTCATTGGTAGAAAAATCTCCAGTATCACGTATGCCCTCTTTATTTTCTTCATTAATTTGTTTTCCAGACCAAATTTCTTCCCAATCATTCCAATGAGTTCCATGACCTCCATTTTCCGATATGTGTTTCCAATTGTCATATTGACCTTCTACGTTCACTTTTACTTCAACCGAACTCTCATTATCGTACCAAGTATCGGCAGGGGGGTCTAGAAACATAGCTCCCATATAATTTTGTATCGAAAATGGATTTATTTTATAGGTTTTTTGAATATTTTTGCTCTCTAAAGAACCAGAAAATGGCTGATTCACGAAAGTATTTGCCGTAAATGGCAATGATATAATTCCTCCATTATTAATTAATGTAGAATTAGTTGAAGAATCATATGTAAATTTATAATTGTCAGATTTAAATTTTGGTCTCAAAAATTTATTATCAAAATCAATAGCCGCTTTATAATCTAAATTAAATACGTCTCCAATATTATGTCCAGCAAAAGGGTCTACTAATATTCCATTTTTAAATCTATCATTATTGTTACTATCTGTTATCACTAATCCATCAGCCTCTTTTTCTAATAAACTAAGTGACACATAATATTCTAAATTTTCAATTCTGCGTTCTAGTTTACCGATATCTCTCATAGTATAACGTTTGTTATCAATATATCTAAAATCAACATCAGAAGCATTAAAAGTATATGCTGGAATATTGAGAGTATATAAAGTCATTGAATCCTCATCATCAGGTGGTAAAACAGGATTCAAATCTGAAATTCCCTCTATAACTTTAAATTGTCTATCTCTAGATATTGCAAGTTTATCTTTTCTAGGCAAATAATGATTATAATTGGTATCAAATGTAAAATCATGGTCAGGCATAGCTTTAGAATTAAAAACATTTGCAGTTGTTCCCATGTCATTTGTATATGATTTACTGTCTCCAGCAACAGTTTCTATTCCTATTCTCTTTGGTCTAAAATCTATAACATCTCTCAATTCAGACTTTTGTCCAGTTACTGGACTGGTATGAGATGGAATTTCTGCATATGGTGTATTGCCGGCTCCAGAATAAGTATATGAATCGACCGTCATAGGACCATATCCAGCATGTGTATAATAATCGACTAGTGCAACAACTTGTCCAATTGGTTTATCCTGTCCTGGTTTTAATGTGATAGTACCATAGTCATAAAAACTATCTTTTTGTCCGGTATCAAAAACAAAATTATTTGTTAAATCATAAATACTACTTGTTCCTCCGTTAACGGAAGTAATTGCGGCAGTTATCATATCATTAGAAACATTTGCTCCTGGATTTCTACTATCCACTACGGCAACTAATTTTTTGATATCAGAAATTCTTAATGAATTAGTTGCTCCTGATTCCACATTAATTCCTAAACCAAATGCAATTTGTCCAGAAGAGGCCTGAACAGTATTTGCCGTAGTTGTATTTGTGGTCGAATCAACATTTGCCACAGTCGTATTTGCATGAACTAATGTTTTTTTACCTATTGTTCCTAATGCCAAACTCGCATCATCAACCATCATTGTTGCAATTAATTCAACGGTATCTCCAGAAGCATATGGAAAAGAACCCGCTGAAGCATGAGTAGAATCAACATCTACTGTTAAAGTAGTTGCACCATTAGTCAATGTTGCACTTCTACCAGTCGATACCCCAGAGCCAGAAGAATCAGTCAATTCAATTTCTTCCCCCATATTATTACTATAACTTCTTAATATATAATTTTCCGATAAAGTAGAGCCAGAAAGTGTTTGGTCAACACCAGGATAAAATTTTTCTTGAGTGCTTCCAGTGGCAGAAAATTCTACTGTTTCTGTTCCTGTAACAGTGCCAGTAAATCTTCTTTTATATTTGTATTTTCTATTGCTAGTAGAAGATATAGCTTTATTCTGAAAAGGAAATAATAATGTTTTTTCATCGTCATTGTTGTTAAAAAGTAGAGTGTCTCCTATATCCGAACCGTCTTTCTTACCAGACAAATCGACATTAAGACCTGCATTAATTACACCGCTATTTACTTTGACCAATGATTCTACATCTTTTATGTCAAAATCTATAGAATAAGTTGAGTCCGATTGAGTAGGTTGAGTTAGTGGCGAATCTAATTCGGCAACAAAAGTCTCTGAAGGAGTTAGTGTATTATTATCTCCAGTATAAGAAATAATAGTTCTTGTATCAGTCGTATCTATTCCCAAAAATGAAGTTGTTACGGTTATCGTGGTACCAAAATAACTATTGACTATGGGACAAGAATCTGTTTTTATTGATACTAAAGAAGTATTAGATTGAGCCGCCGATACGGTACCTGTTTGTTTATTAAATCTAAAATCAAAAACATGTGCATCAAAAACTGAAGGAAATGTTCTATGCATGGTTTTTGCAGTACCAGGATTTGCGATATTAGTAGCAAAAACACTATCAATAGTAGATAATCTGCCTGCTCTATAATCTAATTGTCTTAGTCGTACTGTTCCTATTTTTGTATTAGATATTGTTGAGGCACTGGTTGGGTCAATGCCTACAAATCTGGCCTCACCATTGGAATGATGAAAAATTAAATTTGATGTTGCAGATGTTGCATCCGTAAGGTCCGTGGCCGGCCATTTTGTCATATGCAAATCATATAAATCATCTTGAGTATTTAATCCTCCTCCAGCAACGGTCAACACCGTGTTCGAAAAATAATCTGTAACTCTAATAGTTGGTCCAAATTCCAATCCTTGTTTTTCTTCAACAACGGCTCTCGTTTCACGAGCTTTATTCACATCAACAAATTCTGTTGCTACTGACTCATACTCATATCCTTTTACATATGCTTTTCCAGAACCTAATGATGCCGTCACTCTAGAATCAACACCAATTTTTTGATTACTCGAACCATCTCCTAAAGAAGTTTGTGTAGATAATAAAACGTGAGTCGCATTAGTAATGGATGAAACAGTGGCAGTACGATTAACATTACCCGATAAAAATATTACATCACCTGTATTCAAATCCGTAATAAAATTAGTTCCTTGTCCAGTAAAAATAATATTATCATTCGCAACAGTTCGTTCACTGGCTACTCCTCTAATTTTATGCGTAACAACATCTAGAGAAAATGGTTTTACAGTAAAATCTCCTGAAGCATCATATGTTCTTCTTGCCATCGATTTTTCAATGTCACCTAAAACTGGATATTTTATTTCTTCTGTTTTTTCTCCATTTTCAATACGTAAAAGTTCTATAAAATCAATGTCTGAATTTTTCTCTATCGGGTCAGTAATACCTTTAAGATAAGATAAAGTTCCAGGAGCAGGAGACGATGGTTTGCCAACAATTATGTAAGAAAATTGAGTCGCAGAGCCTACGGCAGAGATAGTGTGTTTACCATTATACTCATCAAATAGAGCACCATTGACTACAATTACATCACCTATTTTTAAATTATGGTCCGTTGCCGTAGAAACATTTACGGTTCCTGATTTATTATCTCTCGCATTAACAGAAAATGTCATTCCAGAAGGAAGTATTTTTTCTCCCTCTTCATAGAAATTTTTCTTGAATAGGTCTAAAGTTATTTTGTATCGATTCGCTCCTGGCGCAGTATAATTGGGAGTGCCAATGGCGTTATCAAGTAAACTGGAATCTTCCACACTATCGACTATTTTTTCTGATATAGCCAAACCAATTCTATAAGTGGGGTTCTTTTTGAATTGGTCTAAAATAATAGTTTGTTCAGGTAAAGTTATAAAATAACCTCCTAAATAAAAAATTCCTTCCGTGATTGAAACTACTGACCCTACGCCAGAAGCAATCGATGTAACTAATTCTGTTGAACCTTCTAAACCTTCATCAGGACCGCATACTACTCCAAAATATGCATTACCAGCATCAATAGTTTGAATAACCTCGCCATCCAAAAAAACGGTATCATCAAGATAATTAATCATTAACGTATTTTGAGTTGTAGTCGTGAATACTGCACTTGTGGCAACTTCAGCTCTGGCTCCTGATGACTGTCCTTCAATTAATCTTCCATTAAAATTTGAAATGTTAATTTCCGTGCCTTGATAGGCAAACTTAACCTGTAAAGAATTTATTTTAGTATTTAATGTGAGTTCTGCACCTGATACTTTAGAGCCATCTTGAAATAATACATCTCCTGTTTTTTCAATTTGATTTTGCATGATAGACTGTATTTGGCTAAGTTCTCTAGCCTGCACGGAATATCCAGGACGAAATAGTATTTTATAAAAACTTTTCTCCTCATTGTAATCATCGAAATAAGGAAAAATATTAAAATTTTGTGTTAATTTAGGCATATGTTAAAACTCCAAAACTATCTTATAATTTTCGACCTGGTCATTTAATCGACTAACTTTTTGTCTATTTTCGACATACAATATGTCTCCGGAATAAGGTTTTATTCCAGGTTTCGTGACTCCAATTTTAGCTATTTGTGCAGTAGCGCCACTTGTTTCACCATTAATTGTTGTGGTTCCTGTAATGGCATATAAACTAAAATCTCCAACTACGTTACTTAATCTCAAAGTATTCTGGTTTCTAAAATCTATTAAAATTCCTTTTGCCAATGCAGTTGATAAATTATCACCAACATATACTTCTTCATCGGCTAAAAATTGTCCAGAAATATTACCAATAGTTATAGTCGTGGCCTGGTCTGATAAAGGAGCCGTGTAAAAATTATTAGCATCCTCTAAAGACCTTGGGTCTCGTAATAATCCGACTTGTCTATAATCATTTTCTGTAGTAAAATAACTAGACTCATTTCCTGATAATCTAATATCAACTATGACTTTATTTCCTCCCAATTCCTCTAATGCATTTTTTCCGTGACCTCCAATAGGTCCTATGATGGGTAATCCTGATGCACCAGAGCCATGACTAGAGTTTGCAGTAAATGTTACAGAAGCATTAGTATAATTAAGTCCCTTATTCAATACAACTATATCTGTAACGCCATGAGAATTATTACCAATGGCCCTTGCCGTAGCCGTAATACCTGTTCCTGTAACATTTACAGAAGGAGAAATAATATAACCTGAAGATGTATTTGGTGTAACTAAAAATGAAGGACTGACGGTCGCTCTTCTCAAAACTGAATCGTATTGAACAATTTTTGTTTTCTCTCCTTGTGCGGCATTATTGGTTATAAAAATAGTAGAACCTACATAAAGATTATCAACTGTATTATTTGCGGTTGTAGATAATAATATAACAGAAGAATTTTGAACCGATGTTAAAGTTCCTTCATCAAAAAGATAAGTTGAAGTGGGTATCTCAGAAACTATTGCTTTTGCTCCTGAGGTGATTCCCTTAACTTCTTCATTTACTACAAAAACATTATTATCAGGTCTAACTACACACGTATTAGCACCAGCTGAATGGCTAATTAATGTTGCTCTATTTTTAGAGGAAACCCCTTCCAGTATTTCATTCGGAAGAAAATTTTGTGTTTCTCCGTTAATATCGGTAGGCCCATTAGTAAAATTTATTCTAAAATCTCCATTTGCCGTTTTATTGATAATATCAATAGCACCATCTACCGCATTAGATTCTACTTCATATTGTTTACTTCCAACATCATCGGTAGTTGTTTTTTTAACTGGTATTAATTCAGATGTAGAAAATTTTAAAACGTCTTGAGGCACGATAGAATACATAAATTTCCATTTGTATCCATCGCTCGTTTCTATCACATTGAGACCTTGTCCAGTAGGTTTAACCGTAGACGCCCCATTACTTATATTATTTTGTAAACATTTGTAGACATTAAAATCATCCGTAACAACATAAAATTTTTCTTGAAATAACTCATTATTTGTGTGATTGTAAGCAGAGTATGATGTATTGTAACTCCAATTGTATCTCGGTAATACAAAACTAACATTTGAAGGTTGTATCTTTTTACAGGCAATCATCTGATTCCAATAATCATAATTAGTATTGGCAAAAGAATCTGTAGGAGCAGGAACATTTGTTTCATCCTCCCACTTATCTACTTTACCTATAAAGAAAAAAAGATTGGTCGCAACTGCCTCGTTAAGAGACTCCATGAACTGTTCAGCGTTATGTATTTTAAATTTTTTAGTTACTAAATTAGGCATATTATTATTTATTAAAAAAATTAATTATTATAAAGTTTAACGGATTGATTATTAAAAACTGAATTGGATTCAAATTTAAACGAACCCTCAAGAGACACGGTTCCTACGTATTGTGCATTTGTCAATCCTATACCGTCTTCTAACAATAATAGACCAGTAGTTGTAAATCTACCTGACCTTTCACTTATTCTTAGGAAATTATTAGACCCATCATAATTACCGCTTAATGTAATACTATTTGCAACAGGTTCTAAATCAAGATTTCTAGATGTTTTTAATACAATTGTTTGATTAGTGCCGTCACCGAGTGCGGCAGTCAAATCTAATCTCTGTAATGTCACCGATGATTCGGTCAAATATAGAGAACCGTCTTCCAAAACAATTCTATCAGAATTTTGAGTTCTAAATACTGACTTAGGTGTTATTTTCGTAACCGTTGCCTCATGATTTATATTTGAAGACAATGCTATTACGTCACCAACAATTAAATCTTTCTCAAAATCAGAATCTTCCGCGCCTAGTAATAAAAGTCCACTTTTTAAACCATTGGCAGTTGTATTTCCTCTTACCGTTTGTTCTAAAATTAAAAATGATTCATCTGATAAATTATCTATAGAGGATTTTTTAGGGTCTCTAAGATTTAATATTAAATTATCTCCACTACCATCTTCAGATAATAATTTTCCTCCATCTTCTTTTATAAAATTAAAATCGGAATCTGTACTAATTCTTGTATTTGCAATTATACATGAAGAATTGACTATATTTAAAATTTTTGTTTTTTCCGATGATGAATTTAAGATAATAAAATCATTTACAGAAAATTCATTCTCGAAATCAGTTCCTCTATTTAATGTAACAGTAGCATCAGAAAAGGTTACGGATTCATCTAAAGGTAAAACTGCATTTCCCTTAAATGTAAATGCAGTTGAATTAGCAACTTCAACAAGGTATGTGCCATTCCAAAGAGCGTTATTAATACCAGATATGGTCACTTTATCTTTATGTATCAAATGATGAAAATCATCGAGCGTAACAGTTCCTAAAGTTCTAGTTGAGCTATCTCTCGATAGTCCAGTTATTTTTCCTAATTTTATAGTTTGAGTACCACCAAAAATTACATTGGAATCAGAAGAATATAAATTAGCAGTTATTGTTCCGCTATCTAGATTTTTAGTTGAGTTAAATATACCATTACATGTATGCAATATTAAAACATTATTTCCTAAAGCATTAGTCTCATGTCTTAAAACAATTCCCTGAACAGTTTCCTCTGTGCTTTTTGTTTGAGTAACAACAGAAGAAGTTGTAAAATTTGAAGTAGTATTTTGTATAATAAATCTAGTTATGTTATTCTGAGAATCAGTAGAAACGGTGCCTTTTTTGAAATTTTGTAATTTCATTTCTCCGTAACTAACCGTAAAGGCCTGTTCCTCGTCTATCACCACAAAAGAATTTGCAACATAATCCGTTTTTAGGTCGGCCGTTCCTGTTTTATCAACTAATAAATTACTGCCTCCTGTTAATGTCAATCCAGTAGAGTTTGGGGCACTTTTTATTGTTTTTAAATCGACATTATGTGTAGGTTCAAAATATGTCTCGGTTAAAATTTTATCGAAACTTCCTTCAATTTCAATAAAAGAACCATCTTCCATGAGAACAGAATTGTCAAAACTAAAATTTAATTCATCATTTCTTGGTTTAAATTCTCCAAACAATTTTGTTCCAACTGGATGTAATAATTTTTTTACAATTTGTTCATATTCATTTAATTGTTTTTCAGTTCTCAAAGAATATGAAAAATCTTGATAAAAATTACTATCAATAATTTTTTTACTATAACTGATAAATCCATTTTCATCAAAATATCTTCCATATGTTTGACCTATCGTTCCAATATTTGCAGTTAATATCGCATCGCCTGAGCCAAAAGAAGTCATGGATAAAGCTGGTCGACTTGTAAATCCTACTCCTGGATTTGTCAATAACAACTCTCCGATAGAACCGGCAGAGACATCATCTTCTCTCGCACCAATGACTGCATTATTACCAGCAAAACCTCCTGCTGAATAAACTGCACTTTCTGATACATTAACCGTAGCTTGTGCTCCACTCGTAAACCCTGTTATAACATCTGCATTTTCAAAATTTTTAGCAGAAAATAAAAATCTGTCAGGCGTATTAGGAAAATCCGTGCCATCTACATGTTTATATGGTATCATAAATCTTACCGCTACATTCTCATCATAAACAATAGTTCCTGTTGCAGGAGTAGTGGGAGAACCAGAAACCGTAAATGTAAATTTATCTAAATCTGTCTGATTGACGGATATTGTTTTTTCTCCATTATATTCTGTTTGGTCAGCGCCTGAAATAATAACTTTCTCACCATCTTTAAACCCATGTCTTCCATATGCCGTTACAGTCGCTACATCACCACTCCTCTCTAAAGAAGTAACTGAAAATTGTAAAGTTTGGTTATTGCCTGTAATTTCGGTCTCTGTAGAAGTATATTGTGATGGGTCAGTTGAATCATCATAGGTAATCAGAGAATTTAAACTGCTGAGTCCTCGTCTAAATTTAAATTTATTTTTAATAAATTTTCCACCAGTTGTTATTTTAACGTCATATATTGTAGAATTTGATTGTACATAATTATCAATTTTTGGAATGAAATCATTTACACCTACACCATAAACCCCCAAATATTCCACAGGTTTAACTCTCATTTGTGTAGGGTCTTCAATAGTTTTTGTATTTGCAGAATCAGAAACGGTAGAAAAAAATGTACCTATTTTTTCACCATTATTTGCAGTTATTCTTTCTCCTGACCTAAAAGTTCCTGTAATAGCATTTGTTCTACCAAAATCATCTGGGTCAGGATTTAGATTGAGTATATCAGTTCCTACCATATTCAATTCGGCTACATTATCCATTCTAACTGTAACTTTGGGCAATTCTTCATAATTGACGCCTACTGTTTTTACATTTGTTCCAGTAATTACTCCAGCATCAACTGTTGAAAACCCTAATGTCTCTATCAACGTATGTTGAATATTATTAGTAGGATTTCCTCCCATGCCAAATGCTTCTTGATTTAATAATTTGTAATAATGATTAATCAATTTATCATCATTTGTGGGAAATGAAAAAGTTTCTTCTACATCAATCACCGTTGATTCTAATCCTGTTCCTCTGGTTCCAAAATTATTAACTTTCATTTCAAGTCCAGAAACATAACCATCACCCCCATCAAAAATTTGAACGGTAGATATGGTTCCAGTAGCAATTGACTTAACAATTGCCGATGCTTCAACTCCTCCTCCACCCGTAAAAGTAACAGGGTCACCAATTTTATAACCGGTTCCTGGATTTTCAACATTTACATTTGTTATAACTCCTTGTGCAATTCCAGTTCCAAACGTTCCGTCAATCAAAGTCGAATCAATATTTTCTCCAATAACAAAAGTACCTTGAACATCTTTTAAATATAATTCTGTTATTTGTAATGCACCAGAAGCAAATGTTTCAACTCTATCAACTTGCCCAGTAGCAAAACTTGTTCTACCTGTAATAGTTCTTCCTTCAAATTTATCAACAGTATCGAAAGTTTGTATTCTTAACGTTTTATCAGACACCCAATTTCCATCGGATGCTTTCCATAAATCATCTTTTGGGGAATAATATTCTAAGTCTTGAATATCATATAATGTTTTAAATAAAAAGTCATAAGATGCCTGAGACCCTTTTGCTCTATAGACATCGGTTATATGCTTAATAATTAATGCCTTATCACCTCTTATATTATCAGGAACATCAGACAAAAACTGATTGGAAAAATTGTCAATCCAAAAACTTGTTGACAAATCAATGTCTCTATTTTTTATTAAAGTTCTGGATGCAAATAAAGGATTTTTATAATAACTCTTTACGGTTGCACTAATTCTAGACTGTTCTGCTAATATTTTTTCACCAGGAATGAAATCTTTTTTTGTACCTCCACTAGGAAATAATACAAAATCAGTAATTTTAGTATTCCTATCAACAAAACCTATCGCACCTGAAGATTGACCTACTATTTTTTCATTTTTTATAAAACCGCTTTTAGAATCTCTATCACTTTCAAGTAAAAAACTAGATTTGTCTTTATCTTCTTGAATTAAAAATCCGGATGATGTTTCAAGAGAAAATTTATTTTCATTTTGAATAGGATTTGAAATAATTAACTCATGAGTTTCCATCCACTCATAATATTTTTTCAAAAATAAAGAAAAATCTTCCCCTTCTTCCTTAATAAAACCAGGTAATTGTTTCTCTACTAATGTTGATATTTTTTTGGATAATTTTAAATTTTCTGTATCTGCGTAAGAAGACATTTTTATACTTCGGAAGAATTAACCGTGGTTGCAGTGTCAAAGAGACTCAAACTTACATCATTTTCGTTTATTAAAATAATCTGATTATTTTTTGCGGACAAATCATTATTTTTAGGCATTACTTTTATATCTAATGAGGTCCCTTGAAAAGACTCAGGTTTAAAATCATTTATTTCTATTCTACCAGTTAAATAATTTATATTTCCAGCCAAAGCATTCACGATAACTTTTTGTCCATCTCTAATTCTATAAATTCTAATAGTGCCACTATCATCATCAAATCTACAATTTTCTCGTACAACATCGAAATCATCTTTATAAGAAAAAAATGTTGAATCTAATGTTCCAACAAAATTAGTGTAAGGGTGATATAATTCATTACTAAAGTTTATAATATAATCTAATTTAACCGTGAGGTTGGGAGACAATTCTTTTTTCATAGTAATTGAACTATCATTACCTAATATAGAATCATCTGTATCATCTATATTTCTAGATAATTGCGAAATTCTAAAGGTTTCCGTAAATTCATTTAAAGAAGTTTGTTGATAAGTTTTAATGGTATCAAGAATATTTCGTTTTAAAATCTGAGGAGTTTTAGTTGTTAGTCTACTATCAATTTTTACCTGTGACGTAAAATTAACATTTAAATAATCAATGTCTACAAATTCAGGAACTATAGAAGCGACATTATATTTTTTAATTATTTCATTTTTAATATTTTCTTTTATTGAAGAAGAAATAAACAGTCCTTGTCTAGGTTTTATTCCGACATATACAGTACCAAATTTTGGAGGGTCAGCATCTTCCCCACCATACACAATAACAGATTCGGCCAAAGGATATTCTCTTAAAATTAATCTTTTATAATCTTCTTTGGTAACCGCTCTGTTTTGTGCGGAAAAATGTTTTGGAGCATTATATCTAACAGAATTCAATGTTTCTTCATCTGCCCCTCCTGTGGATGGTTCATTTGTTGTTACGGTAACTGCGGAATATCCACCTGCAGTAGTAGATACTGAAAAAGTATTCGCCCCATTACCTAAAATTCCTGAGGTTAAACTATAATCAATGATAACTATATTTCCTGTTCTCAATTTGTTACCTAAAATACCGTCACCAAATTTTATTTCTGTAAAAAAATCAGTTCCTTCTTCGATAAAGAAAACATTTGAAGTACCATCTAATTGAACTAAATCAGTTGCTTTGGTGTAAACAGACTTTGCAGTATCCGCATCCGATTCCTGAATCGTAACAGTTATACTTTGGTGGTCCACACCTCTATTCGGTATTGTGAATCTTTGGTCTTCCAATGTGGTATCAACCGTATGATTAAATGTCTGCGGCTCTCCTTCGACTAATGTTACATTAGGAATTGTTACCGCTATATTTTGATTTCCTGCATATCCTTGATAAGACTTGTCCGTAATAAAAGTATAATTGATTCCATCAATGGAGCTATTGAATTTTGTCTTTGCTGGAACTATGATATTTGTGGGACTATCATTTGGAGTTATAGTTATATTACAATTAGCCCTAGCACCAACCCTAGACCTTGGTGTATATCCTACCAACTTTGCGAGAGAAACCATAGCAGAACGAGTTACGGCAGAATCCAAAAACATTTCATTTGCTACCATATTTAAATAAAAAGCATTATAGTGTGTATTATAAGAAAGCAAATCTAATAATGAGGACAATACAGAACCTTCAAAATTATAATCTTTAAACTCATCCTGGGATGCTAAAAATGCTTTTAAATTGTCTCGTATTCCGTTAAAATCTAATTCTGATACTTTAAGTTTTATCGGCTCAGCCATACTATCCTCTTACAGTATTTAAAAATTGGGTAAAAACTTCTTTTTGAGCATTATTTTTTATGCCAAAAGTAACATTAATGGTATATCCTAAATTTACAGCATCAGGAATAACTTCCACATTCAAAAATATTGCTCTTGGCTCATAATTTTCAATAACAGTTCTGATGGATGTTTCTAATCTTGTAGCGGTTATAAAATCAATAGGTTCAAAAAGTAATTTTCTAATATTTGAGCCAATTCCTGGTTTAAATAATTTTTCGTAGTATTCCGTCAAAATTAAGTTTTTTATTGCCTGTTTGACCGAATTTGCTCCTCTTCTTTTTGAAATATCGCCTGTATTAGGATTTTTTGTGAACTTTAAATCAATATCTGAAAATTGTTGCTTTGAAATTTTTTCGTCCAGTAATTGTCGAGCAACATCGTCTTGAATATACAAATCATCATATTGATTGCTATCGGATTGATTGTTTGAATAAGCCATACAAGTATTTATCAGAAAAGTTAATATTATGTAACTACACCTATTCCTACGCCAGTTCCTTTTCCTGTTTGTGCGGCAGGTGTGCCTGTTGTGGCCACAATGGTATTAATTGGTGTTGTTACAGTTGCAGTTTTAACGAATGTTTCTATTGCCACCGCAATATCAGTCGCTAAAACAGAAGTAGCATCTGGTGTTGTAGACCCTTTTGCTTTTAACAAAGCGGCCTCTAATGATGCTTTTAATATTTGATGATTTAAAGCCATATTTATCTCCTATGCAGTAGTAAAATGAAATGTTTGTATCGAGGCCAGTCCTACACTAGAAGCGGACCCTTCATTCAATATACTTGTATTAAATCTAATATAGTGATTAGTTAATGCATCTAATTGATTCGCTGAATTAGAATCTAAAAGAATTAATAACTGATTATTATATTCTCCAAAAATTTGAAAAATAACAGTATTTGTATACAAATCGGATAAAGTATTAAACGCTGAATCTTTTGAAATTTCAACATCACCTGCCCCTCCAACACTAGTGACTAAACTAAATGTTTGTGTGGGAGATAAAGTTTCATTAAAAGTTGCTATGAACGATGGTGATTTAGAAATTCCTCCAACTATTGCTCCAGATGTTTCATTTATTATTTTACTGCCTTCTTCTAATTTCAATATCTTAAAACTTGAATCTGAAGTAATTGTGGCGGTATTGGAATAAGTATGTTCAATGTCATATCCATCTATGAGTATTTTTGAACTATCTTCCAATAATAAACTATCTCCATCTTCCAAATCTAAAAAATGATTAATATGATATCTAACATTACCATGATTTTTAATGGTATTTTTAAGTTTAACATAAATTAAATCTGATTGAGTTAATTGTAAATCTAAAGCATCATTAAGAATTTTTGGTTTAAATTCAAAAACACTATCGCTATTACTTGATTTGAATTGAGAATCTAGAGTGATACAATTTTGAAAATTACTATCAAACGACAATATAATATTATCTTGATTCCTAACTAAAGAATTACTAGAATTTATAACTAATGACAATGAATTTATTGTCTGATTAAATTTAACTATTACATTCGAATCGACATCAATACCAGTAAGGTTACCGCCAGTATTCAGAGAATTCAGAGTATTATCAGTTTTTCTAAAAATAACATTTGCAGTAAGTAAAGTCGTTTTTTCAGTTTTAAATCCTGGACCCGATGTAACAACAGGATTAGGAGTACTGGAAATTCCGTCATTTTTAGCGCCTATTAATCTGTCATGATTATCATAGTCATATAAATTATTTTTTGTTCTATAAATTAATTTTTTCGTAGAAGCATTAAATGATAACGTAGTTCCTTCAGGAGCAGGTGTTATTGTAGTCGAACCTATTTGAAATACTTTATTAGGATTTGGACTTCCATCATTTTTAAGAAAATCGCAAATTTCACCGTTTAAAAATTGTTTTATTACACCTGATTCATCATGTTTTATTTCCGAAAATCTCAAACTTTTTAAATTTTCAGAATCTTGTAATAAAAGTCTATAATCTTGAACGATATTATTTTCAAGTATAAATTTAGAACCACTTTCTAGAACCAAATCGCCTCCCGACTCAAAATCAAAGATTTGTCCTATTGCTCTTGATGTTCTTCCTTTAAATTTTTCTCCGCTCTTAAAACCTATAATAGGAGTGCCTCTACTACTCTTAACCGTTAAACTTCTCATACCTCGCACATTTTCACCAGAAATATATTCTTTAGCACCTACACTCGGAATATCATGTAAAGTCACCGATTTTATAGAACTTACATTTTCAGTCAACCTATTTCTTTCTTTAGAAACATCAGTTATATCACCAGTAATTTTTAAAGTATAATTTACATTCGAAGACAAATTCGCCCTAGGTGTTAATAGTATAGTGTCACTTTCGAAATTGGTATTACTGATACTAGCAGGTGAAAGTTCTGCTACAGTTCTAAAATTATCACATGATAATTGAATAGAACCTAAAGGAGAAGTATTTGAAGAATTTACGGATATAGAATCAGACGCTACACTTTCATCAAATACTATTTTGATTGATTCTCCTGATAAATCTAAAGGAACGGTTTCCATTAAAGATGGGTCTGTTATTTCTGAAGTCTTTAAACTATCCAATGTCAAATTTGATACAAGGCTATTATTAGATGTAGATGTGAATGAGATTTTTTTAATTTTTGGAGGTTCTGTATCAGGAAATATTATTTCTTCAACTTTTGTTTCTGGGTCAACCACTATTTGTCCTGTAGTAAATCCTTTTATAGATTTATACTCATAAGTCATTGGAGTATTACCCAAATCAGTTACCGTGTTAAAAACTTTAACTTTATATTTTTCTCCTTTTTTTATAGCAGTTGCTTCGATAGTATATTTTGAGTTTCCTGTATTGGCACTAATACTATCGCAACTAATTATTGTATCAAAATCATCTTTTGATATGTGCATAGTACTATTAGAAGAAGTTTGTCCTGTTGAAAATTCTTTAACAAAACCATTTGCGTGTATAAAATGAGAAGAATTTGCTACAGAAATACTAGCAGTATTCATACTTTGACTAAAATCTACTTGTAGACAATTGTATTTTTCCAAAAACTCTTCGTCAATTTTTTTCTTGAATATGAAATTTCCACTCGCCTCTAAATTATCAATACCAGGGTCTGAACTCAAATTATATGTAAAAGAAGTAGGACTCAATATTTTATCTATTTTAAATTCTCCATTATACTCATCTTGGTCCGCATCTTCAATGCTGATATCATCATTTATATTTAAATTATGTACGTGGTTTGTTGTCACCGTCATTATAGTTAAATTACTCCTTGTCAAAGTGTCTATTTTTAATTTAGGAGTAAAACTAGCACCCTCATCAGGATATGTCGATGTGACAAAGGGAGCAGAAGTATTAAAAGGATGAGTATTATTTCCAGGTGCCGTATTCGCTAAACTGTGAAATCTAACAACCGTATTTGAATATTCGAAAAGCTCAGTTTCACTATTTTTTATCGCATCTACTTTTTTTATTTCCAAAATATTATTATTAGAAAAAAAATCTTCAGATGATACTATTCTTGTTCCTTCTGAATCTTCATTTACTGGAATGTAAGTTATTATATCAGAACTCTCTCCTTGTCTTATAAATCTAGCTCCTTTTCCAAGAAGAGTTGTGTTTGACTCTGGTTTAACAGATATTATCTTAGAATCTTTGAAAGAATAATCTAAAGTCTCCGGTATTTTTGACGGTCTACTTTTAATTTTAAATTTAGCAATGGCATCATTTTCAAATTCTTCAACATATTCCTGTTCGGGTTTTAACATACAAAAATAATTCAATCTACCATTCACTCCAGAACTAGAATTGATATCATCATCTGTCAATGTTTTTATTTTAAAAGAATTGTCATTAATCTTGTTTATTTTAAACGTTTGCAACTCAATACCTACTCCATCGACAATATCAAAAATTTGTATTTCATCTCCATCTGATAAGCCATGATTCGTACTCGTAATAGAAGTTGTAGAACCAGTGGTAAACTCTACATTTAAAAAATAACAAGAAGCATCTAATTGAAATTTCATTTCTTCTGTTGTTTTTTCAATAATTGTACCTTTGACTTTTCCTGAAGTAAAAGAATCTGATTTTTCTAAAACTTTCTTTTTCTTTCCTGCATCTACTTGCTCAGGAGTCAAATCCAATTCTTCTATAGAGCAACTAAAACCGCTGTAATAATCATTTGTAGTGACAATGCTTCTTGAATTATCAGTGGTAAAACCTTTACCTTGCTCAAAAGTTATAGTAACATTATCTTCGTCTTTTATGTCAGGTTTTGAAATATTTAAAAAATAAGTTGTATTTGATGATAATCTGGTAACTGGTATAAAATTAAAACTAGTATTACTTGAAAATGTCGATGGTTGAGAAACCATTTCTACATTCTTAATATCAGGGTCACTATCAATCTTACTTGAATCAATGGATATAGGATTTGAAGAATTTTTAAATCCTTTTACATTATTCGTGTCATCAGAACCTCCTACTGAAGGATTTACAATATGTGTAATTGTTACCGAACCATGTTTTAATCTAGGAGAAGCATCAAAATTACCTGTTTGAACTTTTATAGTGTCTACATTCATGCTTCTAGAAAAAGTTAAATCAAAATCAGTTGTTGTAGGAACAAAAATAACGTTTGATTTAGAATCTAAATCTGAATAAATTTGAGTATTAGAGTAATTAAAATTTGATACAGTATTTTCAAATGAATTTTCTGAATTTTTTTCTGTACTTATTACAACATTACTTGTATGTTTTCCTGTTCTACTAAACGGCATCATTCAACTCCATAGAAAGTAGAGAAGTTTTCTCAACCTTAAATCCAACCTCTGAAAAATAAGGCTTTTCTAATGTCAATCTTTCACTAGACATTGGTGAATCTTTGATGTTTAACTTATAGCTAGGAGAATCATCCTCAGATGCTGGTAGGGCTTGGTCTTTGACAACAATGTAAATATTAAATTCTTCTTCAGAAATTCCTTCAAAACCAGAATCTGTTAATTTTCTAACTTCCACTAATTCCGTTTCAAATGTAGGTTGTAATTGAATACTAGTTGTGGCATCAGGCGCATTTCCTTTATAAAGAGAAAAAACATCACTTGATGTATCTACTTGCTCATCGCTATTTGTCACATTTAGTGTTGATACTAATACTTTAGGAGTAAAATCTACCGCTCTTCCCTGCAAGTCTTGAAATGCATCTCTTTCGGCTTTATTTATCTCGTGAGCTTTATTTTTTAAAACTACTTTAATTCTTGTATTAAATTTTGCTTCACCACCTTCAGCATTAACAAAATCGCCTTGACTATTTTGCACCTCTACTCTATGAACAAATGGTCTCAATTTTTCTCCTATAGGGTCTCCGCTTCCTAAAATATTTCCTAAGAAACTTTTACCAAAAGTTTCCAATACTGAATATTGCTCTAATAATTTTCCAAAACCATTTGAATCATTTGCTTGTCCATAAAAGACAACCGCACCACAATATCTTAAACCACTCAATTCGTTAGCACTTAAAATTTCAGGTTCACTACTATCTTCGCTATCAGCAGGTCTAAGAGAAGGTTTCATAACTGTTACATTACGAATTTCTTGCAACCCAGTGACCGGATTTGTTACAGTTTTTTGTTGCGTGTCAGTTTCTAAAACAATTTCAGGAAAAGGATTTTTCCTTTTCATTTTAAATTGAGCATTTTCCAATTT
>MDTE01027427.1_pt1 | contig 19087 bp, 13 predicted proteins | sample 811231 | NCBI WGS metagenome assembly MDTE01 (sample SAMN05326651, study PRJNA326480) | marine metagenome | isolation source: seawater | place: Indian Ocean: Red Sea | collected 2010 | reverse complement strand
CCATCGAGTGATGAATCAACGCTGATTGAGTTAGTAGCGCAGGCAGACGCGATTTTGACCTGTTTTGCTCACGTGACGGAATCTGTTATTCGAGCCGGGAATAAACTTCAGGTAATCGGGCGTTATGGTATTGGGGTAGATAATATTGATGTTTCGACGGCAACATCTCTCGAGATACCGGTTACTTATGTTCCCGCTTACTGTGTTGATGAAGTTGCAGAGCACACGCTTGGGTTTGTGCTGTCATTGGCCCGTAAAATTTCTCTATACGATCATGCTGTCCGACAGGGAAGTTGGAATCTACAGGATGGGTTGCCAATCCATCGAGTGCGAGGGAAAACGTTAGGGTTGATCGGGTTCGGTCGCATTGGTCAAGTCGTTGCCCAAAAGGCAGCTGGATTTGGAATGAATGTGACGTTTTATGATCCCGACGCCTCCGTAAAAAATGTGGTGGATAAGGAGTTAGCTAACGAAGTCAGTTTAAACAAACTAATTACCGAATCTGATTTCATCAGCTTACACGCACCGCTGACAGAGAGTACCCGGACTCTCGTCAATGCGGACTTCATGCACGCAATGAAGTCTTCAGCTTGCCTGGTAAATTGTGCACGCGGTGGTTTGATCGATCATGATGCGTTACTGATCGCCCTGCGCGAAGGCCACATCGCGGGCGCGGCGCTGGATGTATTTGAGCCCGAGCAACTGACCCCGGATCATCCGTTGCTACAGCTAGGCAACCTAATCGCGACGCCTCATGTTGCTTTTTATTCCGCTGAATCGGTAGAGGAATTGCAGCGGCGTGCGTCAATGAATGTTGCGGCTATCCTAGACGAACGTTTACCGGAAGCGATAATCAATCCAGAAGTCTTGGAGCGACCGCGTTGGCGACACCTTGTGGGGAGTGTGGGTTAAAAACATCGCATGCTGTTTAGTCTCTATCGCCGGTCGCGCAAACAGCATAGGGCACCAGTAGAGATTCTTCGTACGCTATACTATAGGTTCTAAAGCCCCGTGAATGCGGGGTTCCTTCTGCATCATGTGGTTTTGATTTCTTAATCTCTGGAGATGTTTTTATTGTGATGACCGTTAGGGGGTCATTGTTTTACGGTTGGGTAGTGGTCGCCGTCATGTGCGTGGTGATGATTCTTGTCTACGGCGTACGTCACTCGTTCTCAGTTTTCTTTCCGCCTATCCTTGACGAGTTCGGATGGGGCCGAGGGGAGACGGCTGTGATGCTGTCTTTACATCTTTTCTTCTATGGTTTAGCGGCGCCTGTGATCGGGACAATAACGGACTGGTGGCACCCTCGTCGGATTTTGCTCATTGGGACTGTCATTCTGTCTAGTGCTGCCGCGTTGTGTAGTTTAGCGACGCAGCTATGGCACTTTTATCTAATATTTGGCTTGGTGACACCCATAGGGCTTGCCTGCTGCGGGTCTCCAGTGGTTAATCCTACTATTGCCAACTGGTTCTCTAAAAATCGGGGGTTAGCACTAGGGGTGGCCCAGATGGGCGGTGGGCTGAGTTTCGTCTACGTCATTTATCCTGAGTTCATCATGTCAATGGCGGGCTGGCGAACAGCCTACGTTGCCATGGGTGTAACCATGTTGATTATCCTCATTCCATTAGTTCATTTTTTTTATCGGTATCACCCCCGTGAAAAAGGATTGATAGCGCATGGGTTGAGTGAACCGACACCAGACAAACCAGAAATCGAAGAGAACGCTGTAAAGGCGAAAAACCAAGAATGGACCTTATCCGCTGCTGTGCGGACCCCACAACTATGGCTAATGGTTGTCTCTCAAACATTTTTTTGGGGAACAGGCTGTTATCTGATTCTTGCCCACGTCGGAAAATTTGCTCAGGATGCCGGGTATTCAGGCCTTTTTGCTGCTTCGATGTTTGCTTTATACGGTGTATCCATGGTGTTAGGGCAATTGTCAGCTGCAATCTCTGACTGGATTGGTCGAGAAGTGACGGTTGTTATTGCGGCGGGTCTATGCGTTGTTGGCCTAGCGGTATTGCTGTCGGTTGTCGATAGCAGTGAGCCTTGGCGGCTCTATTTTTATGCGATCAGTTTCGGTTTGGGCGCGGGCCTGCAGGCGCCGACAATCTTTGCGGGTGCGGCCGATCTTTTCTACGGGCGCCACTTTGGTTCAATCAACGGCGTTGTCTTAGCTGGCATGGGGTTTGGCGGTGCACTTGGACCGTGGGTGGGCGGATATTTGTATGATTTGTCCGGCACTTACCAACAGGCCATTATTTTGTCAGCCGCCACGTTTATTGTGTCGGCAATAACGTTCTTCTTTTCAGCCCCACGTAAAGGAATCAGTCCGCCCACTTTGCGCTGAGCTTAATGGAGGCTAGATGCAGCGCCCGCCGTCTACCTCCATGGTGATTCCAGTAATAAACGCAGCGTCATCACTGGCGAGGAAGAGAGCGGCACGCGCGATGTCCTCTGGTGTTGATAATCGACCCATGGGAATGGTCGCCTGAAATTTTTTTCTATTTTCTGGAGTATCGGGAGCGCCCATAAAAGTCTCCAATAGCCCCGTTTCTCCGATGACAGGACACACTGCATTGATGCGAATGTTTTTGTCGGCAAATTCGATCGCCAGCGACTTCGTGAGATTGTTTACCGCGCCCTTTGAACTACAGTAGACACCTAGCCCTGGTCGCGGTCGAATAGCGGCAGTCGACGAGGTGTTGATGACGGATCCACCGCCTTGTTCAAGGAAAATTGGGACCGCCTCTTGAAGTGCGTGAAATATCGCTTTTACATTGACATCGTAGATTCGATCAAATTCATCCTCAGTTACATCTAGGAAGGGTTTGTTGTGGTGGGTGAAGCCGGCGTTATTAACCAGCACGTCTAAGCGTCCTCCAAAATCGACTGCGGACTGTATCATTAGCCGGGTCTCTTCCCGAGACGCCACGTCAGCATGTACGTAGGTGGCTTCGCCTCCAGCCTGTCGAATCTCTTGGACAACGGTTTGGCCGGCATTGTCGTTGATGTCGTTTATAACGACCTTTGCCCCTTCACTGGCATAGAGGCGGGCAATCCCAGCCCCAAATCCAGAACCAGCACCGGTCACTAGGGTAACTTTATCTTTAAGGCGCATACCGTTTTCCTCTTAATTTGTTTCAATCTATTAGATTTTGAGAGCGTAGGCAGATCAGGTGAAGTGTTTGCCATCAAAGAATCCGTAACGGCGCGTCTGTTGATGGATGTGACTCAGATCACATTTTCATTGCGCAACTCTGCTAGCGTGTCATCGTCAAGTCCAAGCCAGTCGCGATAGATCTGTTCGTTGTGTGCACCCAGTGCGGGTCCTAGGTGATCAATACGTCCTGGAGTTGCTGAAAGTTTTGGTACGACCCCTTGTACAGCTAAGTCGCCAATCCTGTCATCTTTAACCCGTACCAGGGTGTCACGTTCCCAGTATTGGGGCTCGTCAAAGATATCGGCAATACTGTTGACTGGTCCACAGGGCACATCACCGATCGAACATAGTTTGATTACTTCATCCCGAGTTTTGGTTTCGGTCCAGGCGCTCACGATGCGGTTGACCTCGTTGCGGTGATTAAGGCGGGCCGACACGGTGCCGTAGCGCTCGGGTATAGCGAGTTCTGGCTGCCCAATGACTGTGGCAAGCCGGCCGAACATCTTGTCGTTGGTACAGGCAATGGCCACCCACTTATCATCTGATGTAGGGTAATGGCTGTGGGGCACCGAGGTGTGCGTTTCTGTTCCCATGCGTTCACGTACCTGCCCAGTTTTGTCGTAGACAGCCGCGATTTCATCGAGAAAGCGAAAGATACCATCATGTAATGCGATGTCGATGTACTGTCCCTCTCCGTTCTGGTCCCGCGCCCGCAAAGCCAGTAGCACGCCGTAGGCACCGTAAAGACCACTGAGATAGTCAGCTAACGTGGTAGATCCAGCAATGAGTGGTGGAGTATTCGGCTGTCCTACAAGATAAGACAGTCCCGCGAATGCCTGGGCGATTCGGGCAAATCCCGGCAGATCTTTCTTAGGTCCGTTTTGGCCGTAGGCGGAAACTCTTAGCATGATGAGTCCCGGGTTAAGGCGCCGTAAATCCTCGTAGCCAAGGCCCCATCGTTCCAGTGTGCCGGGGCGGAAATTTTCGATCACGATATCGGTGTCACGTATCATTTGCCGAAAGATTTCGGCCCCTTTAGGCATCTTTAGGTCCAGTGTGACGCACTTCTTATTGCGTGCTTCGTTGATCCAGAAGTAGGTGTCTTCCGTACCACTGTCAGCTCCAAGTTTACGAAGCGAGTCTCCAATGACTGGTTTTTCAATTTTGATGACATCTGCGCCGAATTCAGCAAGGCAAGCTCCAGCGAAAGGAGCCGCTACAAAAGTGGCAATATCAAGCACTCGAAGTCCCTCAAGTGGAGGGCTTGCGGTGGGGAGTGTTGTCTCTTGTCTGGCCATAGTCTGATCGTGCTACTGCGTCGGAATGCCTCAGATGGATTTTGGTTGGGGCGTCGAGGTCTATCGGATAAGCCGGTGATTACACCATACCGAAAGTGTGCTTGTCTCTAATGTGACCGAAGCGTTTACACTCTACACCAGTTTCCGAAAGTAATTTCGAGGATTGCATATATTATGACTTGGATGGTTGGCGTCGACGTGGGCGGAACATTCACGGACTTTTTTGCGCTTAATGAATTGAACGGGGCCTTTTACGTCGGCAAGTATCCGTCGACGCCGGAAAACCCGGCCCACGCCGTGACACAGGGATTGATCGATCTTGCGACCGCGAACGGGCTTGAGTTGGCTGCGTTACGACATTTGTCTCACGGGACAACAGTAGCGACCAACGCCTTGATTCAGCGCAAAGGTGGCAAGGTCACTCTGTTGACGACCCGTGGTTTCGCCGATTTGCTTGAAATCTCGCGCCAGACACGACCGCATATGTACGATCTGTATCAGGATCACGCGCCACCCCTTGTGCCGCCTGAGCGTCGTCTTGAGGTCACAGAACGAATCACCGACGGCGGGGAAGTATTAATTGAGCTGACAGATGATGCCGTGATTGAGGCGTGCGCGGCAGTTAAAGCTTCGGCGCCGCAAGCATGTGCAGTGTGTCTATTGTTTGCGTTTCAGAATGACGAACACGAGAAACGTTTGTGCGCGGCGCTCGCTGAAGCAATACCGACAATTTATGTTTCCTCATCATCTGCCGTGCAGTCTGAGTTTCGTGAGGTCGAGCGCTTTTCCACTACCGTACTGAATGCGTATCTGCAACCGGTGATGGCCGAATATATAAGAGAGCTCGAGGCTGCTGTGACTGACGCAGCGCCGACAGCAAGCTTGGGTCTTAATCAGTCTAGTGGAGGATTAATGTCGTTGGCTCGATCGCGAGATCTCCCTATTCGTACTGCGCTGTCGGGCCCAGCGGCTGGAGTCGTCGGCGCCGCTCATATAGCACGACAGGTCAGTCGCCCTAACGTTATTACTCTTGATATGGGAGGCACCAGCGCGGATGTAGCCTTGATTCGAGAAGCTTCGGTGCCGATTGCGTTTGGCCGTGATGTAGCTGGGTTTCCTATACGGATGCCGATGGTTGATGTTGAGACGGTTGGTGCCGGCGGAGGTTCTGTTGCATGGATAGATCGTGACGGGTTGATGAAGGTCGGTCCCCAGAGTGCGGGTGCTTCACCAGGCCCAGCTTGTTATGGACAAGGGGGTCGTGATGCGACTGTGACTGATGCCAATCTATTTCTTGGGCGCCTCAGTCAGGGTGGTCTGCTTGGAGGGGCAATGGCCCTGGACTTGGATCGGGCGCGGGAAGCCGTTGAGGGTATCGCACAAGACTTAGAGACGTCTGCCGTGCGACTCGCACGGGGAGTGATAGATATCGTAGTAGCTAATATGGTCCGCGCCATTCGCACTATTTCTGTAGAACGGGGCCATGACCCAAGAGAGTACGTCTTGATGCCCTTTGGCGGTGCGGGTCCACTGCACGCTCGGGATGTGGCAACCAACCTTGGAATTCAGGAAATTCTTGTTCCGGCGGCTCCCGGGATTGTATGCGCGCACGGATTGGTCGTTTCTGATTTGCAGGAAGATTTTGTTGTGGGTCGTCGATTACGATTAGTGGATAATGAATTGAATGTCATTTCTGAGGCATTGGAAACGCTCGAAAACGAGGCAGCGAATTGGTTTGACGGCGAGCACGTTCGGCCAGACATGCGGCAGGTGTCGATTCGGCTTGACATGCGATATGTTGGGCAGAATTTTGAGTTGGCGGTTCCATTGGCGCAAGGCGACGATGGGAAATATGTTTCCTTTGATAATGTTGAACCTTTGCGTCGTGCGTTTTTTCAGATTCACGAAGAAAACTATGGCTATCACAACCCGGAAGATCCCATCGAGATAATTAATTTTCGGCTCACTGCTCGCGGTCGAGTTCATCCGCTGGTGGAATCCAAGGGGATGATGGAGCAAAACGAATTCTCAGAGGAAACGGGATACAGAGATGTGGTGTTCAATCAAGATGAGCCAGTTCAGTGCCGAGTTTTTCAGAGGCACGCGCTCAGTGTCGGGGATGAAGTCATTGGCCCTGCGGTAATTGAGCAGTTGGATGCCACTACGCTTGTGTATCCTGGTGACACGGCGCGCGTGGATGACTTTGGAAATATTTTGATCTCATTGGATGTTTAATTGTTATGACTGCGATTGATCCTATTACGCTTGAAATTATCTTTAACGCGTTACGTTCGGTGACGGACGAGACCTATGCCGCGTTGATGAAGTCCGCCTACTCAACCAATATTAAAGAGCGGCACGATCATTCGACCGCTGTAATGGATCCGAATGGTCGTTTAGTGGCCCAATCAGCAGGTTCGCTTCCCATTCACATTGCGTCGATGAGTGGGCTCATGAGTGCGTTATTTGAAAAATTTGAGGGTGATATCCATGAGGGTGATATCTTTGTTTCCAACGATCCGCATGAGGCGGGTGGTACCCATTTGCCGGATATCAATCTGGCGATGCCAGTTTTTGTCGATGGTGAGATTCACAGTTTTGTCTGCAATATTGCGCATCATGCTGATGTCGGCGGCATGGCACCGGGCAGTATGGCGGGCGGCATGTCGGAAATTTATCAAGAGGGTCTTCGCATACCCGTAGTTCGATTATTTCGTCGGGGCGAACTGGTAACCGATATTCTTGATCTTCTGTTGCTGAATGTGCGTGTGCCTCTTGAGCGACGGGGTGATTATTTTGCCCAAATTTCTGCTTGTCGATTGGGAGAGCGTCGCTTACAGGAAGTGATCACGACCTATAGTAAGGAGGCAGTCACGGCGTCCTACTCAGACATCATATCGCGTACCCAACGGCGAATGGCGGATGGCGTGGAGTCCATCCGCAATGGAACCTATACCTTTAGTGATGTGATGGATGGCGATGGATTGGGGACGTTTGATGTGGAGCTTATCGTTGCGGTTCATGTACGGGACAGGGAGATCATCTTTGACTTTTCAGGGACCGCCGATCAGGTTAAAGGGAATATCAATGTTACTTTGAATGCCACGCAAGCTGCAGTGTGTTACAGCCTGAAAGCGCTCCTCGATCCGGAAATTCCTAATAATCAAGGTGTCTTAGATGCGGTAGAGATCATCGCGCCCGCCGGTACGTTGGTCAACGCTATTTTCCCCGCACCGGTAGCCGCCCGTGCGAATACCTGCCAAAGGATTATCGACGTCGTTCTCGGAGCCTTGGCCGATGCATTTCCAGAGCGGGTGGTCGCGGCTGCAAATGGCGCTAACACTACAGCCGTCTTTTCGGGTATTGACCCGCGTAGCGGGGCATCCTATCTCTATCTTGAGACGCTGGGCGGTGGTATGGGGGGTAGACCCATGAAGGATGGTAAAGATGGTGTTCAGGTCCACATCACCAATACCTCTAATCTCCCGATTGAAGCGATTGAGATGGAATATCCACTTTTAGTCGAGGAATACAGTTTGGTTACGGATTCGGCTGGGGCGGGGCGTTTTCGCGGTGGGATGGGATTGCGACGGGTTGTGCGTCCTCGTGGGCATGATTGCATTTTTAATGGTGCGGGCGAGAGATTCCGTCATCCGCCGTGGGGACTTTTTGGTGGTGCACCCGGGGGCATGGGGCGATTCTTACTGAGAACCGAAAGCGGTGAGTCTAGGTTGGAAGACAAGCCTGATCAGGTGGCTATTGGTCCCGACGATGCCGTTGTTATTGAGACTCCGGGCGCTGGTGGCTTCAAACTTCCAGCTGAGCGAACCGCGGAAGCGGTCGCAGGCGATCGGGCGACGGGCAAGTTTAGTGAGGAATACCTTAACCGCTATTACGGGCATCTTGCCCAGGTGACAGACAGGGAAGACACCGATGGTGGGTGATTACGCGCCTCCTCGGCCGAATCGATTTGAGATCGATATGGGGGCGATTGCGCATAATGTCAGACAGATTCGTGACTTAGTTGGTGTTTCAACCAAAATCATCGCAGCCCTTAAGGGGGATGGTTACGGGTTTGGGTTAATACCGGTAGCACGCACCGTAGTGAAGCACGGTGTTGACATGATCGCTGTGGCAGATATTTCGGAGGCGGCGAGCATTCGCCTTGAGGGGATTGAATTACCGATTTTGCTCTATGCGGGCAATCCGTTTGATGTCGACGCGGTGCAGGCGATGGAAGCATACGATCTGATACCAACGGTTCTCGATATCAGCGGCGCAGAAGTATTGTCCACTCGTGCGCAAGGCCCAATACGATGTTTTGTCAAAGTTGATGTGGGGCTCGAGCGCTTGGGCACATTGCCGGCGTATGCAGCGGCACTGGTTGATGCGGTGACGCAGCTGCCTAACCTGGAGTTAGTAGGTTTATATGCCCACATGGACGTGCCGGAGGGTCACGGGGTAGACGAGTACATTGAGTGGCAGTGGAAAGCATTCGATGGTGTGTGCGTTGAACTTGACTCGGCTGGAATTAGGATTCCATTGCGACTGATATCCAGTAGCGCGGTGCTCAGATTCTCTAGTGCATTCAATTTGGATGCAGTTGATCCTGGCCATTTATTGTTTGGGTTGACTCCAGCCGGACCGGTTAAACAGAATCTTGATTTAAAACCAGCTTTTGTTGCGTTGAGCAGTCAATTAATCCATACGCGAATCGTAGAGCGCAATGAATTTGTCGATTTTTCTCCAATCGATTTGCGACCTGGTGATCGGCTCGGTGTGATTCCATTTGGCCTGCGAGATGGAATTGCGCGACTTACGTGTGGTGAAGTGTTGGTTAGGGGCCGACGAGTGCCGATCACGGGGCGATTTAGTATGGAGCATACTAGGATCGATCTGAGTATGGTTCCAGATGCCAGTGTGGGTGACGAAGTGGTTCTGATTGGTCACCAGCAAGGCCAAGCTATCACGTTGAGTGAAGTAACCGAGAGTCATCATGTTCCGGCTATTATGCCGGCCCTGTCGGTTGGCAGCGGTGTGCAACGGGTGCTGCGTTAAAAGGTCCGCGATGATCGGTAATGGGTCTGCTGACGCGGTATCATGTTGGCGTGGGTCGACTTCGTCATCATGGATGAAACCCATCGATTGGACAGCCAGTTTGCATCACATACTATTAATGACTAACAGTGATATAGGACAAGCACATGACAAAACCGATTCCTCTTTATCCTAATCCAAATACCGAATTTGATCTGCAAGAAGCGCGAATTGATCTTGCTGCAGCGTTTCGTTGGGCCGTTCGATTGGGCCTGTCGGAAGGAGTCGACAATCACTTTTCGATGGCGGTTCCGGATGATGATGGTGTTATGCGCGGGAAGCGGTTCCTTATCAATCCATACGGTTGGCATTGGTCGGAGATCACTGCTTCATCTTTAGTCCTATGTGACGAAATGGGTAATGTGTTGGATGGAGAGAATACTGTTGAAGACACGGCGTTTTTCATTCACAGCCGAATACACGTCAATGTGCCAAAAGCGGTGGTGGTTCTGCACAATCATATGCCCTATACCACATCACTTACACTGTTGGAGGACGGAAAGTTAGCGATGGTTGAACAAAATGCCTTGATGTTTGACGGGCGCATCGCTTACGACACTGAATATAGTGGTCTTGCGTTGGATGTCGAAGAGGGTGATCGCATCGCCCATGCAATGGGTGAGTGTTCCATTTTGATGATGGCGAATCATGGGGTTACGGTTACGGGGTTGTCAGTCGAAATGGCTTTTAACGATCTCTATTATCTGGAGCGGGCTGCGATGTTCCAGGTGTTGGCAAGATCAACCGGGGGGCGCCTGAGAAGCATTGAGCCAGAAGTGATTGCCCGAACTCGAACACAGTTCCCTGAAGAGATGCCAAAGCTTGCTGCGCGTCATTTTTCGGCGCTGAAGCGCATTCTCGATCGGGAGGAACCGGAGTATCGTCAGTAACAGGATACAGTCACGACCCTATCTCTCAACAAGAAAACCACTAGGAAAAGCAAATGGATCTAGGAATCGCTGGGCGCAACGCAATTGTATGTGCATCGAGCCGTGGCTTAGGGAAGGCTTGTGCGACATCCCTCGCGCGTAACGGGGTCAATGTCACAATTAACGGTCGGGATAGCGTTGTGCTAGAAAAAACGGCGGCTGATATTCGCGCCGCAGCCCCAGACGTCGAGGTCACAATGGTGGTTGGGGACGTGGCAGACCGTCAGTGTCAGGCGGCTTTACTGGGCGCGGTGCCTGAAGTTGATATTTTGGTCAATAACAATGGCGGGCCACCGTTTCGTGATTTCCGCGAGTTGGATCGTGATGCGATGGTAGAAGGGGTAATCATGAACATGATCACTCCCATTGAATTGATCACGGGAGTGGCAGATGGAATGGCTGAGCGCAAGTTTGGTCGTATCGTCAATATCACTTCTATATCGGTTAAAAAGCCGGTCCTTGGACTTGATCTATCAAGCGGTGCGCGGGCCGGATTAACCGCATTTCTTGCCGGCGTTAGCCGATCGTTGGCATCAAGCAACGTCACAATCAACAACATTCTGCCTGGGTTTTTCGATACCGACCGTCTCCAGGGCAGCTTAGAGGCAAGTGTTAAGACCTTAGGGATTACTATGGATGAGGCAGTAGCCGCTAGAACCCAGCAGGTGCCGGCCGCGCGATTTGGCCAGCCGGAAGAGTTTGGAGAGGCCTGTGCATTTCTTTGTAGTTTGCAGGCGGGCTACATCACTGGCCAGAATTTACTCCTTGATGGTGGTGTTTTTGATAGTGCTTTTTGATGGGGTCACGGCTAGCCCACTATTGGCTAAGTTGAACTGACAGGCGAAATGATCCCTATGCAGCTCGCCCAAGTCAGCCTCGATGACAAGTATCAAAACCTTGACGGCACCCTATACCTCACTGGCACACAGGCGTTGGTTAAAGTGGCCATGTTGCAAGGGCTTCGAGATCGCGCCGCGGGACTGAATACTGCCTGTTTCATCTCGGGGTATCGAGGATCCCCGATGCATAACCTTGATAAGGAGTTGTGGCGGGCCGAGCGCTTTCTTCCCCAGAACCAGATTCACTTTCTGCCCGCGGTAAATGAAGATATTGCGGTAACTTCACACTGGGGCACACAGCAGTCGTCATTATTCGCGGATGCGCTTTATGATGGTGTTTACGGCATGTGGTACGGCAAAGGTCCCGGTCTCGATCGCAGTGTTGACGCGATGCGTCACGCAAATCTGGCGGGGACATCCCGCTATGGTGGGGTGCTAGCGGTCGTCGGTGATGATCATGGAATGACCTCGACCGACGTCCCCGCGATGTCGGAACCGACATTTATTGATCTGATGATGCCGGTGCTTTATCCCGGGAATGTAGCGGAACTTATTGAGTTTGGACTTTATGGTTGGGCCTTATCGCGTTTTTGCGGTGCCTGGGTGGGATTCAAAGCGACCCCGGATACGCTGGATACCGCGGCGAGTATTCTGTTGCCCACGGATTGGCCACGGATTGTTTTGCCGGATCATCCGTTTCCAGAAGGGGGAGTCAGTATTCGCACCCCTGATCCCTGGGTTAATCAAGAGGCGCGCCTTCGCGATCATAAGATGAGTGCCGCAGTCGCGTTTGCAAGGGCAAATGATATCGACAAAGTACTTATCGACAGTCCGCGGCCGCGGTTGGGTATCGTGGCAAGTGGGCTGGCAGCCTTCGCCGTGCTTGAAGCGCTCGATTCGTTAGGAATTGATCTTGAGTTCGCGGCCGAGCTGGGCATCAGGGTGCTCAAGATTGGTATGCCGCATCCCATTGATGAACTGTCCCTTCGACAGTTCTGTAATGGACTCGAAGAGGTGCTCGTGGTGGAGGAGAAGCGACGTATTATCGAATTGGCGGTTAAAGATGTACTTTATGGACTACCGGAAACCCGTCGACCCCGAGTGGTCGGTCGGTGTGATGAGGCCGGTAAAGAAATTCTTAGCGGAGTTGGTCAACTGGGGCCTGATGCGGTTGCCATTGCAATTGCGGCTCGAATTCGACCATTTCATTTCAGTGACAAGATGCAGGCACGTTTGGTTTTCCTCGAGAGAAAGGCGTCAGAACGTCGCGCGAGGGGCCCGCTTAGCATCGTTCGCACACCGTTTTTCTGTTCTGGCTGTCCTCACAACACTTCTACGCGAGTACCTGAGGGAAGTCGGGCCCACGGCGGCGTAGGTTGTCACTTCATGGCGACCAACATGGCAAGGGACAATGTGACTCATCCACAGATGGGTGGCGAAGGTGCAACATGGATTGGTATGTCGTCATTTGTGGCGACGGATCATGTGTTCCAAAACCTCGGCGACGGCACTTATTTTCACTCGGGCCTATTGGCCGTGCGTGCGTGCATTGCTGCCGGTGTCAACATTACTTATAAGATTCTGTACAACGATGCGGTGGCAATGACTGGCGGGCAGCCGGTCGATGGCAACATCGACCCAGCCGCTATTACACGACAGGTGCATGCTGAAGGTGTCAGACGGTTGGCGGTGGTGACCGATGACTTGGAAAAATACAAAAACCGTGTTGGTCTTGCGCCGGGGACCGAGGTGCATCATCGGCGGGCGCTAGATAGCGTCCAAAAAGCGTTTCGACAGTATCCTGGTGTCAGCGTTATTGTTTACGATCAGACCTGTGCGGCGGAGAAACGCCGACGCCGCAAGCGAGGAACCTTTCCCGATCCATCCCGACGCGTTTTCATCAATGAGCGGGTTTGCGAGGGTTGCGGTGATTGTTCGGCGAAGTCGAACTGCCTATCAGTGGTGCCGATTGAGACGGGTTTCGGACGAAAGCGACGCATCGACCAGTCTTCTTGTAACAAGGATTATTCATGTCGAGAGGGGTTTTGCCCTAGCTTCGTCTCAGTGGTTGGGGGTAAGGTCCGGCGAATTGCCGCCAATCAGGAAGTGCCACGGCATTTACAGTTGTTGCCTGAGCCTCAGCGCCCAAGTCTTGAAGAAAAACAATCCTACAATATCTTGGTAACCGGTATTGGTGGTACGGGTGTCGTGACGATTAGCGCCATGATTACAATGGCAGCGCATATCGAGGGGCGGGCGTGTCAGGCGGTCGATCAGTTTGGTATGGCACAGAAAGGTGGAGCGGTGACGAGCCATATTCGACTGGCAAGTGAAGCCAGCGCAATCAAGGCGGTGCATTTGGATGCGGGCTCCGCAGACTTGGTCCTGGGGTGTGATGCGTTGGTAGCTGCTAGCGATTTGGCGTTGGAATCAGTGTCATCCGAGCGTAGTCAGCTAATTATCAATACTCATGAAGCGATCACCGGCCATTTCACCCGCAGCCCTGATCTCAGGTATCCGAGAGAGGATCTCAACCAGCGATTTCTCGACGCGGCGGGATCACAACGTTTGGCGTTTATCGATGCGACAGCAATTGCCAGTCGACTAATGGGTGACAACATAGCTACCAACATGTTCATGTTGGGTTATGCCTACCAGCGAGGCCTGATTCCCGTGTCATCGGCAGGGATTGAGAAGGCTATTGAGTTAAACAACATCGCGGTGGATAGCAATATTGAGACCTTTCGATGGGGCCGGCGAGCCGCGCTTGATCTTGAGGGAGTGACGGCTGTTGCCAATGGTGAATCAGTGGCTTCGGTTAAGCCGCCAGAAACACTTGAGGAGCTAATTGATGTGCGCACGAATGATTTAACGCGATACCAGGATGCGGGATATGCGGCGCGTTATCGACGACTGGTGGAGCAAGCTTGTCAGGCCGAAAGTGAGTTGGCTGGGGGTTTTGTCGGTTTCGCTGCGTCGGTCGCACGTTATGGTTACAAGCTGATGGCGTACAAGGATGAATACGAGGTTGCAAGACTCTATAGTGACGGTGAGTTTGTGAAGAATATTCGTCACACGTTTGAAGGGTCGTTTCGCCTCGAGTTTCACTTAGCGCCGCCATTGTTTGCGCGTCGGAATCCTTATTCCGGCCTGCCCGAGAAGCGGACTTATGGTGCATGGATGTTGCGTGTCATGGGAATGCTGGCCCGGTTACGATGGTTGCGCGGTACGCCGCTCGACGTGTTCGGTTATACGGCAGAAAGGCGCGCTGAGCGCCAACGCATTACTGACTACGAGACGATCATCGAAGAATTATCGCGTGGTTTGAATCACGATAATCACGCATTAGCGACAGAAATCGCGTCATTACCGGATGGCATTCGAGGTTACGGCTATGTCAAAAAACAGCATCTTGATGCGGTGGATGCCGTCCAAGAGGATCTTCTCTTGCGTTGGCGCCACAAAGAAGATAAAGCGCTAGCAGTCTAGTTGTCTAACGTTGACCGCAGGTGGATTTCGGCGACAACGAAGCGAGCTGTTACTTGATCCCCTTTCTTTATGATGGTTTACCGTGTTTAATGAATATGTCAAATTTAGTCGCTGGCTTTTCGTTTGAACGTAGCTTGATTGTGAAACGAATTGATTGCGATGAATGAATTCAATAGGAGGAGTTATGTCTAAAGTTGAAGATCGATTGGCCGCCATGTCCCTCACACTGCCGACGGTACCTACCCCGCTGGGGAACTACGTTGTGGCGAGGACGGTTGGCAACCTAGTTTACGTGTCAGGGCATGGGCCACGTCGACCTGATGGAACCTACGTAGTAGGCAGAGTCCCGAGCGTTTGTTCTGAAGAAGATGCTTATGCGGCCGCACAATTGGTGGGGTTGGGTTGTTTGGCATCGTTAAAGGAAGAGATTGGTGATCTTGATCGTGTGAAACAGGTAGTTAAAGTGCTTGGAATGGTGAATGCAGATCCATCTTTTACAAATCACCCGACGGTGATCAATGGGTTTTCTGACCTTATGGTGGAAGCATTTGGCGATTCAGGTCGTGCAGCTCGCTCTGCAGTAGGTATGGGCTCACTTCCTGGGGATATCCCTGTTGAAGTAGAAATGATTGTGGAGATCACATGAGCCCTGTACCGATCGATTTGGCGACGGCCCGATCGACGCTTTACAGTGCGGTTATCTCCGACACCCTCGATAGTTTGGGTTATCGTCATCAAGTATTGAGACCAGGTATTCGGCCCCTCGACCCGAGACGTGTGTTGTGTGGGTGGGCGCGTGTCGGGTTGTATTCGCCGATCTATCATGACGATGCTGATGTCAATGTTTACGAGCACGAACTTCGACTGATAGATAGCCTGAAGGAAGACGAAGTTCCGGTTTTAGTGTGCCACGGCAATACGCGAATAGCGCCGTGGGGTGAGCTTCTCTCGACACGCGCAATGTACCTGAAATCAGCTGGTTGTCTTACCGATGGCGGCGTGCGAGATGCACGGCTTATCCAAGAGATGAACTTCACCGTGTATTCGGGTTTTCTGAGTCCGGTCGACACAAAATATCGAGGAAAAATGACATGGTTCGATGTGCCTGGCGAGATCAATGGAGTTCATGTTAATAGTGGCGACCTGGTCTTTGGAGACCTTGATGGGGTGCTCATTATTCCTAGGGATGCAGTCCAGCAGGTACTGTCCAAATCCATGGATAAAGTGATGGAGGAGAATGTCGTACGTGATAAGTTGGCTGGTGGGGAAACGTTGGAGAAAATGTTTGCTGAGCATGGCATTCTCTAATTCGTGAAATTGCAGTGACGATGCGCGTCGGTATTCTGTCCCTTCTGCAGGAGTCAAACACTTTTGTTTCTGGGAGTACGACTCTCGAACACTTCGAGGACGACTTGTTTCTTGAAGGTGAGGCTGCCTGGAGTGTTGGCGCTCACCATGAAGTCGGAGGGTTTCTAGCCGGTCTCAAAGAACACGGACTTAGCGCCGTTCCCTTATTCGTCGCTCGTGCTTTACCTTACGGAGTCATAGAAGCTGCCTCGTTTGAAGAGTTGATGTCCCGCATGTTTCGACAGGTTCGGGCTGTTGATCCTCTTGACGGTTATCTTGTCGCGCCACACGGTGCCACGGTCAGTAGTTTGTATCCCGACGTCGATGGGTATTGGTTGGCCCGTTTGCGGGCCGAGGTTGGGCCAGGGGTCCCTATCATTGGCACGCTGGATCTGCATGCCAACGTGTCCTCGGCAATGGTTAATGCGACGGACGCGTTGGTTGCTTATCGATCCAATCCTCACACTGACCAGTTTGAACGTGGCAAGGAGGCGGCCACACTAATGTCACGAACATTGAAAGGCGAAATAAGACCGGTGCAACGGGCAATTTTTCCGCCGTTCGTTATGAATATTGAGCGTCAAGCGACCGGCGAGTCTCCTTGTCTCGAGCTTTATCAGATGGCTGATGCCTTACGTCATCGATCGGGCGTTCTGTCCATCAGTGTTTTGCAGGGGTTTCCTTATGCGGACGTTGCTGAAATGGGTAGTGCAACTATTGCCGTCACTGACGGGGATGAGAGCCTAGCTGGAGTCATCGCAAATGAATTAGCTAACGCCATGTGGAAGGATCGCACACAGTTCACTGCTACGGCACCGGATATTGACAGTTGTTTGGATCAAATCAAGCATCTGGACGGTCGAATATGTTTACTCGATATGGGTGACAATGTGGGCGGTGGTTCTCCGGCCGATTCAACGTATCTAGCGCATGCGCTTGTACGTCGAAGTATTCCCAAAGCCTTTATCTGCTTGTTCGATCCAGCTGCGGTCGCGGTTGCAAGTGACGCCGGTGTTGGCGCTTCACTGACCTTGTCGATGGGAGGCACGACAGACGCTTTACACGGTGATCCGCTGGTAGCCAATGTACAGGTACAGGGGCTCTATGACGGCCAATTTACGGAGAGCGAGGCTCGCCACGGCGGTATCGTCAATTTTGATCAAGGAAGATCTGCAGTGGTGACGATGGCTTCGGGTTTAACCGTGATGTTGACCTCAAAGCGTATCGTTCCGTGGAGCTTGGGGCAGTTCGCTTGTTGTGGTTTGGAGCCTCGGGATTTCGATGTATTGGTGGCCAAAGGTGTCAATTCACCGCTAGCGGCTTACGCATCGGTGTGTTCGCACTTCATACGCGTCAATACTCCGGGAGTGACGGCGTCAGACCTGAGTGGTTTTGACTATCGATTCCGACGTAGACCGATGTTTCCGTTTGAGCCAACCGCATCATGGAAGAGCTGATCGCCAGTAATGCCCAGCCGTTAGTCCTGATTCGCAAACTGTCAGCGTTTGACAAATAATTTTCGAGGAAAATTGCATAACGGCTTTCCTCCTTTTTTGGTCACCTTGACACACTCACTGAGCTCGATTGCCCATCCATCCATGGCGATGGCTGGCACACAGTGGAGGGTCATGTTTTCCTCGAGTACGGTTTTGTCGCCTGCACGTAAACTGATGGTTTGTTCGCCCCAGTCGGGTGGATAGTTCAGCCCTGTTGAATATCCAATACGAGAATCCTTAGTAATCCCGTGACGACTGATGACGCGACGCCATGCGGCCTCGACTTCTTCTGCCGTAGTGCCTGGCGTCATTGCATCCAGCGCCGATTGGAGTCCTTCCAGCACGATTTTCGCTGAATCGCGCATTTTCTTGGGTGGTTGTCCAAGAAATACCGTTCGAGCCATTGGACACTGGTATCGATGTCTCACGCCGGCTAATTCGAGTGCGGTGCCTTCGCCACGCTTAAATTTTTCGTCCGACCAGGTTAAATGAGGAGCAGCGAGACCAGCGCCAGTGGGGAGCATGGGGGGGATGCTCGGATAATCTCCTCCGTACTGGCGGGTCCCGGCGACGCCGGCCCGCCAGATCTCGGCAGCTGCGTCGCATTGCCGAATTCCTGGTCGAACATTATCGATCGCAACGCGCATCATGCGTTCAAGAATTCGAGCCGCCTCTGTCATGTACTCCAGTTCTTTTCGTGACTTAACGATTCGTACCCAATTGACCAAGTGGTCGGCGTCTTTGAAACGTGTCTTAGGCAGTTTTTTCCGAAGGGCCGCCAAGGCTCCGGCGGTAAAGTAATACGCCTCCATCTCGACCCCGATGCGTTTCTTATGCCAGCCTCGACTTTTGGCAATCTCTGCCACCCGATGCATGGGGTGATGACGTTTTGACTGTACGTAATAATCCGGGTAATCCAGGATATTTTCTTCTTTGAGATAGGTGGTGACACGGGCTCCATTTCCATCCATTGGCCTGCCAATCCAGACAGGCTCCGACTCATCCAGGCTCAGAGCAACCATCTGATGGACGTAGAATGACCAACCATCGTAACCCGTCAGATAATTCATGTTTGCGGGATCAGTAACCAGCAACACATCAATACCTGCTCTATCCATTCGAGCGCGAACTTTGTCGGTGCGCTGCGTGAATTCTCGGCGGCTAAATTTCATTTTCATCTATCGTTTGTTCCTGCGCTTGATTTTGACATTGTGCAAGGATCAGTTGAAGTGATTCTCATCCCTGCTCAGCAGACGTTTAGCAGATCTGAGATTGCTATAGATATTAGTCATGTTGTAAATGGTTAGCCACTTTTCACTGCGATAGATTATGGCCATGTGATTACATTGTGGACAGTATGGTTGTCCTGTATTCGGGGAACCTTGTCCTCAGTTGCCCAGTGTTGTTATTCTCGGTTAATGAAGAAAT
>MDTE01056272.1_pt1 | contig 19104 bp, 16 predicted proteins | sample 811231 | NCBI WGS metagenome assembly MDTE01 (sample SAMN05326651, study PRJNA326480) | marine metagenome | isolation source: seawater | place: Indian Ocean: Red Sea | collected 2010 | reverse complement strand
TGTGGAGGATTCATGACCAATTGGATCATTGGTCATACTGATAGATTTGCAGCTGCTGTTGCTCAACGTTCAATAGTCAATAATATTAGCTTTTTTGGAACATCAGATATTGGTCCAGAATGTACTGGTAATGAGACCGGAGATGATCCTTGGGGTAATTTAGAGCAGGTATGGAGTCAGTCACCAGTTGCTTATGCGGAAGATATGCATACACCGCTTTTGATTGTACATAGTGATGAAGATCATAGGTGTCCATTAGAACAAGCAGAGCAATTGTTTGCAGTGTTACGTTGGATGGGTAGAGAAGTTGAGTTAGTAATTTTTGAAGGCGAGAATCATGGTTTGTCGCGTGGAGGAAGACCCGGTAATCGTATTGAGCGTTTGCGTAGAATTTCAGGGTGGTTTGACAAGCATCTTGGTCGTAGTCGATAGAAATAATTAAAGTAACTAATTTGGCTAACTATTGTTATAATAATAAGGATCTTATTGTTAGATTAATTTAGCGGGATATTTTGTGAAAAATTATTGAAAGGAGAGTTTTATAATGAAAGTAGGAAACATTGAAGCTAAACCAGGTGAACATTCTTTTGGATATCTGGAGGTTGCTAAATCAAGATCGGGATTAGGGCCTGATATACCTGTACATGTTTTTGCTGGTACAGAGCCTGGACCAACTTTATTGGTACAAGGAGCTATACATGGTGGTGAGATAATTGGTTCAGTTGCTATTTTGGATCTGATTGGGAAGCTAGATCCAAAGACATTTCGAGGTACTGTTATTGCAGTGCCGGTAGTAAATAGAGTTGGGTTTGAACTTGGCGAACGTGGAATACGAATAGGTAGTACGGACATCAGTAGACTATTCCCGGGATCTGCGACAGGGAGTGTGCCTGAGCAAATAGCTAATACTTATTTTGAAGAAGTTATTAAAAAAGCAGATGTTATGATTGATTTTCATGCGGGAGCTCGTACTGCCTATGAGCGTTATGTGCTCTTTGGTGCGGAGAAAGATCCTGACAATCCTACTGAAATTGAATTAAAGCGAAGAAAAATTGTTTTAGCTTTTGGCTTGGATCAAGCAGGTTATTTCCCACCAGGCACATTTGGAGCTGGTACTGCAAAGGAAGCAATTGAAGATGCAGGAGTATGTCAGATCACACTTGAGTTTGGTGGTGGTACTGGTTGGTACAAAAATGGACGAGATAATGTAAGCGACGCAGAACGTGGTATGTGGAATATTATGAAAGCGATGCGTATGATTGATGGAGAATTTGAATCAGATGGCCCATTGTGTACTGTGTACAATGCAGGTATCGTTATATGGAAGGGGGATGTTGATGGCCTTTTCATTCGACATAGACGGTTTGGTGATGAGATGAAAGAAGGAGATGTGTACGCTTCATTAGTAGATGCTTACACTGGAGAAGAGATAGATTCTATGGTTGCTCCTGAGGATGGTATTGTAATTCCTAGTGGACAGGAATGGCCTACCATTGGTGCTACTTCGGTTGGTATTTTAGGAAACATAGATCGAGTCGAGGATAGGCGTACTACTGATATGTATGTAGATTTTGATTAATTACTTAGATCAAAAATTGAGTTTTGTTAATACACTTAAGTCTGACTGTGATTATGCGGTAAGATTTAAACAAATTTGAGGAGAAGTGAGATGAAAATAGGATCTATAGAAGCAAAGAAAGGAAGTAAAGCATTTGGTTTTTTTGAGACTGGTATAACGCATAGTCGTTTTTCAGCTAATATTCCAATGCATGTTATAGAGGGTTCATCGGATGGGCCAGTATTAGTAGTTCAGGCTGGTTTAAGTGGTCTAGAAATTGAACCTGCTTTAATTTTACCAAAAGTAGTACAGGAAATTGATGCTAATGAATTGTCAGGTACATTGATATTGGTGCCTTTAATGAATACCTCTGGTTTTGAATTTGAACAAATTAATTCTGTATGGGATGATAAAAACCTCAACGAATTGGGTCGAGGACTAGAGGCAGGGACTGTTAGTGAACAAATGGTTCACAAGTATTATTCAGAAGTTATTAGTAAAGCTGATGCTCTGTTAGATATTCATTCTGGTTCTCAATGGAGTTATCATAGGTATGCTGGTGTATATAATGTAGGAGAAACTACAAAAAGTAGAAGCATGGCTATTGATGTTGGTTTGTCTCAAGTATTGATTAATCAGCCTGAGGACAAGTCGATGGCTTTTGAAGCAGCTAAAGATGGGAAAGTTGTGGTATCGGCTTGGATTGGTGGTGGTCCTGGTTTGAGAGATTATAGAGAACAGGATATGAGTCGTATAAGAAACGCTGTCATGAATTCAATGAAGTCTTTAGGTATGATGAAAGGTAGCGTAGAGTTTGAGGAAAGTGCTACGGATGTGATTGAAGCACATACAATTGTGATGCCTACAGGAGAAAGAGGTTTTGTTTTTATGGACACTGATAAGCGTGGGTCCACAGTCGAAGTAGGCGATAGTTTGGGGCAGGTTCGACATCCATTTGAAGGTCATATTATTGAAGATATAAAGGTTACTAAGAAAGGAGTTGTACTGTTTGCTGGTGCGTCTTGGCCTGTGTTGCCTGAGGGCACTATGTTGGCTATTGTAGGTGATTTGGTTGAACAGATAGAGCGATAAAATATTATAGATATAAGCAAAAGCAGTACGATTTTTATAGAATCAAATATGCTTTTGTTTTGTAAATTTGAGAGGAAAACATGACAAATTCGAAAGGTAGTATTGAGATTGTTGAGTCATATATGTATAAAGATTTAGATAGTGAATCAATAGCATCTTCTTATAGTGCTTTGAAGTCTGGACAAACACATTATGTGGATGTCCCAGGTGTACCAGAAGTACGAGAGGCTGCTGCGGAATGGGTGAATGGTTATGGAGTAATAAATGCTGAGAAAGATAACATTATAATTACATCAGGTTTGCAAGAAAGCCGATTTCTTGCGACACAAGTTGTGACTTCTCCGGAAGGACAAATAGCTATTCCTGCAGTTGCAAATCCAGGTGCTAGTTTAGCGGCATCATTAAGAGGATGTCATGTAGAAAATGTTGCATGTGATGAAGAAACAGGGTTGTTGAGTTCGGATGCATTGGAGTCTGATGTAGTGAGTGCTTCACAGACGATTTTCTTAGAAAACCCTTCCAGGGTCACTGGTGCTATTTATTCGAATGATTTCAGTACTCATGTTAATAGGTTTGCTGACCAAGGTAAGCATATTGTTGTTGATACAGGTTTAAGTCCTTGGCTTAGTAGTGTCGATAATATGTATAAAGTTGATGTTTCTTCTGCTGATGGATCAATTATTGCTATAGGTGAACTGTGGCCTGGTTTAGGTATAGAGCCACAAGGTTTAGGCTTTATTGCTGCTCCCTTAAATGTAGCTGAAAAAATAGTTAAAATGAAGCAAGTGCTAAGTATTTGTACAAGTACACCTGCACAATTTGCCGCATTAGAATTAAGTGGTAGTTGGAAAAAGATGTTTAATGATTCAAAAAGTAAGAATGAAATTGAAGCATTAGTTAGTTTGTAAAAAACAGATTTAGACTATTGATATCTAATTAGTATTATTTGTAAAACTTCCTAGTTATTGATTTTGCCTAGGAGGAAAGGAGATAGTTTCAGTGTCACAACAAGATAAAAATACAACTAAGAAGAAATTAGCGGGTACAGCGTTGTTTTACTCTTTGATTGCTAAAGCTAAAGAGTTAGATGCAATTGTTCTTGGTCGTGGTGATCCGGATTTTGATACACCATCCAATATTGTTGAAGCAGCCAATAGAGCTATGAAGACTAAAGATCTGAGATCATCTCCAGTTGAGGGTTTGTTTGAACTACGACAGGCTATTAGCGATAGGGTTAGTAAGATTAACAACATTGATGTGGATCCTAATGATGGTGTAGTGGTTACAAATGGTGGTCAAGAAGCAATTATGTTAATGGTTCTTGCAACGACTTCTGCAGGAGATGAGATGATAGTACCAGAACCTAATTATAGTACTTATCTTGATGCATTAGCTTTTGCTGGAGGAGCAAAAGTAGGTGTTCCTACTGTGATGGAAAACGATTTTGCTGTAGACCCAACTTTGGTTGAGCAAGCTGTGTCAGATCGATCAACTTCGGTTTTGCTTGTATCGCCAAATAATCCTACCGCATCAGTTATTCCTGCTGATACAATGGAAACACTTGTGGATATAGCTGCCAAAAATGATTTAGTTGTACTTGCAGATGAAATATATGATCAATTTATTTATGATGGAGGTGTACATTGTAGTCCGCAGTCGTTAGCATCAGGAAAAGATCGGACTTTGACGTTGAATGCTTTTTCAAAGGCTTATGCAATGACGGGCTGGAGACTTGGATGGATTACTGGTCCTGCTCATTTGATTAACAAGGTTAAATTATTGAAGGCTTCTGTGTCAGGTCCAGCAAATGTAGTTTCACAATATGCAGGAATTGAGGCTTTAACTGGTCCGCCAGATGCACTTGAAGATATGAAAGCACGGTATCATCGTCGCCGTAAAGTTGTGTTAGATGCTTTTGATTCTATGGGAATTAGCTACGGGATGCCTCAAGGCGGCCAATTTATTTTTGGTGATGTGTCTCATCTAGGTGTTGATAGTGTAGAGTTGGCTGCTAAGATATTAGATGAAGCTCATGTGCTTGTGTACCCTGGAGGTGCTTTTGCACCAGATTCTAAATATTATGTACGTGTAACATTTCTTCAGCCTGAAGCAAAACTTAAAGAAGGTCTTGAACGCATGAGTAAGGTGTTAAGTAAAATGTCTAAGTAATTAGCCACAGGAGTTTGTAGCTAATTAACGATGTACTTGTATTAGAAAGAAACAGATAAGTAATGGAGGATTATGAGTAAAAAAATATTGATTGCCGATAGTGAACATGCTCCTGCATGTGATGAGCTTCAAGGATATTTGGATGGATATGATTTGATATGTGCATCTGAAGGTGAAGAGTTTGCCAGTTTATTGTCTGAGGAGGTTGTAGGTCTGATAGCACAAGACGAAAAAATTGATGCTAGTGTATTAAAGAAATTGCCAAACTTGCAATTAGCATTAAGTTTAGGTAGAAACCATAGTAATTTTGATTATGGAGCAATCGTTGAGAATGGTGTCGATTTTGCTACAGTTTGGAGAAAAGGTCCTAATTGTGTTGCAGAGTTAGCTATGACGTTGATTTTGTCTATGAGCAAGGATTTGATTGCATCTCATGATAGTGTTGCAAGTGGTGCTTACCGTTATAGAGGTATTAGGCCTATAAAGTCAGAGCAATGGAAGATGGCTTTTCATTGGATGAAGAATGAAAATGTTCATGAAGTGCATGGAAAACGTTTAGGGATAGTAGGTTTGGGTGAAATAGGTTATGAATTAGCTATACGAGCTAATGTTATGGGTATGCAGGTTGCCTATCATAAACGTACACGCTTATCAGATACAATTGAGCAATCTATACCTTTAGAGTTTATGAGCCTTAATGATATGTTGACTAGTTCAGATTATATTTGTCTAGCAGTTCCTCATACCCCTGCTACCGAAAAGATGATAGGTGCGTCTGAATTTGAGTCAATGCGTGAAGATGCTATTCTTGTCAATATTTGTCGAGGCGGAGTGATTGATGAAGAAGCTTTGATTGATGCACTTTTGCAAGGTAAAATTAGAGGTGCTGGTCTTGATGTCTTTGATTATGAGCCTTTGCCAATGGATAGTCCTTTAGCAGAGATGGATAATGTTATTTTGACTCCGCATATAGGTGGTGGAACGGGTACTACCAGGACCGGAGAAATTCAAATGGCTATTGACGAATTTTCGTGTATAATTAGTGGGTCATCTCCAAGATGGCCAGTGAAGTTGTAGTAATTGGTGTCAGAAGTAAATTAGTAAAAAATATAAAAGGAGACAAGGAGTAACAAATATGAATTTCAAACTCAAGTTTAACTCCGCACCAAAGTTTCTACTATATCTCTTAGTAGTGACTGGTGTTTTACTTGCTTCTTGTTCGCCTCAGGTAGTTGAGGTGGAGAAAGAAGTTGTTGTAACTTAAGTTGTAAAAGAAGAAGTTGTTGTAGAGAAGGAAGTAGAAGTTGTTAAAGAAGTAGAAGTAGAAAAAGAAGTTATTGAATACGTTGAAGTTGAAGCTGAAGCTCCAGCACGCGAACCAATGACTTTTACTTATGCACATAATGGTCCTATTAGAACCATGGATGCTCCAGTGACTTGGTATGGTTCAACTCACTGGCTTACAAACACCATTTATGAGTGTTTGATATGGAGAAACTGGGATCTTTCAGGTTATCATGGTCAAGCAGCTGAAAGCTGGGAAGCTCTAGATGACACCACTTGGCGTTTTAATTTGCGCCCAGGAATTACATTCCATAATGGTGAGCCTTTAGACGCAGAGGCTGTAAAATGGAATCTTGATCGTGTACGTTCACGTGAAGACTTCTTAGTTCACCCACAGTGGCAATTTATCAGCGATGTCAAGATTGTTGATGACGTAACTGTTGATATTATGACAGGAGCTCCAGAAGCTTATTTCGAGTATGTAGTAAGTTATAACGGTTGTGAGCTATTGCCTCCAGATTATATGGAAGAAGTTGGTGAAGAAGAGTTCGCAAGAACACCAGTTGGTTCTGGTCCATATAAGTTAGTAGAATTCACTGAGAGTGACAAATATAGAATGGAAGCTTGGGATGATTATTGGGGCGGACGTCCTGATGTTGACACCATCATCTATCAGGTAATTCCAGATAGTGCTACACAAGTACAAGCAATGATAACTGGTGATGTTGATATGATGGCTAAAGTTCCAGAGCCAGATCGAGTTAAGTTAGCTTCTACAGATGGAATTGATTTGCTCCTAGCACCAATGAATAGGATGCATCATCTTTACCTAAGAGCTGACGTCGAACCAGGAACTATGTCTGAAGTTTATCCAGGTTATGAGCCAGTTACACTTGATCCATTAGTGCGTCAGGCTGTAAGTCACGCATTGGATCGTACTACATTGGCTTCAGTACAAGGTGCAGCAGTACCTAACTTAGTACGTATCTGTGCAGGTTATCCTGAAGGTTTTGCAGATAAGTATTATGGTGAAGCAGCTGCTGATGCCGAGTATGATGTAGAAGCAGCCAAGAAACTTCTTGTAGAAGCTGGTTATGATCCAGATGCTGGTAATAAACCTAAGGTCTTCTTCGAGAGTCTAACAAATCAATATGGTAACGAAAAGGAAGTTGCCGAAGTAGCAGCAGTCATGCTTGAAGCTGCTGGATTTGAAGTAGAACTTACTGTTATGGATAACTCAGCATACTCTGAGCAAATACAGGGTCCTGGTGCTAACCGTGACATTATGTTGACTACACTTGGTTGTGGTCCTGCCATGACACCTTTATTCTACCAATGTGATTGGCCAGGTAAGAATAACGGACAATGTATTCCAGAATGGGATGAGAATAGTACTCAGATTTTGTCAACTGTTGATTCAGCAGCAAGATTGGATCTATGGGCAGATTGGCAAGAGTATTACCTAGATTGGGGCGGCGATGTCGTACTCTATGAGATGCAGAATGTAATTGCTATAAATGATGACTTTGAATGGGATGCTCGTAAGGATGGTTGGATGACATTCAGAGATCTCAAGGTTGCTAATTAGCATACACAGAGTATCTCTAAGCGACAATACTTATATAATATATAGGTAGTGTTTCTTAAGAAGAACAAAAAAACAGCTTGGGGAAGTTACTAATATTAATTGTAGTTCCCCAAGCTGTTTGAAGTAAAGTAAATCTATCAATTGTCATCCTGTATGAATATTCGAGCAGGATGATATTTTTTATAAAAAATAATTTTCATATATTATGAATAAGTACGATAAAAATATGTCGGGCATATACAATATTATGCCAACACCTTTTAATGATGATGAAACTATAGATATAGATAGTTTAATATCAGTGACTGAATTTATGTTGCAGTCCGGTGTGCATGGAGTGACAATACTGGGAGTATTAGGTGAAGCGCACAAACTAATTGACTCAGAGCGTGATGTAGTAATTCGTACAGTAGTTGATGTCATTGATGGACAAATACCAGTATGTGTAGGTACTTCACATCCTTCGACATATGGCTGTATAGTTGCATCTCATAAAGCGATTGAGTTAGGGGCTTCTTCATTATTAATTACTCCTCCAAAGATTATGAGACCTAGTGATATTGCTGTGACAAATCACTATTTAGCATTAGCTTCTGCTGTGGATGTACCGATAGTGATTCAAGATCATCCTTCTAGTACTGGTATATATATGTCAACAGAAATGCTTTTGGCGTTGGTTGATAAAAATTCTACTTTGTGTAATATCAAGTTAGAAGATGAACCTTCACCAAAAAAGGTGTCTGATTTGTTGGAAAAGAATTCTGATATGAGGATTTTTGGTGGTTTAGGTGGTATGATGTTTGTAGAAGAGTTATTGCATGGAGCTGTTGGTACTATGACTGGATTTGCATTTCCCAAAGTTCTTGTTAGTATATATAATAAATTTATGGATAATGATTTTGAAGGTGCAGAAGCATTGTTTAATAAATATTGTTCTTTAATTAGGTTTGAAAATCAAAAATATATACAGTTACCTTTACGTAAACAAGCATATTTTCGAAGGGGTATTATTGCATCACCTGTAGCTCGTAAACCTCATGCACCAGTGGATAAAATGACATTAAATGAGTTAGATAAATTATTACGTTGGGCAGAAGTTCAAGGAGAAGAATAAAAAATGGATTTGGGAATTAAAGATAGAACAGCATTAGTGGCAGCTTCGGCAAATGGTCTTGGTTTAGCTACAGCTGTTCGTCTAGCAATGGAAGGTTGTAAAGTAGCAATTTGTGATTTAGATAAAGATTCTTTGAGTGGTGCTGAGTTAGAAGTTAAAAAACATGCATTGACTGAAAGTCATGTGCGATCATATCAGGTTGATTTAAGAGACAATGAGTCAATTACTGGATTAATTAAGTCAGTATCAGAAGATTTAGGTACAATTAGTATATTAGTAACTAATTCTGGAGGTCCTCCTCCGGGTCCTTTTGATTCTGCAACTGATGATAAATGGGTGTCGGCTTTTGAGCTTGTGTTTTTGAGTGCAGTAAGATTAATTCGTGCATCTTTGCCAGGTATGAAAGAACAGAATTGGGGTAGGATTATTAACTTCACTTCCAAAACACTGACCGAGCCTGTCCCTAACTTGATGTTATCTAATGGAGTTCGTTTAGCTGTGGGTGGGATGGCAAAAACTTTGTCGAATGAAATTGCAGAATATGGTGTTACTGTAAACAATATTTGTCCTGGTCCAACTAGCACTGATCGTGCTATACAGTTGGCTGGTGCTAGGGCAGAAAAGAAGGGTATTAGTGTTGATGAGGAATTAGCAATAACTGCAAGTAAAATTCCTGTAGGTAGATTGGCTGAACCAGATGAACCAGCTGCTTTGGCAGTGTTCTTGGCTTCTGATTTGGCGCGTTATATTACAGGTAGATCTATATTAGTTGATGGTGGTGCTGTAGGAGCATTATAAATAACGATGAGTCAAAAAAACAACAGTGGACTTGTAGTAGAAGGACTTAAGACAGAATTCCATACAATTAATGGAGTAGTTAAAGCAGTAAATGGAGTTTCTTTCGAGGTCAATCGTGGTGAAGTTCTTGGAGTAGTAGGTGAAAGTGGATGTGGTAAATCTGTATCTATGATGTCTTTGCTTCAGCTTATTCCTAATCCACCAGGTAGAGTTGTAGGTGGTACTGCTATGTTAGGAGATCGTGATTTGTTGTCTATGAGTTCATCAGAAATACGTCAGGTGAGATCAGTAGATATTGGTATGATTTTTCAAGATCCAATGACCTCATTAAATCCGGTATTGACTATAGGAACACAGATTGCAGAACCGTTAGTAGAACACAAGGATATGACTTGGGATGATGCATTAGATCGTAGTATAGAGCTGTTGGAAAAAGTTGGCATTTCAGATGCTGCTCGTAGAATTCATGAATATCCACATCAGTTTTCAGGTGGCATGAGACAAAGGGTTATGATTGCAATTGCTTTAGCATGTTCTCCACCTATTTTGATTGCTGATGAACCTACTACTGCGTTGGATGTTACTATTCAGGCTCAGATCCTTGAATTGTTAAATGATTTGCGTGGATCAGAGGGTATGGGTATGATATTGATTACTCATGATTTAGGAGTTATTGCTAGACTTGCTGACAGAGTTGCAGTTATGTATGCTGGTCGAATTGTTGAAACAGGTAGTGCATCAGAGGTTTATGCTAGGCCGTCTCATCCTTATACAGAAGGTCTGCTTGCATCTTTACCTAGGCACGATAATAGTACTAACACATCTGAGAGACTTAAGAGTATTGAAGGTCAACCACCTAATATGTTAGATAATATTGATGGATGTCCATTTGCGCCTAGGTGTTCTTATGTGTTTGATAAATGTCATAACAAAAATCCAAATTTATTAGTAAAAGAGAATCAACATCAAGTTGCATGTTGGTGGGATATAGAAGGTGAATGTGAACGAAATGTCTAACAACAATAATGTAAGTGATACTATGTTAAGTGTAAAAGATTTGAAAATACACTTTCCTATTAAAAAAGGTGTTTTGCAGCGGCAAGTTGGTGCAGTGCTAGCAGTGGATGGTGTAACTTTTGATATATTTCGTGGAGAGACATTTGGTTTGGTAGGTGAAAGTGGATGTGGCAAAACAACAACCGGTAGAGCAATTTTGCAGTTATATGAACCTACAGCAGGTGAGATTGTTTTTGATGGTATTAATTTAACACATTTAGATACTAAGGACTTGCGTGATATGCGTAAGAGAATGCAGATGATATTTCAGGATCCTTTTGCATCTTTGAATCCTCGTTTAGCTGTAGGTATGGCTATAGCAGAGCCAATTAGAATTCATACTGGGCTGGATAAAGAAAATATAGAAAAAAGAGTAAATCATCTTCTCGAGGTTGTTGGTCTAAGTCCTGATGTTGCTGGTCGGTTTCCACATGAATTTTCTGGAGGTCAGAGACAGAGAATAGGTATAGCTAGAGCGTTAGCTTCAGAACCAGATTTTGTAGTATGTGACGAGCCAATTTCGGCCTTAGATGTATCTATTCAGGCGCAAGTCGTCAATTTGATTGAAGATTTAAGATCAGATATTGGATTGACATATTTGTTTATCGGGCACGATTTGAGTATGATACGTCATATATCAGATAGAGTTGCAGTTATGTATCTGGGTCAGATAGTTGAATTGGCTGAGACAAATCAATTGTTTCTAAATGCATTAAATCCATATACTGTATCTTTAATTTCTGCTATTCCTGTACCTGATCCAATCATTGAATCTGAAAGACAGAGAATTGTTTTGGAAGGTGATGTACCTAATCCATCTGATCCACCAAAGGGTTGTTTGTTTAGTACACGATGTCCATTGGTCGTTGATGAATGTATAAATACAAGACCATTATTAAAGGAATGGAGACCAGGACATTTTGCTGCGTGTCATCGAATTGATGAGATGGGAGAAGGTAGAGGTTTACCGGCAATTCCAAGCGCCTAAGTAATAGGTTAATTTTTTTAAGTTAATACAAAAGTGTAGTGAAAAACTACACTCAAGATATAGTTTTTTGAAAGCACAATTATCCAGATGTTTTTTAAAGTTAAAAAGTCATTGGATTTAGGAGTAGAGAATTGGATGTAGGAGGACTGTTTGTACAAAATACTGTTGCAAAATGGTTTGTTGATATAAAACATTTGCGCAATACATCATATCCTATTTATTGGCTTGGTGGAACTTTAGGTCATTTGGGTTTTCGTATTTTTGCTATTACATCGTTGTGGCAGGCAGTACAGATGTCTGAAAAAGCTGCGTGGGTTGCTTTAGTAGGATTCTTGTATGGTATTCCTTTGTTACCTTGTTCACCTTTTGCGGGTTGGTTAGGCGATAAGAAGATGTCTAGGGGCATCCTGTTAGTTACTGCTTGTATTGCAGGTGCTTTTGTTGCTGGTATATATGGTTGGATTGTTAGTAAGCAATATGAAAGTCAATTCTATTTAGGGGCAGCAAATTTGTTTGTTGGTATGTCATTTGCATTTTATGGTGCAAGTAGGTTAGCTTTGTTGTCAACTATATTACATGGGCATAATGTTTTTTCAGTAGCATCTTTAGATTTATCTAGTACACGGATGATGGGTTTTGTTGGACCAGTTGCAGCTGGATTGTTATTGACTTATTATGATTATACGGTTGCTTTGAGTGTCGCTGCATTGACACTTCTCGGATCTGCTTTGGCTTTTATTATGTTGAATTTTTCATTTCACAAGCGTAATCATAATATTTTACATAATGAAAACAATGGTAAAAATAGTTATATTAGTGCATCAGATGTTTCATCCGAAGTGTCTGAAAGTGTTTTATCATATCTCAAAGGAGATAGGATTGTACTGCTCTTATTGTTTATGGGTTTGATGGCTATTCCTATTGGAATGACATATCTAAAAATGACACCGGTTTTTGTGGATAAAGTCCTGCAAGGAGGTCCAGCATTATATGGAAACTTGATTGGAGTTGCTAGTGCATTTGCTGCGATTTCTGGTTTGTTTGTGTCGTTTGCAACAAACGTTAGCAAGCCCACTGAAAAATGTGTTGTGGCAGTTGTTTCTTTTGGATTGAGTTTGGTTGTGTTTGCGTATACAAGAATATTTTGGATGCTATACTTGATTGCTGGTTTAACAGGTTTGTTTCAGGGTGTTTTTCTGACGATTATGAACGCCACGTATCAGAGTAGAGTACCTGACTTATTTCGAGGAAGGATCATTGGTTCTTATGGTATGGTATGGGGATTGTTGCCAGTTGCTACCATTGGAGCTGGCTATTTGACAGATAAATTTAGTGTTGTGTGGGTTATTAACATGAGTGGTTGGTTTTGTGTTTTAGTTGGTATAGTTTCGATTGTTTGGCTGAGAATTGACAGGAGACATATAACTATTTGATTTTATAGGTTTCTCAATTATACAAATTGATAAAGATATGTGATTAGATGATCAAGAATAAAGGAGGTATTTATGACTTTGATATTGCGCAATAATGATTTACAAGGTTTATTTAAACTTGAAGATTATATTGAGGCAGTTGAATTAGGTTATAGAGAAAAAGGTAAAGGTCGTGCAGCTAATTTTGCTAGGAAATGTGCCTGGTTTGATAAAGATGGATCTGTCCATTCGGATAGGAGTCGTCGCCCAGAAGGTTTGCCTGCTTTAAAATTTAAAGCCGCTGCTATTTCAGATATTAGTGCGGCTGGTATGAATGTTTATACTACTGGGATGACAGGTGATTTGCAAACATTCCAACTTTTATTTGATACAGTTACTGGTGAATTATTGTCGATAATGGAAGTTTTATATTATGATTGGTTTAAGACAGCTGCAGTTGCTGCCGTAGCTGCAAAATATTTGACTCCAGAAGGGCCTGTGAAAATGGCATTGTTTGGATCTGGACGACATGCTCGTACAGAATTACATGCTGTAAAAGCAGTTTGTGATTTGCAAAAAGTACAAGTATTTAGTCGAAAAGAGGAACCACTTCGTAAATTTTGTGTTTCTATGAGTAAAGAATTAGATATCGAAGTTGTTCCTGTGTTATCTCCTGATCATGCTTTAGAAGGGGCAAATATGGTTACTACAATGACAACATCGGCTCAGCCTGTGTTTGACAGTAATAGTTTGACGGAATCACAGGTTCATGTGAATGCAATGGGTCGTCATGATCCTTGGGCCAGAGAGGTTGATGAAGATTTTGTGGTTAATTCTAAAGTTGTCTTAGATGAATGGGAATGTGGTTTAGATGAAGCAGGTGAAGTTCTGATGCCAATAGCTGATGGATTAATGACCACAGAGGATGTTTATGCTGATTTAGGTGATGTTGTGTCTGGAAATAAGCCTGCTAGACAGAAGGATTGGACTTATTCCATATTTTTGTCAGGGGGTGTGGCTGTGGAAGATGTAGCTGTTGCTAAGATGATTTATGAAAAAGCTGTAGCTAACAATGTAGGAGAAGAGATTGCTTTTGGTCTTCCATATGAATGGGAGATGTAGTTAAATAGGTGTTATAAAATAGTAATGAAAACAAACAAAAAATATTATAGGAGATAGAAAAATGCTTACACATGCAGGATTAGTTCAAGATGTAAAGATTAGAATTCAAAAAATTCAAGATATGATGAAAAAAGAAGATTTCGCAGCTTTAGTGATTATTGGAGGTGGAGCACCAGGTGGTATGGGTGCGATACGTTATATAACTAATGCACATTTGTGGGGTGGTGCAGGTTATGCCGTATTGGGACAAGACGATCCAGATCCTTACATGTTAATTTGGAGTTCATATCAGGCTGTTTGGACTAGGAATGAAACTACGACTCGAAAAGAAAGAGTAGAATCCCCAGCTGATTTAATGGAAAGAGTGAAAGAGTTAGTGACTGATTATGCCGGAGAAAGTGGAAGGCGTATAGGTGTAGTTAATATGAAAAAACTGTTACCATTAGGTGCTTATGAGTCTTTAGATCAAGCAATAGGAAGTCATGATTTGATTGATGCTACTGAACCTTATAATGCAATTCGACAGATTAAATCCCCATTTGAACTAGAGGCAGTACAACAGAATGGTTATATTTTGGATGCATGTATGGATGTTTTTGCTGATCATTCATATGTAGGCGCCAGATATTGGGATGTGTGCGCGGCGACTGAGGAATTTGTTAAAGCAAAAGGAGCTTTTTGGGGTAGAACGAAGCTTTCATTAGATTTGACACCATTTACAGTTCCAACTCCTAAGGATCTGACGATGTCTGAGGACGACATTATTAATTTTGAAATTGTGTACGAAAGCCCATGGGGTTATTGGACCGAAATGACTTCTGTTTTTTCATTTATTGATTTACCAGACGAGGCACAGCTTCAGTTAGATGCTTATTTGGCAGCAGTAGATGCTTCTTCAGCAGTTGCACGTACAGGTAATACTTATGATGATATTTCTAATGCCAATGACAAAGCCATTTCAGATATGGGCTTAAAAGTAGCAGGTAAACATACTCCTGATTGTCATAGTACAGGACTTGACGGTAGTGATGGTCCTAGTTCAGCTTCAGATCCTGATTTTGTGTTGAAATCAAATATGATTCTTTCGTACCATCCAGGTACTGTTCTTGAAAATGATAAAGGATTTTTGATTACTGACAATTTTATGGTAACAGATGAGGGTGCTGTGAGACTTTCACCACATAATGCGGATCGTTACTATATCCGTTTGGAAAAATAATATATATGAAATATGACTAACAAGATTAGGGTAGGAGTATTTGGTGCTGGTGTCGCAGGACATCATCATATAGAAGCGTTTTCTCGAATTTCTGAATCGGTAGAGTTGGTTGGCTTTACAGAAATCGATGATGTTCGGCGCCTAGAAATTCAAAATGAATTTGATGTTGCTGGATATGATTCTACTGAATCTTTAATAGCTGCTGAAATTAATTTAGGAGTAGTTGCTTTGCCTCATGACCAACTCTTTGAATGCAGTGTCGCGTTATATGATGCAGGGTGCCATTTGCTTGTTGAAAAGCCAATGGGTAATACACTTGAACAGGCTAAAAGGCTTGTGGAAATATATTCTCAAAATGATGATCTAGTAGCGTCAGTTAGTTTTGTACATCGTTTTCGCCCTGTTTTCACTAAGGTATATAGCTTATTGGCTAATAAAATATTAGGCTCTGTTGTGGCGGTACACGAACATTTTATGCATCCTGGAGATGATAGAGTTCCTAAATGGGTCTGGGATTCTAGCAAATCTGGTGGAGGGATTTTGCTATATTCAGGTATTCATAATATTGACAGGATTTTATGGTTTGTTAATGGAGAAGCAACATTAATTAATGGTTTAATCGGTAAACATAGTCATGAGTTTGATGTGGAAGATGGGGTTTGTGCGAATATCAGATTTGATAACGGTACTTATTCTTCGCTAGTTGGAAATCAACCGTTTGCAGTTGTGCCTACAACTATTTCTCGTACTGAGGTCTATTGTAAGGAGGGTACTATTACTGTGTCTAATGGTACTGAACTTACTTATGCTAATTCAAATGGAGAGATTTTTGAGGAAAGATACGATAGTGTAGGTCATTTTGAGTATCAGGCTAATAACATTGTGAATTCCATAATGAATGGAGAGAAACCTCTTGTGTCACTTATTGATGGAGTGCGAGCCTATGAATTGGCAGATAATATTTACAAATCATATTGGAATCAAATGACGATAGATTGTGATAATAACTAAGAATAGAAGATGATTATATAGGAGGACTTAATGTTTGATATGAAAGGAATGAATGCAGTTGAATATGTAGCAGATCATGCAAGTGAATTAGAGTATGACATGCTGTCTCCTTTGGCTATAAAGAGAGCTGGACAGGTAATTGTAGATACAATTTGCTGTGCACTTGGTGCGCGTGATACAGACTTGGGTAAATTAGCAGCAGAGTATGCAATGGCTACTGAGCCTGGCAATGAAGCTATTTTATGGGGTACTAATGTTAAGCTTTCATCTTCTGGAGCTGCGTGGGCTAATGCTGTTGCTTCTAAACATATAGAAATGGATGACTCGCATCGTATTTGTGGTCATGTGGCGGCAGAACTTGTACCATTGGCTATAGCGATATGCGAGCAGCGAGGTTTGACTGGTAAAGATTTAGTGAGAATTGTGGCAGCTGGATATGATGTTTTTGGTGCTATTCAACCTGGTGTTAAGGTTGCTCAACGTGCAAGGGGTTTAGATCATAAATCACAAGCTGGCACATTGGCTAGTGCAGTTGTAGCTGCTTTGGCTATGGATTTAGGTAAGGATAAAGTTGCTAATGCACTAGCTTTATCTATGGATATGGCATCAGGAACAGAGCAATATGTGTTTGATGCGGGTTTATGTGATACTAAAGATTTATTGTCTGGGTTTGCAGTACGAAATGGTATGTATGCAGCTCAGTTATCTGCTGCTGGTTTTCAGGGACCTCCAGGTGCTTTGGATGGAGAATATGGTTATTATCATGCGTTTGGAGATGGATATGACCAGGCATTTCTTGCAAATCTAGGTAAAGACTTTACGATTGCTGAAACTGGTTTTAAACCTCATGCTGGTTGTAGACATGTTCATGCTTGCGTAGATGCAACAAATGATTTGTTATCGCAAGGGAAGCCAGATTTATCTGAAGTAGCAAAAATCAGAGTTGGTAGTTATAAGAATGCTATTACCCCATCATTTAGAGTGAAATATGATTGTGATACTGTTAATCAAGCAGGTTTTTCTTTACCTGTAACTGTATCTGTAGTACTTAATAGAGGAAGTTGGTATAAAGAGGATATTGCGTCATTTGATCAACCAGAAGTTCAAGAGTTGGTACCTAAAGTTGAAGTAGTACTTGATGAGCAGATAAACTCTGATTGGCCTGAAAAGAATGGTTGTGTAGTAGAAGTTACTACTAATGGAGGAGATGTTTATAAAGGTCATGTAAGTTATGCCTTAGGTGAGCCTGAAAATATGCTTAGTGATGAAGAATTTGAATCTAAGTTTCGGTATTTAGCTAAAGGAATTATTTCTGAAGACAATATTACTGCATTATGTAATATGGTAGACACAGTTGGTGATATTGATGATGTAAGTGAGTTAGTGAAATTAACTTTACCAGATAACTAGGAGAATGTGCCATGTCAGATACTAGTATAGTTGAGATTCAATCAGCAATTATTCCAATCAAAAGGCTGACTCCGTTGGTAACGCGATACGGAGTTAATGAGTCTTTGCCAGCAATAGTAGTAAAAGTAATGACTAAAGAAGGTATTGAAGGAATAGGTCAGACCATATCTTCAGCTCCATGGTTTGGACCTTCTTCAGTGTCAATAAAGAATGCAATTGATCAGTACTTGGCTCCTGCATTATACGGACAGGATGCAACTAATATTAACTCTTGTTGGAAAATTATGAACAATGCTTTTCGAGGAGCTAATTTTGCTTATACAGCTTTGGATTTGGCATTTTGGGATATTTTAGGTAAAAAACATGGAGTGCCTATATATGAATTGCTTGGTGGTCAAATCAATGAAGGAGTTGTTCTACATGGTTTTTTAGACAGATTATATGGCGATGAACTTGTTGAGGCTATCACACATTTAACTGAGGAGGGTTGGCAAGTTGTTAAAGGAAAAATAGGGTTTACAGTAACTGAAGATGTATCTTGGTATAAGGAAGTTAGTGAAGTTTCTGAAGGTAAAATTCAATTTCAGTTAGATGGTAATTCTGGATATAACAAAGCAGATGCAATAATGGCGCTTACTCAGATTGAAAAGTATGGTGGGATTGCGTTGTTTGAACAGCCAGTGCAGAGTATAGAGGATCTTGAGCAGATTGCTAATAAAATAGTGACACCATTGCAAGCTGATGAATTGTTGACTAGTGTTAGTAGCAGTTATGAGCTTTGCAAGTTCAGTTCTATTCCAGTGTGGCATTTTAAAATGCAGAAATATGGCGGTTTGACACCTTTACAGAAAATGGCTGCTGTTGCAGAAGCAGCAAACATAGTTTTTTCTGTAGCACCTTATCCTGATTTGTTGTCAGCAGCAGCTGCGCATTTTGCGGCTTCCTCTCGTAATGCTACATGGCCTGCTGGTGCAGCAAGAAATGATGATACTATTCTTGATAATAGAATATTGCCAGATGGTCATGTATTAAGACCTCCAGAGGAACCCGGTTTAGGAGTTAATTTAGATGACTCAAAGTTCGAGTATTATTACAAGAAACAATAATATAGTATGATTAGTATAATAAAAGCAATGATCTTAAAATAAATTAGGAGCGTCTAGGATGAAAGTATTTATAGCTGCGGATATGGAGGGCATTACAGGAGTAGTACATTGGCCACAGCCTACTAAAGGTGGACGTGAATTGTCTGATGATGAAAATCAACGTCAACAAATGACAAT
>MDTE01155293.1_pt1 | contig 19106 bp, 20 predicted proteins | sample 811231 | NCBI WGS metagenome assembly MDTE01 (sample SAMN05326651, study PRJNA326480) | marine metagenome | isolation source: seawater | place: Indian Ocean: Red Sea | collected 2010 | reverse complement strand
TTTTTCCAACTTTTCCACAAAGTAGATGCTTTTTTATAGAATTCTGACATGCCTTTATGGGGATTATATATTTCAGGTAGTGTTAGATTAATAAAATTATATTTAGATCTTTCACTGATTATTTGTCTCTCTTCACTAGTTATAATATCATAAGGTGGTGCGATTACCTTACTTAGGTCAGGTATCTTTTTTTCATTAAAAACATATGGTTGAAAAGGCTGGATTTTTATCATCTATTATTTTTTAAGTAATTTTATATTATAACAAACTATTTTCTAGACTATTAATAATTTATTTTTAACCTTAGCAATTTTAAAAACTAAGAGAATTTTTCAAACTTCATCATCTGTAAACTGCCAACGACAACTACTACACCACCAGGGTTTACCTTTATAATCTGGTCGTTTTTCATTTAAGGTTAAAGCTATTTTACATTTAGGACAGTCTTTTTCTGTACCTTCCTCAGGCCAAGAATATTCTGGGTTAAATTGAAGAGGGTCATCAAAAATAGTAAATTCAGCCATACTAGAATCTACTTATTAATACTAATCATCGAAAAGCGAAAATTATTGCTATAAATTGAGATAAAATAATGTTGTAATAAAGACAAGTCCAAAAATTGACTTGATCCAAACAAACCTTTTTCGAGCTATTAAATGTTTTTCATATGGTTTCCACCATAAATTAACCGTTAAAGTTTCTCCTTTAGATACATAAACTTTTTTTAGGCTTCTACTAAGTAATGATTCTAGTTCGGTTGCTGAATAATTTTGTTCAAGTAATTTTAAAAATTGTGGATTTAGATAAGAAACTATGTGAAAACCATGTTCTATAGGTATTGGATAATCTATAGGTGACTTTCCAACAAGGATATCATCAATATATATATCTAGACCAGTTGAATCACAATCAACTTTTATAAATGTGGCTTTATTTTTATTTGGGATTATACTAGAATATTGCTTAGAAAGAGCAAATTGTAAGTTTGAAAGAAATAAAATCAAGATTAATGTTATTTTTAACATAGAGCGAATGAAAGTTAACAGTTTATTATTCTTGAGACTATTGTAAAATCATTGAAGGAAATAGATGAAAAAAATAGAAAATCTAAAAGCGAATTCAATCAGGTTCTCAGTTTTTGTAAAAGAAATAATCTAGCTTTATGTTACATAGTTATATTTAGCATTAAATACAGTAATCTTTTTGTTGGGATTAAATTGTGAAAAAGTTATGCCTTATACTCACTTTTGTTTTTTCTATATGGTCAGGCTGTGCTTATTTTAATACTTTTTACAATGCATCCCAATTTTATCATCAAGCTGAAATAGAAATTAGTGCAAATAAGGTATCTGATAATGCTCTAGATTTATTAAATAAAACCATAATAAGATGTAACAAAGTACTAAATGATCATCCTGATTCTGATTTTCGAGATGATGCTCTTTTGCTTAAATCTAAAGCGTTATATCATCTAGGTCAAATTTCTGCGGCTTTGAGCACAATTAGGTTTTTAGAGTCTGAATTTCCTGAAAGTCAACTTCTTTTGGAAGCTAATTTATGGAAAATAAGATGTGAATGGAAAGGTGGGATGGAAAATTATGCGTTATTAAAGACCTTAAGTTTTATTGCTAACCTAGATAAAGAGGAAAAGCCAAAAAATTATAAAAAATTAAAATCTCTCGGTCATAAAACTGCATCTGAAATTTATGAAGAAGAAGGAAATGTTGATTCATCTCTTGTCCATCTTGAAAGGGCCGCCAATATTGCTGACAATAGAATAGAAAGAGCCAGTGCACATTATTTAATTGCTGAAAAGGCTTATAATGAAAAGAAACTTGCAGTAGCCTTGCAAAATTATAGAAAAGTAGTCTCTTTCCACCCAAATCCTAAACATATCGAAACTGCTCATCTTCAAATTGTTAGAATTTATCGTGAAATGGAAGAGTGGGAATTAGCATCAATTGAAATTGAAGACCTAACTATTACTGATAAATTTTCTAGAATAAAGGCAGATTTGATGCTCGAATTAGCCAAGTTATATGAGATGCAAGGCAGAAAAGAGGAGGCCGTAAATAGATATCAACTAATTACAGAGGAATTCCCAAGAACACGTGCATCAGCTGAATCATATTATAAAATGGGTTCCTTTACACTTCAAAAGGAGCAGAATTATAGTGAAGCACGAAAATATTTCGATAATGTTGAAAAAGAATTTAGACAATCAACTTTTGCTCCATCAGCAAAAGTGAGAGTACGAGAGATAGACGATTTAATTCTTGATATAAAAGTAATTCAAGAACTTGATGAAAGATTATTTGGTATAAATAGTGACAACAGTGTCTTAAATGATAAGAAACTATCCGATGACTTAATTCAAAATACAGAGAACATACAAGATGATACCCCCCAGATTGCTACTACTGACATTTCAGCAAATTTGGATAGTTCACTGCTTTTTGAACAAATGGCTATTCATCTTTACAGTGCTGGTGAACTTGAAGCCTTTCGATTTGGTCATATAAATACTGGCATGAATTATTTTAAAAGAATTGTTAATGAATTACCTATCACGAAAAGAACGGCTCAGGCAATTTATTCATTAAGTTATTTGCATAAGACTAAAGGCGATTCAGTTACTTCTGAAAAGTTAAACTTAATTCTTTTGGAATCATTTAGTAATAGTGAGTTTGCTCATGATATTGCTAATGAGAAAAAACTATCTATTGTTGATGTTCCTGCTGAAATGATGATAATTAGTGAATCATTTATTGAGAGTAAACCTGACTCTGCAATTATGCTTTATGAAAAGATACTTACTGAATATCCAAATACTAGGTATGCGCCCATAGTTCTTCTTTCAATAGCACATATCTATGATAGGCGTTTAAATAAACTTCCAGAAGCGAAAGTAGCATATGAACGATTAGCAAAAACTTATTCTAAATCTGATCATGCTGATTTTGCTAATGAAAGAATCGCAATATTTGATAGAATTCTTTCTTCAATAGAGGAAAAATAAAAGATACTGAAAATAATAAGATGATTTTTGAAAAAGCTTTAATTCTAGATAATAAAAAAATAGCTAATGGGATATTTGAAATGGTACTTTCTGCAAAGGCAATAGCAGCTTTGGATCCTTTGCCTGGTCAATTCATAAACATCTCTCTTTCTGATTCTTGGTTACATTCTTTAAGACGCCCAATGAGTATTGCAGGTATTGATGGTCCTAGACTCAAAATTATTTACAAGTTATTTGGTGAAGGAACCTTTTTACTATCAAAGAAAAAAATTGGAGATCTTTTGGATCTTTTGGGTCCAATTGGAAATTATTTTCAAAATCCAAATGGAGAACATCCTATTTTAATTGGAGGAGGTGTCGGATTAGCTCCAATTTTATGGCTTCACAAATTATTTTCTGATAAAGGTATTATACATCATACAATAATAGGTGCAAGAAGTATGTCTGAGCATTTCTTAAAACATTGTCCGGAAGATAATTTGATTTTATCAACAGATGATGGTTCAATTGGAAAAAAAGGAACTGTTATGCCAGTTTTATTGGATGTTTGCAAAAATTTAGAAAAACCAAAATTGTATGCATGTGGTCCTGAATTAATGCTTAAAGCTGTAAATGATTTGGCTATTACTCAAAAAATAAATTGCGAGCTATCTGTGGAAAGTTATATGGGATGTGCTACAGGAATTTGTCAGGGTTGTGTTGTTGAAAAGTCAGAACTTAATATATTAGGAAATGAACATAGCTATCATGAGAGATATTCATTAGTTTGTACTAATGGTCCAGTATACAAGGCGGGAGAAATACTTTTTTAATGAAGCTAGATCTTGAAATTAACTTGGGTGATCAATCTTTCAAGAATCCACTATTTGTTGCATCAGGGACTTATGGATATGGAATTGAAGCTAATGACTTATCAGATTCTTCAAAACTAGGAGCAATTATTACAAAATCGATTACTCGATTTCCAAGAGAAGGAAATCCTCCACCTAGGATTGTAGAAACTCCTTCAGGAATGATTAATTCCATTGGCTTAGCAAATATGGGCGTTGAAAAATATATAGATAGTGTTTTACCTCAAAAGGACAAAATAGGTACAGAAATTATAACAAATGTTGCTGGGTTTTCAATTTCCGACTATCTTTTTGTTATAGAAAAATTAGAATCTATTGAGGCACCTATCTGTGGTTATGAGATAAATATTTCTTGTCCAAATGTTGAGGCTGGGAAAATGGAATTTGCCGTTGATGATCAACTTACAGGAAAGTTGACTGAAAATTTGAGAGCGGCTACTGACAAATTATTAATAATTAAATTATCTCCTAATGTTACAGATATTAAGACTATTGCTACTGCTGCATCTCAAGGAGGAGCTGATGCTGTTTCAGCAATTAATACAGTATTTGGTATGTCGATTAATGTTCATACTAAAAAACCAAATATTAATACTGATATAGGGGGATTATCAGGACCAGCAATTAAACCTATAGGTATTGCTAATGTATATAAAATTTTTAAATCAATTGATATCCCCATTATTGGAATAGGTGGTATTACTTCTGCTAAAGATGTTATTGAATATATGCTTGCTGGAGCATCAGCTGTTCAAATTGGAACTGCTAACTACAGAGATATTGGAATAGCTCAAAAAATCTTAAATGATCTTAAAATTCATTGCAGAACGAATAGAATTGAAAAAATTTCTAAAATAACAGGTAAAGTTGAAACTAATTATTAGATTCTCGCTATTAGTTCTATTTACTTTTATCTTAGGTTGTATTCCAGCTCCTAGATATGGGCATCAGTTAAGTAATGATAAGAAAAATTCTATTGATAATAGTAAAGTAAAACATAGGAAAACAATGTCTGGTGTTTCTTCGTTTTATGCGGAAGATTTTCATGGTAAAGTAACAGCTAATGGAGAAACTTATGATATGTATGGTTTAACAGCTGCTCACAAGACTCTTCCGTTTAATACCATTGTAAAGGTGACAAATCTTGATAATACAAAGTCGCTTACTTTAAGAATTAATGATCGTGGACCATATGCTAAAGGTAGGATTTTGGATTGTTCTTATGGCGCTGCTGTTAAATTAGAATTTGTTGAGCATGGAACAGCAAGAGTAAAAATTGAAGTAATTGAATTCGGTGATAATAAATATATGAAGAGAAAGGATAGTTAATCATAACAAAATCTAAAACTGAATCTTCTGGGGGGAGGACACTTGTGAATCTACTTGGAATTCCTTCAATTATATTAATAATATTTTTAGGTGAAATAACATTTTTTATATTTGTAACTCTAGTCTCTATCCTATCGCTCAGAGAATTTTTTCTTTTAGGAAAGTATCAAAAAATTTATCCTCAGTTCATTTTTGGATATATTGTTACTTTTTTTATTATTCTTCAATATTATTTTGGCCTAGGCCATCCATTAACAATTTTTAGACATGGTGAAATGCTTTTACTTTTTACTCCAATAATAGTACTAGCTGAATTATTTAGAGGAAAGCCTAATGCTCTTTCCAATATCCTATTCACTCTTGCCGGAATCCTTTATATACCTTTACTTCTTGGCTCGATGGTAGCTTTGAGACAAATTGATCCAGTAGTTCCTGATATGGGAATGAAATTAACTTTTTGTCTTTTCTGTGGTGTTTGGATTTGTGATTCTGCCGCATATGTAGTAGGTCGATTTTTTGGGAAAAGGAAAATATTAGTAAACGTAAGTCCACGAAAGACTGTTGCTGGGGGTATTGCTGGTTTGACTGCAACATTTATATTTTTTATAATATTAATGGAGACGGATGCAATTGCTTCAAGATATACATCATTGAATTATATTGATTTTCTAGTTTTTTCTATTGTGATAGGAATATTTGGCCAAGCTGGAGATTTTGCTGAATCTCTAATAAAACGTGATATTGGGGTTAAAGATACTTCAAATTTATTAGCTGGTCATGGTGGTATTTTAGATAGATTTGATTCTTTAATTATTGCTTCTCCGCTAATGTTTCTATATGCAAATAATTTTATTTATTAAATAACTATGAATAATTTCATGTTATTATTCTATGGCCATAATTGAAAAAAGACAATTGAACTAACCAGATTTCCCAGTCAATCAATTTTACATCTTTAAAATTTAAGGATCATAACTTTAGAACATAAAATATGGGCAAACTATCATTTATTTTTAAATATAAATTGTTCCTCTTAATAGGTTGATGATAAATAGGATGAATTGATTAATGATTATAAATATTGAGAATACAAGAAAAACGATAAAAAAACATATTATTGATGATGGCTTTGATCTTATTGTGAATCTAGAAAAAAGTTATGGCTCTTGGTTGTTTGATGAAAGTGATGGACGCAAATATCTAGACTTTTTCACCATGTATGGATCTATTCCTATTGGTTATAATCATCCAAAATTATTAAAACATAAAGATCTATTAACAAAAGCATCTTTAAATAAACCCGCTAACTCTGAAATGTATACAACATTTTTAGCTGAGTGTTATAATTCTTTTTTTAAGATAGCTGTTCCAGAAGTTTTTAAATATTGTTTTTTTATTGAAGGTGGGGCTTTAGGTGTAGAAAATGCAATTAAGGCAAGTTTTGATTGGAAGATAAAAAAGAATTTCAAATCAAAAGGCAAATATGAAGGAGGATCTATGGTGATGCATTTGAAAGATTGCTTTCATGGTAGGACTGGTTATACTTTGTCTTTGACTAATACTTCTGATTCAAGGAAAACTGATTATTTTCCTATCTTTAATTGGCCAAGAATTACTAACCCAATAGTCACATTCCCAAAGAATGAAGAGAATCTGAGAAAAGTACAAACACTAGAAACTAAAGCTATAAATGAAATTAAAAATGCCATTTTCAAATATGGGAACAAAATAGCCTCTTTTATCCTTGAACCTATTCAGGGTGAAGGGGGAGATAACCATTTTAGAAAAGAATTTTTTCAAAAAATAAGAGAAATTTGTAATGAGGAGGAGATCATTCTTATTTTCGATGAAGTCCAATCAGGTATGGGGATAACTGGTAAATGGTGGGCTTGGCAAAATAATGATATACCTCCTGATATGATGTGTTTTGGGAAAAAAACACAAGTTTGTGGTGTCGTTTCTTCTTCACGTGTTGATGAAATAGACAATAATGTTTTCAATGAGTCAAGTAGAATTAATTCTACTTGGGGAGGAAACCTCACTGACATGGTTCGTTTGACGATTTATCTTAATATTATTCAAGAGGAAGATTTAATCCGTAAAGCGGCAATAACCGGAAATTATTTACTTGAACAGTTAAATTTAATTCAAAATGATTATAGTGATTTAGTATCAAACTCTAGAGGACTTGGTCTTATGTGTGCATTTGACTTACCAAATACAAAGCTTAGAGATAAATTAATTAATTCAATAATAAAGAATGGTGCCATTATAATTGGTTCTGGAAAAAAGTCTGTACGTTTTCGTCCAGCATTGAATATTTCTGAAGTTGAACTAGATCAAGGTTTTTCAATTATAAGAAAAAGTTTAAATGAAATTAGAACTTGACCAATATCGGTAAACTTTACATAGTTAGCACACCTATTGGAAATTTAAAAGATATTTCTTTCCGATCTATAGAGGTTTTACAAAATGTAGATTATATCTTTGCAGAAGATACTCGGAGAAGTATTAAACTTTTCAAAACTTATAATATTTCTGTTCCAATGATTAGTTATAACGAATATAATCGAGAAAAAAGAATTGAATCTGCTATAAAAAAGATACTTGATGGCCATGATATTGCTCTCATTACAGATGCTGGGACACCTTGTATAAGCGATCCAGGTTATCGCCTTGTAAGAAGATGTATTTCAATAGGTGTGAAAATTATTTCTATTCCAGGAGCATCAGCAGTATTAACTGCCTTAGTGGTTTCTGGATTGCCCACAGACCGTTTTGTTTTTGAAGGTTTTTTACCAAAAAAAAAGGGTAGATCTCATAAATTAAAATTATTGTTCGCTGAAGAACGAACAATAATCATTTTTGAATCTCCAAAGAGGTTGATGAGAACACTCAAAGATCTTAAGATTACTCTTGGAAATCGTCCAGTTGTAATTTGTCGTGAATTAACTAAAATTCACGAAGAAATATGGAGGGGTAGTTTGATTGATGCTGAAAAAGTTTTTTCTTATCGTAATATAAAAGGAGAAATTACATTAATCATTGGTAAGGATTCTAAAAACGTATATTTTGATTAATTACAAAAAATGAAAAGTGGATATTTTTTTAGTTTTGAAGGTATTGATGGCTGTGGAAAATCTACTCAAATTAATTACCTTTCAGAGTCACTCACGAAATTAGGAAAGGAAGTTATAACTTTACGGGAACCTGGTGGTACACAAGTATCAGAAGCCATTCGCTCAATTCTTTTGGATCCGAATAACAAAATGATTAATAATGATTGTGAAGCTCTTCTTATGGCAGCTAGTAGAGCGCAACTCGTTCGAGAAATTATTGTTCCAGAAATTATTTCTGGGAAAGTAATTCTTTGTGATAGATATTTTGATTCTTCTTTAGCATATCAAGTAGCTGGTCGTGGTTTATCAGAAGATTGGATAAGAGAAATTAATCGTTTTTCTTTTGAGTTGGCTCAGCCTGACAAAACTTTTTTCCTTCATCTTTCAATAAAAGATGCAATTAGCCGGTTTGATGATAGAGATCAAGATCGAATTGAGTCTTCTGGAATTAAATTTCTTGAGAAGGTGGGTAACAGTTTTATCACACTTGCTGAAGAAGAACCTGAAAGGTATATTACTCTTAATGGATTAAAAAAACCTGATTTATTAGCTAAAGAAATATTTGATGAAGTAAGAAAGATTATTGAATGAAAAATAGGTTTTATAAAAGATATCCCATTTTTATAAGTATTCTTCTATTTATAATTATTTCCTTTGCTCAATCTGATGTATATAGAGATGTGTCATCAAATTGGCGTTTAGTGTATGAAGTTTATAAAAGAATTATGACAGATTATGCTGATCAGATTGACCCTAAAAAACTTGCTTCAGCTGGTATTGAAGGAATGCTTGAAGCCTTAGATCCATATTCGGTTTTTCTTGAGAAGAATGATAGACATCAAATAACAGTTCTTACTCAGGGGAATTATGGTGGTGTAGGTATCCAAATGAGTGTTAGAGATGATTCTCTTACAGTTATTGCTCCAATGGATGACTCTCCAGCTCAAAAAGCTGGCATCCGTAGTGGGGATAAGATTATAGCTGTTGATGATTTATTAACAAGTGATATGAAAATGGATGAAGCAGCAGAAAAAATAAGGGGCGCCAAAGGAACAATAGTTAAGCTCACTGTTCGAAGATGGGGTGAAAATGATATTGATTATTCCCTTACTCGTAGCACTATAAAAATAAAAGATGTCAGTTATTCAGGAATGATTGATAGAAATACAGGTTACCTGAGGTTAAATAGATTCTCACGTAATTCTCCATCTGAAATGCGAGAAGCATTGATGAGTTTAGATAATCAAGGAGCCGAAAGAATTATTTTGGATTTGAGAGGTAATCCTGGGGGTTTAATGGATGCAGCTGTTAGTATAGTTGATATGTTCGTGAAGCCAGGACTGGAAATTGTTTCCATGTCAGGAAGATCAGATAAGTCAGCACGTTTTTTCAAATCTCAAAGTGAACCAATTATTGGTGAAAAAGTTAAACTTGCTGTTTTGATTGACGGAGGAAGTGCTTCAGCAAGTGAAATAGTCGCTGGTGCTATTCAAGATCTTGATCGTGGTATTGTCGTTGGGAATATTTCATTTGGTAAAGGCCTTGTACAAACTGCTTTTCAATTAGATGAATCAAAAACTCTTAAGATGACTACGGCCAAATATTATATACCATCTGGAAGACTTATTCAAAAGCCAGATTATTTAAGAACTGATGTTGCTAAAGGTGACGAAAGTTCTGATTCTATTTTTGTCACTACAAATGGTAGAAAAGTAATAGCTAATGGTGGTATCAATCCAGATTTTTTGATTGAAGAAGCCAAGACACCTTTACTTACTAGTGAAATTTGGAGGAAAGGTTTATTTTTTCAGTTCAGTTCTAGATATGTAAAAGAAAAAGAATTAGATGCTCCAGTTATAATTACTGATCCTGTTGTTGTTGATTTTCAAGATTTTCTTGACTCCAAGAAGTTAAATCCAAAATCAGAAGTAAAGACACATATCGATAAGTTGGAGGAATTATTAACTGATGATATAGGATCTGACAAAAGAGTTGAACATTCAATCTCAGTGTTAAAAAAATACTATGAGGTTGATAAAGATCAAATGTTTCAAAATGAAATTGATAATATTAGATTAATGCTTAAAAGAAATTTATCTTGGGTTATTGGAGGTTTATCTGGTCGTATTGAATCATCATTTGATGATGATCCGGCTATTTTGAAAGCAATTGAAGTATTGTCGGATGATATTGTTTATGGATTTACTTTAGATCCTTTTAAAAATTGATAAAATATTTTTTAATAAACTTTTGCTTAGGAAAGGTGTAATTCTAAATTCGTCTTGCTACGGGTGATTAGCTCAGTTGGTTAGAGCGCTGTCTTGACATGGCAGAGGTCACTGGTTCAAATCCAGTATCGCCCACAGAATTAAAAAAGGTTTTTATGAAAAAAGTTAGCATTAAAGTAGATGGTTATAAAGAGGTGAATTATCCGCATAATACACCCGCATCAGAAATTTTACAGGATATTGATCCATCCTTAATTAAGGATACTGTTGCTGTTATGGTTAATGGTCAGATGTGGGATTTAAATAGAGGTATAGTATCAGATTCTATATTATCTCGTATAAGTTCAGATAGTGAAGAAGGACATGCTCTTTTGCTTCATAGTACAGCCCATCTTATGGCGCAGGCTGTAAAAGAATTTTTTCCTGATGCACAAATGACTATTGGTCCAGCTATACACAATCGATTTTACTATGATTTTGACATCGAAGGATCTTTTAGTGAACATGATTTAGAAAAAATAGAAAATCGAATGATTGAACTTTCAGCGGAAAATTTTATTGTTATTCGCGAAGAATTGGATCCTGAATCTGCAAGAAAATTTTTTGCTAAAAAAAATGAATCTTATAAAGTTGAAATGATAAATGATTTTAATGATAATGAAATAATTACGACATATGCACAAGGAGAATTTGTTGATCTTTGTCGAGGTCCACACCTTAGTTCAACTGGTATGATTAAATATTTTAAACTTCTAAGTACAGCAGGTGCATATTGGAGAGGTGATGAAAAGAACAAAATGCTTCAAAGAATTTATGGTACAGCTTTTTATTCAAAAGAGGCATTAGTCGAATATTTAGATCAGGTTGAAGCTGCAAAAGATCGAGACCATCGGAAATTAGGAAAAGAACTCGATTTATTCTTTTTTGACAAACTTTCTCCAGGAAGCCCATTTTTCCTACCTAAAGGAACAGTAATTTATCAAGAATTAGAAAATTTTATTCGCGAACTTTATTTTAAATTTAATTATCATGAAGTGATCACACCACTTATCTATGACATTGAACTTTGGAAAAAATCTGGCCATTGGGATCTTTTTAGAGAATTCTTGTATCATATGAAAATAGGAGCAAGAGAATTTGGGCTTAAACCAATGAATTGTCCTGGACATACTATTCTTTTTTCATCAGAATTACGATCATATAGAGATCTTCCTTTAAGAATTGCTGACTTTGGAAGACTTCATCGATTTGAAAAAGCGGGAGTTATTGCTGGTCTTACACGAGTTAGAAGTTTTAGTCAAGATGATGCTCATATTTTTTGTGAGCCAGATCAAATTGGGGATGAGATTAGTGAATTAATAAAAATGGTTAATGAAGTGTTAGCTACTTTTGGTTTTGATGCAATAAAAGTAGAATTAAGTACACGACCTGATAAGGCATTAGGTGATTCTCATCTTTGGGAGAAATCTGAAATGATGTTGGCCGAATCGCTTCAAAAACATGAAGTTGATTATATTGAAGTACCTGGTGAAGGGGCCTTTTATGGACCTAAAATTGATTTTCAAGCACGTGATGCATTAGGAAGGTTTCATCAACTTAGCACAATTCAGCTTGATTTTACTTTGCCAGAACGATTTAAACTTGAATATGTAGCTGAAGATGGATCATATAAGCGACCAGTTATGATTCATCGAGCAATTCTAGGGTCAATAGAACGATTCCTAGGAGTATATCTTGAACATTGTGGAGGAGATTTTCCATTGTGGCTTGCCCCTGTCCAAGTTATTATCCTTCCAGTCTCTGAAAAATTTTCTAATTATGGAAGAAAAGTGAAAGAACAGCTTGATTCTGCTGGTCTTCGTGTTGAAATAGATGATAGATCTGAAAAAATAGGAGCAAAAATCCGAAATGCTGAAACAAAGAAAGTAAATATTATGCTTATTGTTGGTAAAAGAGAAGTTGAGGCTAATGAAGTGTCTTTAAGAAGACGGTTTGTTGGGAATCAGGGACAAATAAGTCTTGATTTATTAATTGATGATTTAAAAAACGAAATAAAACAACGAAGGAGAAAATAACAATCGCAAAAATAGATAAGATTAGAGTAAATAATCGCATTAGAGCTAGAGAAGTGCGATTAATAGGTGATGCCGGTCAACAAATGGGTATTGTTTCAATTTCCGAAGCAATTGGTCATGCCAAAGATGCAGGTTTAGATCTTGTTGAGGTGTCATCTAATTCAGAGCCCCCGGTTTGCAAGATAATGGATTATGGAAAACTTAAGTATGATCAAAAGAAAAAAGATCAAGAGAGTAAGAAAAAACAGCATGTTATTAAAGTGAAAGAAGTTAGATTCAGACCTCGTATAAGTGATCACGATTTAGGAATTAAGGTTAATCAAGTTAGAAAATTTATTTCTGATGGGAGTAAGGTAAAAATAACAATCATGTATCGTGGACGTGAAATGGCGAGACAGGACTTAGGAGAGGACCTTATGAACCGTATTGTTGCATTACTTGATGATGTTGCTCAGATTGAGAAGAAAGGTGATCTTGAAGGTAGAAGAATATCTGTTGTTATGTCACCAATTTAAGGATATAATAAAATGCCAAAATTAAAATCTAGACGTGGTGCAGCTAAACGTTTTTCATTGACAGGTAGTGGTAAATTAAGGAAAAATAAAGCCAATAAATCCCATCTTCTTGCAAGGAAAAGCATGGATCGTAAACGTTCTCTTAGAAAAGGTGGAATTGTAAGTAGTTCTGATAAAAATCGTGTTAAAAAAATGTTGGGTTTAAAGTAATTATGCCAAGAGTAAAAAGTTCAGTACCTAGGAAAAAGAGACATAAAAAGGTTCTAAAGCAGGCAAAGGGTTATTATGGAGCAAGGAGTCGTCTTTATAGGACAGCAAAACAATCCGTTGAAAAAGGGCTTTTATACAATTATAGGCATAGGCGACAGAAAAAGGGAGTCTTCAGGAAACTTTGGATTGTTAGGATTAATGCAGCGGCAAGGATTAATGGGACTAGCTACTCTAAACTTATTTCTGATCTTAAACTAAATAATATTGAAATTAATAGAAAAATATTATCTGATCTTGCAATCGAAGAGCCACAGGCTTTTGCTGAGATAGTAAAAGTAGCTAAGACGTCTTGATTTGGTAGTAATTCCTCAAACATTTCGGTTTAGATAATAATTGGCAGGATAGATTTGTCTTGTCATAGTAATCCGTTAGACATTCTAACGGATTTTCTTTTTTTGAGAAATTTTCAACAATTAACTTAAAACAGTTCACATAATAGTATATGTCATTGTTATCTAAAATAAACAAAACTAAAATTGCTTTTGAAAAAGCTGTAAAATCTATTGATTCTATAAAACATTCTGATGTTGAACAATTAAAGAATCAATATTTATCTAGAAAAGGTGAAATAGCATTACTATTCTCTGAATTAGGTTTAGTTGAACCGCCTGATAGACCTAAAATTGGAAAGTTATTAAATGAATTAAAATCTGATGTTGAAAAACAGATTGATGTATTGTTAGGACTATCAACTTCACCTAAATCAATTGATGACAACATTGATTTTACACTTCCTGGATATGAGTTTCCTTTTGGTTCATTACATCCAATTACTCAAACCATGAGAGAAGTTAAAAGAATTTTTCAATCTATTGGTTTTTCTTCAGCATATGGACCTGAAATAGATGATGATTATCATAATTTTGAAGCTTTAAATATATCAAAACATCATCCAGCAAGGGATATGCAGGATACTTTTTATATAACAGAAAACCATGTTTTGAGAACCCATACGTCAAATACGCAAATTCATGTTATGGAGAAATCAGATCCACCAATTCGTGTTATTTGTCCAGGAAGAGTCTTTAGAAATGAAGCAATCAGTATCCGAAGCTATTGTCTTTTTCATCAAGTTGAAGGTTTATATATAAATAAAGATGTTTCACTTGCTGAAATGAAGGGTACTATAGAATATTTTTGCAATCAATTTTTTGGTAAAAATGTAAAATCTCGTTTTCGCCCAAGTTTTTTTCCATTTACCGAACCAAGCGCTGAAGTAGATATTTCATGTATTATGTGTGCCGGGAAAGGATGCTCAATGTGTAAGCACACTGGTTGGCTTGAAATCCTCGGTTGTGGAATGGTAGATCCAACTGTTTTGAACAATGTTGGTTATGATAGTGAAAAATGGTCGGGGTATGCATGGGGGATAGGTATTGAACGTCTTGCTATTTTGAAATATGGAATTGATGATATTCGGCTATTTTTTAATGGTGACATTAGATTTTTAAGGCAGTTCCCATGATTATTTCTATTGATTGGCTAAAAGAATTTGTCCTATTTAATAAATCTCCCAAAGATATTGCAAATGGTCTTACTGCAATAGGATTAGAAACAACTTATAATAAAAATAAAGATATTTTAGATATTGAATTAACACCCAATCGTCCGGATTGTATGTCTCATCTTGGTGTAGCAAGAGAAGTTTCTATTTTAACGGGAAATAAAATTAAACGAAATACAATATCATTTAAAGAATCATCTTCAGCAATTTCCAGTCAAATAAAAATTAATGTTCAAAAAATAAAAGAATGTCCCCGATATGGGGCAATGGTGATTAAAGGAATAAAAGTTGGAAAATCTCCTGATTGGATGGTTTCTCGATTAGAGCAATGTGGGATTAGATCTTTAAATAGTATTGTAGATATATCAAATTATGTTCTTTTAGAGCTTGGTCATCCTGTACATATTTTTGATTTTGATTCTTTGGCTGGTAAAAATATTAATATACGCACAGCAATTAAAGATGAAGAAATAATAACTATTGATGGAATAAAAAGAAAATTACAAGATGATCAACTCTTGATTTGTGATCAAGAAAAACCAGTTGCTTTAGCTGGAATCTTGGGTGGAAAAAATAGTGAGGTTACAGAGAAGAGTAAAAATATTCTTGTAGAGTGTGCTTATTTTGACCCCGTTGTAATTCGAAAAGGCGCAAAGGTGTTGGGCTTGTCCACTGAAGCATCTAAAAGATTTGAAAGAGGGGTTGATTATGATGATATTTGTTCAGTTTTAGATCGAGTGGCTGATTTAATCCTAGAAATTTCTGGGGGAGAATGTACTAAAGGTATTATCGATTATTATCCAGAACCTATTAAATCTACTTCAGTTTCATTGAATCCCGAAAATGCTAGTTCCGTATTGGGGATTAATCTCGACAATAATTTTATCTCAAAAACATTCGATTCGCTTGGAATAAAACATACTTGGAAAAAAGGTTTATTTGAATGCAAGATTCCTTCTAATAGACCAGATCTTGAACGACCAATTGATCTAATTGAAGAAATAGGAAGGATTTATGGTTTTGACAATATTAAGTCTAAAAATAACTATATTGGTATTATTCCTTCTAATATAGATGATGAAGAAATGCATATTGATTCTCTCAAAGATTATTTCAGAGGAATTGGTTTTAATGAAGTAATGACAAACAGTCTGGTTAGTTCGGAGCATGCTGAATTAGTTTCAAATGACCCTATCAAAGTTTCAAATCCTTTAAGTAGAGAAATGTCCTTTTTAAGATCATCACTTTTTCCCGGTTTGTTATCTTCAGCTCGCTATAATATAAGGAGAGGTGAGTCTAATCTTGCTATCTTTGAGTATGGGAATATTTTTTGCAAAGAAAAACAAGGATGGATGGAAAAGCAAAAATTTTCTGGTATTGTATGTGGAAATCGCGTAAACAAAGGTTGGAAAAATCCTGAACAGTTCTTTGATTTATTTCTAATGAAAGGAGTAATTATTGATTTAGCTAAAAGATATCATTTCGATCACGAATTGAGCTTAATTGAAAATAATGATAACTTTTTATCAAATGAATTAACGATTAAATCTAGTAGTCTTTCTATAGGGAAAATAGGAAATATTAAACAAGATATTCTCAATAGTTTTGAAATAGAAATTCCAATTTTTGCATTTGACCTTAATCTTAGAATTTTTACTAATTATATGAAGGTAAAAAGATTTCAATCATTACCTCAATTCCCTGGTATAGAAAGAGACTTATCACTTACTATTCCAAATAAAATACAAATTAATCAATTAGAAAAAATAATTAAAGATAAAGGTGGTAGTTTGCTCCAGTGTCATCAATTATATGATCTATATGAAGGAGATCAAATTGAAAAAGGTTTCAAAAGTGCAACATTTTCTCTTTTCTTTCGTTCTGATGAAAAAACTTTAAAATATTCAGATGTTGATTTTATAGTGGAAGCAATAATTTCAGAGACTTCCAAAGTATTAGGTGCTAAATTAAGGTGATATGGAATCTATTTTACCAAATCTTTCAGCTTTAGAAGGAAAAGTCCACGAAGCTGTGGAAGAAATAAAACGATTAAAACAATCAAGCAATAATTCAAATCTTTCTATAGAGAAAGATATTATTTTTGAAAGAATAAAAAAAATTATTGAATTTATTGAAGATGTTGAGAACAAGAAAAGTTAGGAGGTTCAATGTCTCAGAATCAAGACAATCTTGCCCGAGTGTCCATTTTTGGTCATGAATACACTGTAAAAGCTCAAGCTGAAGAAAGTTATATAGCTGATGTTGCACAATTCGTTGATCAAAAAATGAGAGAAGTTGAAAAGGAACTTCCATCTTCCCAGTCTACAGCTAGGATAGCAATTCTTGCAGCAATGAGTATTACGGACGATTATTTTGCTGAAAAAAGAATGAGAAATAGTATGATTGATGAGGTTGAGGAAAAATCATCCTCTCTTATTGATATTCTTAATGAAAACCTTATTATGAATTAATTAAGGTATTTTTATTAAACTCCCCTGTATTTTAGTATTGTCTAGCATCAATTATAATTATGATAGAAACTAAAATCTTTTCAGGTGTAGAAGTTGCATCTTCGGTTTATGCTGAACTAAAACCTAGAATTCAAAAACTCTTAAAAAGGAAAATTACTCCAGGTCTAGCAGCAATCCTTGTTGGAGAGGATCCTTCCTCAAAATTATATGTTCAAAACAAATCAAAACGTTTTCAAAGTCTTGGTTTATATTCTCAAATCTTTTATTTACCAACTTCAACTACTTTTGATAATATAGTTAATAAAATATCAGAATTAAATTTGGACCATAATTTTCATGGTATACTTGTGCAGCAACCTCTGCCAAAAGATGTTGATTTAGGAGAAATATTAGAATCAATTAATCCCAAAAAAGACGTAGATGGCTTTCATCCTGAGAACATGGGTCTTCTTGCCTCTGGAATTAATCATTTTATTCCTTGTACACCAAAAGGAATTATAAGAATTTTTAAACATTATAAAATTCAAACTAGCGGAAAAAATACTGTTATTATTGGTCGAAGTAATATTGTCGGTAGGCCATTATCTTTACTTTTATCCTCAAAATCATCATTTGGTAATTCAACTGTAACAATTTGTCATTCAAAGACTAAGGATCTAGCTAGTATTACTAAACAAGCTGATATTTTAATCGCATCGGTTGGTGTTCCAAATCTAATTAAAGGAAATATGATTAAGGAGGATTCAATAATCATAGATGTTGGTATAACTAGAGTTAATGATAATTCAAAAAAAGGTTATTCTTTAATCGGAGATGTAGATATTAAATCAGTTATGGGTATTGCAAATGCAGTTACACCAGTACCAGGAGGTGTAGGTCCAATGACTATTGCTATGTTAGTAGAAAATACCATTGAAGCTGCTGAATGGTATGGTGATTCTGTTAAAGAAAAAAGTTAATCTGCGCCCGTAGCTCAGCTGGATAGAGCGCTTGCCTCCGGAGCAAGAGGTCACAGGTTCAAATCCTGTCGGGCGTACTTTAACAAATAACACATAAGAGGAAAAAAATGAAAAATAATATTATTCTAACATCCTTAATCATTTCCGCAATTTTTATAGGTGGATGTTCAAAGAAAATAAGTGACAGAATGGAATATTCCACTACGAGTAGTGCAGCCGCTGGATTAATTAATATGGGGTTAAGATATCAGGATAATTTTGCATTCGAGCAAGCTAGGCAAACTTTTCAGCAAGCAATTGATGAAGACCCTGAATTTGCATTTGCCTATTATTGTTTAGCGTGGATTACGCCAGACAGAATAAAGCGTGATGCGTTAGTGGAAGAGGGTGAAAAATATTTACAAACCGCTAATAAAGGTGAAAGAGTTATGCTCGATGCTATGATAGAATCACTGGCGGGTGCCGAAGTGAATTGGCTCGAATGGCTGCAAAATTTTACCCAACTATATCCCGAAGAGATACGGTATATAAACTTACTGGGTAATTTTGCGAATGGTGATGGCGATATTGAAAAGGCAGAATCTTTTTACAAAAAATCTTTAGAAATTGAGGAAAATGCAGATGCGTTGAATTCATTAGCCTATTTATATACTGGACAAGGAAAAATGAATGAAGCTAAAGTTGTATTAGATCGCCAAATAGCAATAGGAGGAGATTTGGCAAATCCTTACGACTCTATGGGCGATTATTATCTTGAGAAAAAGGA
>MDTE01101677.1_pt1 | contig 19107 bp, 18 predicted proteins | sample 811231 | NCBI WGS metagenome assembly MDTE01 (sample SAMN05326651, study PRJNA326480) | marine metagenome | isolation source: seawater | place: Indian Ocean: Red Sea | collected 2010 | reverse complement strand
ATCAACATTTTTTAAAAATGTGTAATATTCATCAAGAGTTGAGTATATTGAAGCTCCTTCATTGTGTACTGGTGTTACAATTTCAATATTTTTCTTCAATTTTTTCTATCCAAAACATACATAAATAGTGATGCCAAAATTAAATAAAAAATTATATAGAGTCTTGAGTAGCCATAAACTCTTGTAATTAAATAGATTGTAGAGACGGATAGTAAATTAATCAGAAAGTAAAAACTTAATTTGTAATAATACATTAAATACACTTCTATAAAGGGCTTGAAAAAAAGCAGCAACATACTTGTAAGTAGAGTTACAAGTAAAGAAATTGATAAGATCATTAAGTTTTTGTCATAAACATTAATTACTGATATAAAGCTTAGATCGTCCATTAATTGTTCAACATCAACTCTCGTACTTTCAAGCAAAACAAGAATATTAAGAGCAAATATAATAAAATACTTTAAAGTAGATTTAGTCATTTTTTAAATCTAACAATTCTTTTGTGTTCTTAAACTTTTTACCATGCCAACCAAAATGATTTCCTAATATGTAGTTTTTATGTTTACTTTCTTTTCTTAAGTTTCTGCCAGTTAGTGTCGTTTCATATGAGAAATTAATTGCCAAATCAAGATCTGGATATTTGATATCAAAATCTATTGCAAGATCATAGTTATACAAATTTAAAAAAATATCTTCTGCCAAAATCTCCGTGCTCGAAAATATTGAACTATATTCTAAGAATTTTTTACTGCGTAAACTAAATCCACCATTCCCAATTCTATTTTCTTTTGAATGTTGCTTTATTTTGTCACGATATTTTTTTTCATATTTATCCCAGCGTTTATTCCATTTTTTGTTATTTGGCCATGGAGCGCCAATATAATCATAATTTAAAAAATCATTGGTCCATTTTTCTGGACTCAATACATGACCATCATCTTGAACAATAAGAACATATTGGGAATTTATGAATTGATTTAAATTTAAAATAAAATCGTTGTACTGACTGACACCTTTTATTTCATCAATATCTATTTTGTTAAAATCTCCTTTTACATTTTTATCAGTAAACAAAATTATATTTTCAAACTCAATATCTCTACTTGAAAAATTTAAGGCTTTGATTCCTTCTTCAACATTATTGCAATTTATAGTTACTAAGTCTGCAGGAATTTTTGTTTTCAAATTAGTTTATTCTTCCAGGTATCAGGTGTGTGTTCATTTTCTATCTCAATATCAAGATGGTATCTAAATTTTTTTGGACCCTTTTCAATTATCCAATTTGCAATTTTTTCAATTGATTTATCTAATGAAACACTAGTTGAGTATCCAAGTATATTTCGTGATTTTTCACTGGAACAGTGTGCATATTTTACCTCTTTAGGTCTTTCTTTTACATAAATTGGTTCTAAATCTGAATTCAATACTTTTAACACTTTTGAAGCAAGTTGATTTATAGTTATTACATCTTCATCTGGGCCTACATTAATTGTTTCACCCTTTGCTTGATCAGAAAAAATTGAATTTACCATCGGATTTACTACATCGTCAATATCAGAGAAACATCTTGTTTGTTCACCATCTCCATAAATGATTGGTGCATTTCCATTTAGGATTCTATTTATCATTATTGATACTACATTTCTATATGGATCATCATATTTTTGTTTTGGTCCGATAATGTTATGTGGAACTAGGTTAACAAATTCTATTCCATGTACTTCACTAAGCACTTCTAATGTTTGTTCTGAAGCTAATTTAGCTATACCATATGGATCTTCTGGTTTTGGGATCATATCTTCTGTGTAAGGCATTATTTCTTGATTTCCATACCTTGCCATGCTTGAGCAATTAATCACTCTTTTTACATTATTTGTAACTGCTGCAGTGAAAACTGACAATGATATTTGATAAGTATTTTGACCAACTAAATAGGGAGAGAAAACACTAAGACCTTCATATGCGGTACAAGCTGTATGTATAATTACATCTACGTTTTTTGTCATTTTTTTCATTTGATTCAAGTAAATTGCATCAACTTGATAAAAAGTCACATCTTCATGAACGTTGTCCATGCTTCCGCCAATTAAATTATCACATCCATGCACTTCATGACCTTGACTTATTAGCTCATCTGCTACATGACTACCTAAAAATCCAGCTACACCTGTTACAAAAAATTTCATAGAACTTTCTTAGTTTAATAATTTAATAATGTATTTATAAATTCTAAAAAAGAAATATCTAACTCTTTTATATCTGTTATTTATTACTCTCAAAATATTAAAATAATTTAAAAATTGTTTGTTTTCTTTTTTTAAATCAAAGTGAATATTTTTATCTCTGTTTTCTAAAGTTTTTAAAGAAGTTATCTTACTCCTCCAATAACCAAAATCTGCAATTGTTCCATTTAAATTTTGATCATGATTTTCTATATTTATTTTTTCAAAATTAAGGTTTTTAAATTTATTAACAAAAACTATTGGTAAGACCTTAAAACTTTCATATGCTTTGTGTGATACAACAATTGGAATAGAGTTTGAATAGATTGATTCCCATAAGCGATGAGTATCAAACCCATTTCCCCAAGGACACAATACAAATCTTGCGTTGTTTATTTTTTCTAAGTATTCTCCTTTTGACAAAATATTTTCATCAAAAATTACATTATGAGTATCTCTAAAAAACTGTTTTGCATGATATCTTTGTAGAAATCGTGTGTTTGTATTGAAATTAAGATAAAGAAGTTTTTTCTTTTCTAAATATTTTTTAAAATTTTTATTTGTAAAATCTTCAGCAATTGGATACATATACATGTAGTCATTGTTTACTCCAATTGGTATTGCTTTAACATCTTTCTTATTTGTAACTACATTTGTACCGAACCAAGCAATTATTGATTTTGGTTTTTTTGAGTATAAATAATTGTTAACTGTTTTATCTGACTGATGGGATATAAGGATTAAGTTTTTAAGTTTTTTTTGTTTTTTTAAAATTTTAAAAAGCTGAGGTAATATTTCTGTCTGACAAAAAATAATATCATTATTTCTTAAATTAAATTTGTCATTTACGTACCATACAAATTCGCTTTCTTTAACTTTGCTTTTTTTAATTATTCTTAAGTTATTATTTATATTTTTTTCGTTAAATTTTTTATAGTCAATAACTTCAGAAAATACTACATCGGCAAGATCTGAAAATTTGTTCGAATTTATTATTTCCATACTTTACTTTTTTCCTTTATATAATGATGATTTTAATTTTCCTAAAATCCTTCTAATAGATAGGTAAATATAATTTATAGAATCAATTTTTTTATTTTTAACTAAATATAAATAATTGTATTTTTCTTTTAAATTTTTATATGAAATTATAAATTCATCAGGATATTTAAAATATAAATTCATGAAATGGTAATGATACTTCCCGATTCTCCATCTAGTTACGTCATTTTTTAATGAGACAGTAAATTGGTTTCTTGGAATTCTATTAATTTTATTTTCTAAACCTGTTTTTTTTAAATATGCTAAATGTACACCTTCACAATTTGGAATAATTCCAAAGTTCTCTTCATATTCTTTGTCATCTATGTAATTACAAATACTTAGATATTCTTCGATATCTTTTACAGATAATCCTATAAATCTATCACATACACCCCCATAATCCTCTCCTTCAGGGATATTTAGCATATTGTTTTTTAATTTTGGAATTGAATCAATATAATACTGATCAAATCTTGTATAGATAATGTAATCATATTTTTTTATATCATCAATAAAGTGTCTTTTTATAAAATCCTTTAATCCAAAAACTATAGCTCCTGAACCTCTATAGTCGTCAATACCCCCTGCTAAACCAAACTCAATTCCCTTAAGGAAAAAATTTTCCCAATTGCCTTTAAAGTTATCTTCATAGTATTTTCTCCAATTATTAGGTTCATCAAATATCCATTTATATTTCGCATTATCTTCAAGAAATTTAGTTTTATTGTTTGAAAATTTATCACCATAACAAATTGCTAAATCTGCATTTAAAGGGTTTAAGACATATTTTTCTAAGGACTTCCATGTCTTTATTCCTCCGCGTGGAGATCCAGCTAAGATAACAAGATGACGGCTCATTTAGTTTCTTTTAAATATCTGAATTTGCTTATTCTTTTCATAAAAATGTAAATTAGGATTGATTTCATATTTTTTAGTATTAATTTTTTTATATTCGGGATTCTCACACAAGTATATCTCTCTTTCTGAACATATTAAAATATCAGGATTTTCGTTAATCATATTTTCAATTTGATTCTCAGAAATTAAACCTAGTCTAATTAAATCATTAGTTATAAATTTCTCGTAATGGTTAGTTGGATGAACAATGTAAGAATAATTTTCTTTATCAAGATAGTATAGAATTAAAATATTGTCGAAAGCTAAAACTGTAAAGTCATCATCAAACATTAAATCAATTTCTTTTGAAAGCTGTCTTAGTGGATAATTTTCATAGGTTGAATCTAAGTCAATCAAATTATTAAGTGATTTACCGAATGAAGTAAATAAAATTACAAAAAAAATAGCAAAAGTAAGGAGCTGAAAATATGAACTAACCCATTTTTTATTAACTTGATAAAAAGACATAGAGATAAAAAATAGCATAAAAAGAAGGTGATGATAATAGCCTTTTGCTGCCAGATAATAGAATCCGATTGAACAAAATATGAATATATTTAAATTGAAATCAAGTTTGAATATGTCTAATTTTCTAATTTTTGAAAAAAGAACACTTATAGAAAAATATCCCGACATACACAATAAGAGAAAAAGTCCTAAATTATATTCAAAAAGTGATCTTAAAAATACAAAAAATTCATTCATAAAATTAAACTCAGTTTCTGTATATGCAAGTGGCATTGTAATTAATGTAGAAATGTATAAACCCGTTAAATCATCCATAAAATAAATAATAAAAAATAGTGCATGTGGAATAAATAGTCCTAAGGCCATATAAGTCAGCTTGTAAAGATAGGTTTTATTAGTGAAATTGTTATAAATTGTAGAAATAATCATTCCTATTACAAAAATTAATGATCCAATATTGACTAATGATGCTAAAGCAAGAGTGAAGCCAATATTAAAACTTGAAATATTCGAATTAAAATTATTATTTAAATAGAAAGAAACTGATAAAAATACGAGCACGTAAATTTCGGAATACCCAACATTTGACCAAGTATTACTTAAGAGCATTAAAAATAAAAGTGCGCTTGCTGTAGATAAAGAGCTAGATTCAGTTTTTTTTCGAACGGTAAAATAAATAAGTAATGTAGGTATAAACAAAACTAAATCGTTTAATAATTTAAAAATTATAAAATTTCCATTAGATAATGACATTAAAAGATTTACAATATAGAAAAATAACGGTGGTTTTGATTCCCACTGTCTAGATAAAGGCAAATTACTATTTACATCACGCGCTGAAACAAGATATGTGTGAATGTCCCAATCTATTGTTTCAAAATTTAAATATTTATTTTGAGAAATAATTAAAAATGAAAAAATTAATATATAGAAAATTAAATCTATTTTTTTTAACATATTTAGTCTTTCAAAAATAGTAATTAGTTTATGTGTAAGAGTGTTATTTAGAATCTTGGTTTCAAAGTATTCAAAATTCAAATAACAATATAAAAAATAAAAATTCAAACTAATGATAAAAATAGTTAATAAAAATTTCTGAAAAAAATAAATATTTGTAAGTCCATTAAAGATTACGAGAATAACAAAATAGTAGAATAAGTTTTCTTTTATTTTGTAAACAAAAATTAAAAAAATAATCAACTGCAGCAGAAAAGATATTATTTTCAAAGTAAAAAGATTTAATTCAAAGGTATCAGAAACAATTGGTATGGATAATAACGAAATAAAAGGAATATAAATGATTAAATTACTTTCTTTTAAAGTTTTCATTTTTTAATTTTTATAAATTCATCAACAAGATACTGTCTTATATGTTCGTAGGTTAATTTTTCCATAATTAAGTTTTGTGGTTTATAATTTTCTAAATTATTTATAAATAAATCAAATTCATTTTTTAATTCAGAAAAATCATGAACTTTTATACCACAATCATCTGACCAATAAGTTATTGAGGTTCCTGTAATTTGTGGTTGATTGTAATATTTTGATATTGCTTTAGAAGCAATATCAATATCATCCCAAACAATCAATGGAAGATTCATGCTCATTATCTCTTGAACAGCGAAGCCTTGAGATTCAATTCGAGAAAGATAAATTCCAAATTTAAATTTTTTTCCTGCTCTTTTTAATTTTCTATTTTTATACTTTCCATACTCAAATATTTCGAATTCTATATTTTTTAATTCTAAAAACTTTAATACCTCATCTAATTGTTCTTTTGGTCTATTTTTATAATAAATGAGACATTTTTCATTCCTTAAATCACCTACCTCACTTACTAAATTACGCTTAGAGATTACACCAGAGGGGCAAACTATTACATCTTTGAATTTAAGCATAAAAGGTAATTCATTAATCAAATTATTTTTAGAGGCTTCTGAAGCAACAAGAATTTTTATATTTTCATATTTTTTTACATACTCAACAAGCTTTGATTGATATTCAATATTAAATAATGGTCCTACAAATACAGTATGATTTTTAAAATTATCTAAACTTATTATTTTTTTTAAAATATTTTCACCAAATTTATCAAACTGAACAATGTACGAAAATTCATGACGAATCTTATTAAAGACGAAGTCTGAAGTCTTAAATGTTTTAATTAGATTGTTAATTCTTTTTTGGGGTCCAGAAAAAATTAAATTTTCGTTTATAGGTATTCTTAATTTAAGAAATGTTAGATTTATCCATTGAACTACTGAAGAATATTTTAGCTTTTTAGTAAATAATGTTTTTTTTGTTTTGGAATAATTTGGATCGTAAAAAATGTTGATCATATTTGTATTTGTATAAGTATATCAATAAACAATATCTTAAATTTAATGTTTTATTAAATATAATTGATGTAATGAAGATAACTTACCTATTCGTAACAGGTCGCAAAAGTAGAATTGAGAATATTGATACATATGCAAAGGAAATGTTTTATGGTTATGACTATTTTGCTTCAAAATATCAAGATACAAAAATAATTGAGATTCACGACAGAAAACAGTTTTCCAACAAACTTTATTTTTTTATTGACAGAGTTGTAAATAAATTAACAGTTTTGCCTTTTAATATGAATAATGTAACCTCAAAAGAAAATTTGAATATAATTTTTAGATCTGATCACTTGATAATTTCAAACGATAGACTTGCATTTTCTTCACTTCCAATGATTCTTCTGTCGAAAATAATGAGAAAAAAAGTAAAAGTGACTTTCTTTGCCATGGGATTATTTTCTGAGAGAAAAAGAAACATAGTTCAAAAAATTCTGTCAAAACAACTTTTGAAAATTATCTTTAAATATACCGAAAATGTAGTTTTTTTAGGAAAAATCGAATATGAGATTGCAAATAAAGAATTTTCAAGATATAAACAAAAATTTCATTTTGTACCATTTGCTGTAGATTATGATTTTTGGAACGTAGATAAAGAATATGAAAATATAAAAAAAGACCATATCTTATTTGTTGGAAACGACACAAATAGAGAATTCGAAAAGATAGTGCAAATTGCTTCAATCCTCAAAGATAAAAAATTTACTTTTGTATCAAAACACTTCAGAATTAAAAATATTAAAGTTGATTTAGATAATGTAAGAATAATTGATGGTAGCTGGGGCAATCAGAAAATTTCTGATGAAGAACTTAAAAAACTGTATCGAGATTCAAAACTTGTATTAATTCCCTTAAAAGAATCCAACCAACCATCTGGGCAAAGTGTGACTTTACAATCAATGAGCTGTGGGACCCCAGTTATGATTACTAAAACAAAAGGTTTTTGGGACCCTGTAAGCTATTCTCATCTAGAAAATATTTATTTTGTAGAAAATAACACAGTAGATAATTGGGTAAGAGCGATAAACGAGTTGTTAGATGATGATTCTTTACTTAATAAAATTTCAAACAATGGATTACGAACAATAGAATCAAGGTATACACTTAATGATTTCAACAAAAAGATTGAAAAGATAATAAAAAATTAAATTAGACCCTTATCCATAATTTTTAAATTTTGAAACTTTTTGTCATTTAAAATTATTGCAGAGTTAAATCCACCCGATACAGTGCCAATAATTGAATCACATTTTGAGAATAAATAAACTTCTCTTAAATATTCAAGACCTGTTTCAAAACTGTCATTATTTCTTCTAAACCTGTATTGGGTTATAAATTTTTCAGATTGAGAATTAGAAAATCTTTGTCTTTTAAGAAATAGGGCTTTTTCTCCAAACCTTTCAACATATAGTTCAATATATTCTTTCACTTCCGTACAAACAAAAACATAATCCATTTTCCATTCAACTAGTTTTTTTTCCGTTAACAGAATTGCTTCATCAATATTTAAAGGCTTGTAATGTCCTTTTGCAAGGTTCGTATTTAAATAATCAGTGCCTCTTAATGAAATTCCTAAAATATTCTGTTTTGAAGCAAAAATACTTTTTAAGTCGTTGTTGACTTTTTCCTTAACCGATCTTCTTAATTTTATAGAGTTAGAAATACCGTTAAAATCGTTTATCTGTCTTTGGTTTTCCAAAAATTTCTTGGAATTTAAATCATAATAACCGTAATTTTTTTCTAATAATTTTGATATATTTGCTGATGACAAAATTACGTTACTACTCTTATATACTTCGTCTAGATTGTATTCAGTAGGTTGATCCCAATAATTATCCCAATAATTCTCTGAAGTACTGTTAGATTTTCCAGAATAATAATTACTATAATTTTTGTAGTCAATTATTGGAGTAAGACTGTTTAATTCAGAATATTTTAAATGCATAAGGACTAATAAATAATTTGAAAACAAACCAGCACCTGGGGGTGTTCTCCTAATTACGTAGAAAGTTATGTCTCCATTCAGCTTTCCAAATTTTTTATTTTCTTCTTTTAAATGTCTAGAATTAGTAAAAATTATAGATTTAACTTGTGAAAAGTATTCATTTACGGTTATGTATTTTCTAGATTCTTTCAGCCTTCTAATTTGATTAAGTCTTGAAACAAGCCTTCCTAAAATTTTGCTCATTGATTTAAATATACTTTTTTATAAAAGTTAGATTCATCTATGAAGATTTTATCCTTATTTAAAGTACAATATAAATTTATCCAACATTTATCACCTTGCTTTGGGTAAACCCACAATTCATCTATATTCAGATATTCAGTAGTTTGCAATGGAACAGTTGGAATAGAAGATAAATTAAATGATTTATAAGAATCTAACCTTGGTAGTGAAAAAAGTGCCAAAAATATAATCAGATACAAGAAGTTATTGCTCAGCTTTAGTCGAATATCTGAAATATTAAAAGATATAAAGCTTACTATAAATAAGCCAGTACCAATGAAATACCTTGGTTCTGGGCCAAAAAATATCAGATAAGTTATGCTCAGTATCCCAAATAAAATTGAGAATAATAATGTCTGTCTTGGATATTTGTTTCTTTTGAAAAAGACAACTTTTAAAACTACAAGGAAACAAACTGAATAAATAAAATTTAAAATTACTGTCCTTTTTATTTGGTAACTTAATAAAGTTTCTACCCATGTTAAAAATGGTTGACCAATTATATAGGAATTACTAAAGCTAGTAGTAATGTACTCAAATGCTTGTGTTGAGCCAATTAGGTACCACTCAAAATTGTTTATACAGGTGATAGTTAATGGAAAAATAAAACAGCCAGTAGTTATATAAGTTTTAAGAACCCAGAGGAGGCCGATAACAATAAATGGTGATGACAACTTGATTAACTCAAAATAGCTTTGTAAATTATTTTGTTTTACTTTAACTAAATAAATGATTAATAGAAAAATATTATTACAGAACTAACTTTAATTTGAAATAAAAATAGAGATGTAATAAGTAAGAAATAGAGTTCGTTTTTATCGAATCTAGTTTTTGAAATTAAATTTATTAGAAAAATACTTATGACATAAAATAATATACCTAGTGTAATATCCTGCTTGCCAACTCCTTGAATATATATGTATCCATTCCTTCCACCATCAACACCAAAATTGTCAAGTATTGCGAATATTAAAATAAATAGCGAAGAATATTTATAAAATGAGATTTTTGATTTGATCAAATTATATGTAAGAAATGAATAGAAAAACCATATAAAAATTAGATTTACAAAATGAAGTAAAATAAATGTTCTATCAAACCACAGTGCAGCAGATATATATTCATAAATTGATCCGATACCATAAGGCCAGTAAATGTTGACGAACCCAAAAATTATATTGCTATTTCTTAACCAATTTTGATGATTTAAATGATAAAAACCAGCATCGTAATGAAAAGAAATGTTAAAAGATGTAATTAGTAATATTAAATTTATAAAAATATAAGTAAAAATAAAATATTTAAAATCATTCTCATTGTTAAAGTTAAATTTTTTCATGAAATTCAGAAGTTGAATTGAAAAAACCAAAAAAATCAAAAAATTGTTACCTATAGGAAAAATAAAATTTACAATAAACAAAATATTTCCAAATAAAATGACACCTAAAATTGGATAAAAAAGATTGATAGGTAAATTAAATATTTTTAAATAATCAATATTTATATTTTTTAAATTTTTTATATTAAATAGAATTACTAATGTTCTTCCCAGAAAAAAAAAGAATATAAATATTGAAATATACTTTAAAAGAAAAATAAGAAAATTCACGACTAAATCCATAAATAATATCGTTAGTGGTCCTTTATTGTTTTGACCATTTCTGAGACAATTTTTTGTTGTATTTTCTTATTTATATGATTTCCTAGAGGTATGTAAAAACCGTTTGCTCCAATGTCTTCTGAAACTTTAAGGGCATAGTTTTTTCTTTTAAGTTCTTCAGGTAATGAAGGTTGAAGATGTAAAGGCCAAAAGAATGGACGCGTCTCAATTCCTTTCATATGCATTTCATTCATAACATTATCCCTAATTCCTTTATTTTTAAGGACTATTCCAAACACCCAATAATGATTCTTGGATCCGTTTAACTCTTTAGGTGGTGTTATTAATATGTCATTATATTCGTTAAGTAGTTTTTGATAATAGTTTCCTTGTTCAATTTTATTTTGAATAACTTTATTCAAACTCTTTATTTGTGACAATCCTAATGATGCTTGTAAACCACTCATTCTATAATTCCAAAATAGATTTTCAGTTTTAAACCTTTGAGAATTATTAAAGTCAAGATTTCTCATTTGGAGCAGATGGTCATATATCTCATTTGAATCAGTTAAAACAATTCCTCCTTCACCAGTTGTAACATGTTTATTTGCATAAAAACTAAATGTCGAAACAATCCCAAAAGATCCACAGATCTGATTATCTACATATTGTCCGTGTGCCTCTGCAGAATCCTCAATAAGAGCAAGGTTATTTTCATCACAAAATTTTTCTATGTTTTTTGCGTCTGACGGGAGTCCAAAGGTGTGAACCATTAAAACTGCTTTTGTCTTTTCGGTAAGGGCTTTTTTAACATTCTCAAGATTCATATTCCAGGACTCTGAGTCTACATCACAAAAAATTGGTTTTGCACCTGAACGTATAATTGCTGATAGGCAAGAAATAATTGTGTGAGCTGGAACAATTACTTCATCGTCTGATTTTAAATTTAATGACTTTAAGGCTAAATCTAGGGCTACACTTCCGTTTGAAACGGCAACTCCATATTTTCTTGAACACATAGTTGAAAACTTTTCTTCAAACTCTTTTATCACTGGGCTCGTTCCTGATATATAGGTACTTCTCATATTTACTGCTACCCTAAAAATATCTCTATAAGTAACAGTTGGTTCAAAAACACTGATCATTTTAGAATCTTTTTTTATCAGTTTCTGGATTAAAGGGGCCTTGTTTAACTTCAATGAATTTTGAGTCTTCCAGAAAAGTAATACCATGTCCACCATTTAAAAGTGCTATAGTATCCCCAGAAAATAGCTCCACATTAGTTATAAAATTTAACTCTGTATCATAAATATCAACGAGCATACTTCCTTCAATCAACACAAGAACTTCTGAAGTAGAAACAATTTCTCTTTTTTGATTTGGGTGATAATGTTTTTCAATTTTTGTACCACCATCAAGACCAAAAGAAGCAATCTGAAACTCCTGATCATTTTTTGTTTCAAAATTTTTTCCAGATACAATATCATCTTTCTTGATTACGATTGATAATAAATTATTTTTTTTATCATGAATTTTCATTATTCTCTTTTCTAGAATTTAAGGCAGCTTGAATATATGGTACTCCTCTTTTTATCAATTGTATTAGATTACTGGCAGTTTTAGAGGTTCCATAAACTCTAGTTTCACATATATAACCTACTTCAATTATTTCTTTTTTATTTTTTAAGATATCAACACAGAGGTATATAAAATATTCACCATAATCAGCTTTTTCAAATGATTCCTTATTAAAGTTTTTTTTATTTCCAACTATGAAGCCACTGGTAATATCACTCACATTTCCGACAAATATATACTTTAAAAATTTATTAAAGAAAATAGAAAAAATCATTCCAAATACTGAGTCATTAGATTTTGATACATTTTTTATTGCATCAAAGATTGAATCTTTTCCAATGTCTCTAACGCCTTTATATCCACCAAATTCTACAAATCTTGAACCAACAATTATTTTTTCATTATCTTCATTCAATTTCACAATTAATTTTTCAACAGCATCTGGAGTCATTGATCCATCTGCATCTAGCCACATAACATATTCATATCTTGAATTATCTATTCCATCCCAAATTGACATTGGTAGAGATCTAAGTCCTTCTCTTTGATATATGTTTATCTTTGGATTGGAAATATTCATGAGCCTTATCAATTCATTAGTATTATCTTGAGAATTATCGTCTACTACAAGTATTTCATAATTAACAATATTGTTTTTGTCCATTACATTTACGATGCCTGGAATAAGACTTTTGATATTTTCTTCTTCATTTAAGGTTGGTAAAACAACAGTTATTCCTGATAAATTTTCCATTATAAATATGTTAATACTTGAAACTAAAGTTTCGTTATATAATAGTTTTTACTTTTGAAGTTTAGCCAATAAAAGAAACCCAAAAAAATTATTAAACAAACTATTTATAAAAGCTTCGATTTTTGTTGAAAAATTAAAGTTTATAAATCCAAAAAATACAGAAATATTTAAAAATTTTTCCACTTTTACATTTTTAAAATGTGAATCTTTCAATAATTTTTCAAGTCTTTTCTTTGTAAATCGATTTATGTGTTGATTTTTATAATTAACAGAACCAAAAAGATTTAAAAGTTTTTCAAGTATTAACATAAAACCACCATAATTTGGGGTTGTCATATAAACATTGCCACCTTTTTTTGTGATCTTATACAAAAAATTTAAAAGATTTAAAATTTCATCATCAGTAATAAATTCACAAAGCCCAAGTACTGTAATAACTTGGTATTCGTTATCTTTGTCTAATATTCTATCTTTATCAATAACTTCAAAATTTCCAATATGTCCGTATTTCTTTTTAGCAAAATTAATCTGTTTTGAAGATATGTCTACACCTGTTGAGTTATTTAATTCATATTTTCCTATAAAAGTTCCCGGTCCACATGCATAATCTAAATGAAAGTCATCAAAATTTATTAAACTTTTTATCTTAAGGAATGTTTGGTTGTGCCAGTTTGCCTGTATGCCACGATTTAGTTTCAATCCTTTTTCAAGTATATTATCGTAATAACCTGGTGGTAGTTCTTCATTCCAAAATTCATTCATATTCTTAATACAGATTCTAGTAATTTAAAATAACAAATTTAATTTAGTATTTTTCTTAATTTTTTTAATTTAAATGTTTCACTAATAAAATATAAAATGTCATAAATGATTATAGAAAATATATAAATGAAACATGAAGCCTTTAGAAATGTAAATAAATTTAGAATGTTAAAATTTATATCAGTTGGAAGAGGTGAAATTAAAATAAAAATAAAAATCACTTTTGATTTAAATTTATTTTTATTATCAAAAAGCAACGGAGTTAATAAAAGCAATATTGTATTTCTATAGTCATAGTTTGCATACAAGTACACTGAAAATAACCAGAATATTGATGAAATTGTCAAAAAATTAATCTCTTTATCTCTAATAAATGAGATCTGAAAATATTTACTTCTCAATAAATATATCAATCCTGAAATCAAAATAATTAAAGTAAGGTAAATAATTAAAACATCTCTATATTGACCAAAGAAACTTAAATAATTTATCCAGATATTTTGACTCAATGTTAGAAGCCCTGATGCATTGTATAGTCCACTTGGTCTTTGTGAATTAGTAAGACTTTTTAGAAAAAATACATCATAAATTGTCCAACCTAAGACAAAGATGATGGAAAAAAAGTAAGTGTAAAATACTTTTTTATTTTTTTTTGCATATGAAAAAATAACTATTCCAATAATGAACCCTAAAGAATGTATTTTTATTAATGAAAAAGAACTTATTAAAATCACTTTTAAGAATATATTTTTATCTATATTAAATGATGCAAATATTGCAGCGTAAATTATAAATATATCTATGTTAAATTGATGGATTATCAAATTTACAACTGGACTCATGAATAATATAGAAATAATTGGTATCCAAGATGAGAAGTTAGAAATTAATTTAAAGTAAGTAATTATCAAAAGAGAAAATAAAATTAATAAGCAAATATTCAGGAATAAATCAAGATTTATATCAAATCTTATTAAATAAATAAGAGGTCCATATCCATCAATTGCTGGACACTGTATTTCTTTTGAACTTATAAAAAAATTGTCGCCTTCAAAATTGCATTTAATCTGATATAGTACATTGTTAAAATCTGGATATTTATCGTCATAAAAACCAAAAAAACTTTTCGCCCAGTCTGTTTTGGATGACGTAGAAAGACCCAAATAAAACTTTTTGAAATAAAAAACTAAAGTTAAAATTTTATAAATATTATTTTCAATTTTGTTTGTGTTGAATTGGAATCCAAATATTAAAATAATTATAGAAAATGCTATTCCGTAAAATTTATAATCATAGATTATAAAATAAGTTAGAAGTGAAAATATAAAAAAATTTATAGTTGAATATTCATAATTATTGAAAGTAAATTTTGAAGGTTTTAACATAAGACTAATGATAATTTATAAATCTATATTTATCGCCTACTACTTTTTCAATAAGCAATATAAACATAACTGGTAACTTTTAAATGAAGAAAAGGCGATCATTTTCAAGAGGAACGATAATATTTCTTTTTACCATTCTCTTACTATCATTTGTAAAAATAGATTTTAGATTAAATGAAATCACAAATGGTTTAATTAGTGATGATTCTGCTTACTACTACCACGCTCAAACCATAGGCGTAGATAATGATTTAGATTATGCAAATCAACTCGAAGGAACAGATAAAAGAAATTTGAACCTTGAGAACAACAAGCCTGTTCCTGTACATCCAATTGGTGTCGGCTTTTTAGCTGGGCCTTTTTTATTTATTTCAAATATTTTAAATAATTTGATAGGTATAGATTCTGTTGTAAGTTTTAATTATTTTGTTTATTCGCTTGTACCAATTTTTTATCTTTTCCTCGGTATATTTTTGATGAATAAAGTAATTACAAAAAAAGTTGGCAGTGTTAACTATATTAAAACTTCTTTATTTGTTCTTGGCTCAGGTGTAACTTATTATGCATTCGAAAGATTTAGTATGAGTCACGTTTATGAATTCTTTTCATTCATTTTTTTAATGTATCTTTGCTTTAAATATGAGGAGAAGAATTTATCTTCACTTGAGTTTTTAATACCTTTTGTTACATTCTTTTTTTTACTTTTACGTTGGAGTAATTATCATCTATTCCTAATTCCTTTTTTTTATTTTTCCATATTCAATATATCTTCTAAAAAAAAGCTTTTTATGAAGCCCTATTATATTTTTGGGTTTCTTGCAGGTGCAGTGTTATTTTTAATTCATACTAAATTCCTATATGGGCTGTATACATTTAATCCAAGTAACATTTTCTTGATTGTAGAAAATAGGTTATCTGAAAACTATGAACAACTGAGAGACCTTAGTCAGCTTCCGGAAAATATACTATTATCACTAAACACACTATTTATAATGTTGTTTTCTCAAGAATTTGGTCTATTTTATTTTTCTCCAATTATATTCATCGGGTTTATATTTCTAATTTACTTTTTGTATAAAAAAAAGTTTCAAATATTTTTACTTACCTCTTTCATTTATCTTTTTCCATTTGTTGCAGTCGTAATTTACCAAAATACAAGCTATTCATATGGATTTCGTTATATGTTTTCGTTAATTGGAATAAATATATTTTTATATTTTCAGTTTTTTAGAAAAAGTAAAATAATAAATACTTATTTAGTTTTATTTTCAATATTTGGAATTTTTAGTCAGCTTATGTTTGAAACAAGTCAATATACTGTACTTTCAATCGAATATGTTGAGAATTCCTTTGGCCAAATGACTTTATATGCTAATCCCAATTACCTATCAGGAGTATTGAAATCTGCGATAATTTTTGATTCATATTTAAATATTATTTTTACATCTTTTCTGGGTGTAATAATTCTTAAATTTATAAGTTTTTTTACAGATTTAAGTAGTTTTATATCAACATTTAGAGATATCAATGACGACATTGCTCTTCTATTAAGTAATACAAACGAAATATCATGGTTTTATTTGCTAATGTTATTTTTTATAATGTATATTTTCATTAAAGTCTTAAGCAGAAATATTAGTTTTGATAATTTTAAAGAAATATTAAAAATTTAGAAACTGATTTATTTGTTAAAATACCCTTAATGAAAAAATTTATTGCATTTCTTATTTTAAATTTATTAAAAAGTCTTTTTAATGTTCTAAGTAAATTAAACAATAAGGAGGGAGTGCTACTTGAAAAAATAATCAATGAGGCAAATTTCTCCATCGGTAAGGGCTTTGGTGGAATTAATACACAAGATGAGGAGATATACCAAGTAGTAAAATTTTTAAATAGAGATAAAAGAAATTTAATTATTGATGTTGGAGCAAATATTGGTAGTTACAGTGAAAAATTAATAAAGATTTTGAACAATATAGAAATTGTTTTATTTGAGCCTAATACAGAAAACTATAACATCTTGATAAATAAATTTATTGAAGTAGAAAATGTATCTATTCAAAAATATGGATTATCCGATAAAAAGGGTGTTACTAAACTTTTTTCTGATTTTCCTGGATCAGGGTTAGCAAGTATCTCAAAAAGAAATCTTGATCATTTTGGTATTGAATTTAATTATGAAGAGGAAATAGATTTGATTAAATTTGACGATTACTGGTCCAATGAATTAAATGAAAGAACTATTGATTTAATAAAACTTGATATTGAAGGTCATGAGCTTAATGCTTTAGGCGGAGCGGTTAATTCAATGAAAAAAACTAAATTAGTTCAATTTGAATTTGGCGGTTGTAATGTTGATTCAAGAACATTCTTTCGGGATTATTGGTATTTCTTTATAAATAATGATTTTTCAATTCATAGAATTACGCCTTCAGGAACGATCGAGTGTAAAACATATAAAGAAGACTATGAGTATTTTAAGACAACAAACTATCTAGCTGTGAACAATAATATTTAGCTTTTGTTTATTACTTGCTCTACTATAAAATTTGGTCTCCTTTTAATTTCTTCGAATATAATTCCAAGATAGGCAGCGACTACTCCCAACATAATTGAAGTCAATAATGTTATTATTATTAAGATAGTTAGTCTTGGCTCTATTTCAATAATCAAATTTCCTGAGAATATCCAATAAAAAAAAGTTACAGTGATGAACAAAGATCCAAATAAAAATAATAAAATACTTATTGCAGGAATTACATATAACAATCTTGGAGAAAGAGAAATTGGCAATTTAAAGTATTTTATAATTGTTGGAATATCTAGTTTTGATTTTCCATATATGCGCTCAGATTTTTCAGATTCATGAATCATATATGTATATCCTGGCCAAACTAAAATTCCTCTCAATAAATTTATTGATTCTGGTAACTGTAAATAGGTATTTAAAACCTCTTTTGAGATTAATCTAAAATCACTAACTCCACTCATTATCAATCCATTTGAGGCAAATGTTGCCCACTTATAATAAAAATATGAACCTATTTTTCTAAACAAATTTTCACGTTTCATTGGTTTGTATTTTATTACTACTTGTTTGTATCCCTGTTTCCAATATTTAATTAAGCTAAATATTTCATCAGGATTGTCTTGCAAGTCTCCATGAATTAAAATTGTTGCATCTGACTGAGAGTGAGACAATCCTGCTTTGAGTCCACCATCGATTCCAAAATTTCTAATTAATTTTATAATCTTAATATTTCTTGATTCATCATTTAAATTTGAGAGGATGTCAAATGTGTTATCTGTTGATCCATTATCAACAAAAATTAGTTCAAATTTTATTTCAGAATCATTTTTTTCACATTTATTGATAGATTCAGTCAATCTTTTGTAAAAACTATCAACTACCTCTTGTTCGTTAAAAAAAGGTACAACAATTGAAATTAAATATTTATTCATTTATTTCCATGGTGCATTTCCACTATCCCACATATCTTTTAATTCTAGATATTCTCTATACGTATCCATTGGACGAAAAAATCCATTATGTTTAAAAGCGTATATTTCCTCGTCTTTTGAAAGGTTGATAAGAGGTTCATTTTCAAAAACTACATTGTCGTCTAAATATTCAAATACTTTTTGTTTTAAAACCATATATCCCATATTTATATATGAATCTAGCATAGGTTTTTCAATAAATTTTTTAACTTTTCCTTTTTCATCAAAATTAACAAGACCAAATCTAGATGTTGGCTTTGTGACTGTTATCGTTGCTGTTTTCTT
>MDTE01178397.1_pt1 | contig 19108 bp, 11 predicted proteins | sample 811231 | NCBI WGS metagenome assembly MDTE01 (sample SAMN05326651, study PRJNA326480) | marine metagenome | isolation source: seawater | place: Indian Ocean: Red Sea | collected 2010 | reverse complement strand
CGTCCTGCGCTCGGTGGGGAACGAGCCAGACACGTGCATCGGCTACGAGCATGCACTGTCGCAGGTGGCGCCTGCCTCTGACCAAAGCGGCTCAGGAGATGACACAGCGCTCATCGTGTACACCGGCGGCACCACGGGAAAGCCTCGCGGGGTGATGCTGAGCCATCGCAACATCGTCTCGAACTCGCTGAGCACCGTTCCCTACCTGCAGCTGAGCTCGTCAACGACACAGCTTCACCTTGGCCCCTTCTTTCATCTGGGTGCAGGCCAACGAATCTTCAGCGTCACCCATGTGGGAGGCACCCATGTCGTTCTCGGCAGGTTCTCGGTGGATGCTGTCCTCCAAGCCATCGAGCGCGAACAGGTCACGGCCACTGTCCTAGTGCCTACCATGATGCACCGACTCCTTTGTCACCCGGACCTCGACGCCTACGACCTGGGGAGCTTGAGGTATGTGTCGTATGGCGCGGCTCCCATGCCTCCATCGTTGCTCCGAGCATTCATGGCGCGTTTTGAGGGATGCGTGCTCTGCCAGTCCTACGGCCAGACCGAGTGCTCTCCGGTCGCAACCTCCCTAGAGCACGTCGACCATCTTGCAGACGGCCCGTTTGGCAGCAAGGTCAGCACCGTGGGGCGTGCGGTACCCAATGTCACCATCACCATCGTCGACGCCAACGGTGCTCCGCTGGCGCCCGGGACCATCGGCGAGATCACGGTGACCGGTCCCAACGTCATGAAGGGCTACTGGAACAACCCCGAAGCAACACGCCAGGTCCTCCGCAATGGGCGACTCCACACCGGAGATCTGGGCTTCATGGACACCGATGGATTCGTAACCCTGGTCGACCGGCTCAAGGACATGGTCATCAGCGGGGGCGAGAACGTCTACAGCGTCGAGGTCGAGCGCGTGCTGACCCAGCACAGTGATGTGATCGCTGCCGCTGTCATCGGCCTGCCCGATCCAGACCTCGGCGAACGCGTGCATGCCATCGTGCATCACCATCCCCACCACAGACTCGACGCCGACTCCATTCAGACCCACTGCCGAGCCCACCTGGCCGGCTACAAGGTTCCACGGTCCATGGACTTCACGTGTAGCCCGCTGCCACTCACAGCCGCCAACAAGATCGACAAGCGAGCTCTCAAGCGTCTGTACATGGGCGAGTCAGGCGGACCGACCTGAAGCCACACAGCCCACTTGACACCAAACTACCAACTAGTAGATAGAATCGCGCTCGCACCAGCAAAGGTAGACGATGGGAAGATTCGAGTTCGACAGTACGCATCCGTACCTGAGCGGCAACTTCAAGCCCATGCGCTTCGAAGGCGAGGCTCCTTTCCTTGAGATCGAAGGCGAATTGCCCGCCGACTTCACCGGTGTCTTCTACCTGAATGGCTCGTGCCCCCAGTTTCCGCCTAGCTCAAAGCGCTATCACTGGTTCGCAGGCGACGGAAAGGTCCACGCCTACTACTTCCGTGGAGACAGCGTCGTGGACTACGCCACCCGCTGGGTGCGCACCGAGAACTTCGAGCTAGAGCGCAGGGCACAGCGCTCCCTCTTCGGGAACAAGAAGTATGGAGCACTCACGGAGATCGACCCCTCGGTGCGTCACATCAGGCCGCAGCTGGCGAACACGAATGTCGTCTTTCACGGCGGTCGACTCCTAGCTCTCGAAGACGGCATCGCGCCCATCGAGCTCGACCCATGGTCTCTGGAGACGCGAGGTAGCCATCGCTTCGATGGTCGGCTGGACAGCGCGATGACAGCCCACGTCCACACGGATCCAGGCACCGGCGAGATGATCGGCTTCGGCAGGCAGCTTGGAGGCTCAGGCTCTCCCACCATGAGTCACCAGGTGGTGAACAGCGAGGGGGTCATGACCCACAACGAGCCCTTCGAGTCGCCCTACTGCGCCTTGCTCCATGACTTCGCTATCAGCGAGGACTACGTGGCCTACCCCCTCGGTCCGGCAATCCTGGACCCGACGCGCCCTGCCCAGGGCAAGCCCGTCCTCCAGTGGGAGCCGCACAGACCCGCTTATCTGGGGATCTTGTCCCGCAAGGGCCCCACGTATTCGCCTCGATGGCTCCCCATGGACCCCTGCTTCATGTGGCACACGCTCAACATGTACCAAGAGGATCGAAGCCTCCACATCGATCTCGTTCGCTACAAGAACCTCCCCGGCTATGACACGGGGCGAGACGTGCGTAGTGCCGACAATCCCGAAGAATATGCCGGTCGCCTAGTGCGCTGGTCGGTCAACCTGGATGCTCCCACCGACGAGGTCACCGAGCACGTCCTGGACGACCTCATCAGTGAGTTCCCTCGAATCGATGAGCGCTCCATGGGTCAGAAGCACCGACACGCTTTCTTTCTGTGCTTGGACGGTAAGACGGGCGCCAGTCGTCACTGGGACGCTGCGGCACACCTAGATCTCCAGACAGGGCGCCGCACCCTCTACGACCCGGGCGCGCAAAGCTTCGTGTCGGAAGGGGTGTTTGCCCCTCGGGTGGGCTCCACCGAAGAAGGCGACGGCTACTACATGGTTCCGGTCTACCACGAAGACCAGAAACGCAGCGAAGTCGTCTTGCTCTCTGCCACCGACTTCGAGGCGGGCCCGATTGCCAGAGTGAAGCTGCCGTTTCGGCAGAACCCCACCTTCCACGCCAACTTCTGCGCAGGCCTTACGCAGCCTGAGGACGCAGCCTGAAGCCATGCAAGCACGCTTCCAGACCCGGATCACCGAGTTGTTCGGGATCGAGCACCCCCTGCTGTGCGGAGGCTTGATGTGGCTCGCCGATGCCCGCTACGTGGGAGCGGTGGTCAACGCCGGCGCCATGGGATTCATCACCCCTCGCTCCTTCCCCGATCTGGACGCCTTCCGCGCCCAGCTTGCCGACTGCCAAGAGATCACCTGCGGGCGCCCCTTTGGGGTCAACCTCTACATCTCGGGTCAGGCCAACCAGAATGATCGGGTGGATGCCTGGATCGAGGCCTCTCTAGGCGCCGGAGTGCGGCACTTCGAGACCGCAGGATTCTCTCCGTCGAGGTGGCTCCCTCGGCTCCAGGCAGAAGGCGCTGTGGTCATTCACAAGTGCACGACAATTCGCCACGCCTTGCGTGCCGAGCGCGACGGTGTGGACGCCGTTGCGCTGGTGGGTCATGAGTGCGGCGGGCATCCCGGCACCAACACCCTCTCGGCTGCAACCCTGGGCAGCCTCGCCGCGGAGCAGCTCCGAGTACCCTTCGTGCTGGGGGGCGGCATGGGCACCGGCTCCCAGTTAGTGAGTGCACTCTCCCTGGGAGCTGATGGGGTGCTTCTCGGCTCTCGGATGTTGGTGAGCGAGGAGATCTGGGCCCACGAGAACTACAAGAACCACCTCGTCGACCTGGACGCCTCGAGCACCACCACAGTCTTGTCCACCTTCGGAAAGACCTACCGCTGCCTCGACAACGAGGCAGCCCGCCGAGTGCGCGACCTGGAGGCTCAAGGCATCTCGGACTTCGACGCTTACCGTGACCTCGTGCGGGGCGAAGCCGCACGGACCGCCTATGAGACCGGTGACTGGTCCCATGGAATTCTATCGCTGGGCCCCGCCATCTCATTTGCCGACACCGTCGAGCCCGCAGCCGACATCATCCAACGCTTCATTCACCAGGCGCAGCACGCCACCGAGCGCGTGGGGCACCTGAACCCGACCCATCCTGGGGCTCGTTAATCCGAGTTCAACGAAGGAAGACCATGACTGACCTCTTCAATCCAAACGACCTCGACGTGCACAGCGGCCACTTCATCGACGGCGAAATCAGTAGCGGCGGCGACCCACAGTTCGATGTCATCCGGCCGTCGGACTTGGGCACTCAAGGCACCCTGGCCGACGCCTCAGCGCAGAGCGTCGAGCGCGCAGTCCACTCCGCTCGGCGAGCGTTCGAGCAGAGTGGCTGGGCGACCATGGCCCCCCGGGAGCGCGCCGGCATCTTGCGACGCTGGGCCGACCTGGTGGATCGGGATGCTGCTCTCCTCGCCCGCTTGGAGTCCAGCGTCTCGTGCCGCCCGTACCAGGAAGTGTTCATGCGCGACGTGCGTGTGGTCTCCGGCAGCCTGCGCTTCTTCGGGGAGTACTGCGACAAGGTGGATGGTCGGGTCACCTCGACCCCCAATGACACGCTCTCGCTGACCCTCAGCGAGCCCTGGGGTGTCGTCGCCGGGATCGTCCCCTGGAACTTCCCACTGATTCTCTCGGCCTGGAAGTTCGCCCCAGCCATGGCCGCTGGCAACTGCGTGGTCCTGAAGCCCTCGGAGCTCACACCCTACGCCATCACCCATGTCGCCCAACTAGCCCTGGAGGCGGGAGTGCCTCGAGGCGTCTTCAACATTCTCCAGGGTCATGGGGCGACGGCGGGGAGCGCATTGGTGAAGAGCCCAGAGGTGGACTACATCACCTTCACCGGCTCCACGGCGACCGGCGCCCAGGTCATGGCCGACGCAGCCTTGCATGGGCTCAAACCCGTCAGCTTGGAGCTGGGCGGGAAGAGCCCTCAGGTCGTCTTTGCCGACGCCCCCCAGCTGGATGCCGCTGCAGCCATCGTCGCGGCGGGAGCGACCTACAACGCAGGACAGGTCTGCTTCGCAGGGTCCCGCCTGGTGATCGAAGCATCCATCGAGGACATGTTCATCGAGAAGGTGGTCAAGCACATGACGAAGTTCCGAATCGGCGCTACGTGGAGCAAAGAGACGACCTTGCCACCGACCATCCATGGGCAGCAGCTGGAGCGGATCCACCAGATTGTGACGACCACCTTGTCCGAGGGTGCCGAGTTGCTCTGTGGAGGCCAGCGGCTTGAGGGCCTCAACGGGGCCCACCACTACGCCCCTACTCTGCTCCGGGGGGTCACACCCGAGATGACTGTCTACCGAGAAGAAGTGTTCGGACCAGTGCTTGCTGTCCAGACCTTTGAGAGCTTCGACGAAGCCGTCGCGCTGGCTGATCATCCCACGTTCGGGCTGGCCGCCTCGGTGCACACAACCGACATCAACAAGGCCATGTCAGCTGCGCGGCAGATCCAAGCGGGCACCGTCTGGATCAATGACTGGGGCCGAAGGTCCGACTTCACCAGCCCGTTCGGCGGCTACAAGCAGTCGGGCCACGGAAAGGACATGGGCCTGGCGGGCTTCCAGAAGTACCGTAAGCAGAAGGCCGTCTGGATCCTGGGTCAGCAACCGGCACCCGCCCCATCAGGCGAACATCGACTGGCAGGCTGATGCAGGACCACAGGTGCTGTCACCCATCACTCACGGAATTCCTGGGGACGGCAATGGACGCCTGAGAAGGGATGACTCGGCATGCAGCATCGTGATGACTCAATGACCCGACTTGGAGGCAGGACTTCGCCATGAACGACCACTATCAGGGGGCCAAAGCTGTGGTTCCTCCCTTCCGACGAATCAACAAGTGGGTTCTTGGACCACTTCTCCAGCTGATTGAGGGGGCGGCGGTACAGCTGGGTGGCAACGAGACAGCCCCCATCGAGAGCCCCTTGCTGGACGGCAACTTCACTCCTACCTCGGAGACCCGAGCCCCCACCGCGCTCGACATCGAGGGGGAGCTGCCTGAGAACCTGCGAGGCACGTTCTTTCGAATCGGCCCCAACCCGAGATTTGAGCCGAAGGGTCGGTACCACCTCTTCGATGGCGACGGGATGGTGCATGCGGTGAACTTCGCCGAGGGCGGTGTGTCGTATGCGAGCCATTGGGTTCGAACGAGCAAGTACGTCCAGGAGGACCGCTGGGGGCGCGCTGCGTTCATCAACATCGGTGAGATGACCGGCTGGGTGGGGCTCGCCAAGATCATCTTGGAGAGAACACGAGGGGCCCTGGGTGTCGTGTACCTGGATGCGGGGACTGGCAGGGCCAACACCAAGGTCATTGAGCATGCGGGTCGCGTCTTGGCACTGCACGAAGGCGACGCCCCCTATGAAATCGAAGTGGACGACTATGGAGCTCTCCGAACGGTTGGCAGGCTCGACTTTGGCGGACAACTAAAGAGCCCCTTCAGCGCTCACCCCAAGATCGACCCCGAGACCGGCGAGCTTCACTTCTGTAGCTACGACGTCCGCAAGCCACCACACTGCATGGTGGGAACCGTCGACGCGCGCGGCCAACTGGCACGATTGGTTGCCGTAGACCTACCGGAACCCGTGATGATGCACGACAGCGCCCTGACCCAGCGGTTCAACGTGATTGTGGCTCCATCGGTCGTGTTCCGTCCCAAGGAGATGGTCAAGCGGAAGGCCTTGCCCTTTGTTGTGGATCCCGAGCAGCCGCTTCGCATAGGACTGCTGCCCAGGGAGTCCATGACACAAGATGATGTGCGCTGGTTTGACCTCCCCTCCGGCAGCGTCGTCCACACCTTGAATGCCTGGGACGATGGAGACACTGTTCACATCTACGCGTGTCGCTCCGATGTTCTCGATCTCAACTCCCTCATGTCCGACGAGACTCCTGTCTTTACGACGGACTCGCAGTCCCAACTCATTCGCATCGTGCTGAACCTAGAGACCGGTGAGGCGAGCCAAGAAGCCATCACCCCCGCAGACATGATCCTGGAGTTCCCAAGGACTCGTGAGGATCGGATGGGGCTGCCCTCTCGCTTTGGTTATTGCTCTCGTTTCGCGGCTGAGCACAGCCTGAAGGTCACCTCTTTGGTGAAGATCGACCTCACGGGAACCGTGGACAACAGCGTTGTGGGTGAGATCGTCTTTGCCCCCGGTCGCTTTGGCGGGGAGTGCTCCTTCGTTGCCAAGTCAACGGGTGAGGAGGACGACGGGTACCTCATGGTTCACGTGCATGACGAGGTGAAGGGTCAGAGCTGCCTCGAGATCTACGATGCCAAGCACATGAGCCCTGAACCATTGGCCCGAGTGACGATCCCTGTTCGGGTTCCTTACGGCTTTCACAGCTCCTGGGTGAGCGCCTAGTGCTCGATGTCAGCCTTGCCTCAGCGCGGCCTTGACTGGGCACGCGATGTAGAGGCTCTCTACGCACGGGCCATTCTCACGGGGCACGATGGCGGGCCCTGAAACCGTCTACGCAGCCCAGCAGCATCTCTTCTTGATGCTTGCCCATTCCATGCGATGCTTCGCTGCGACCGACACCGACCCCACCCGACTCATGGGCTGATGGAGCTGCATGACAACCAACGCTCGCCACCTCTGGCTGCTCTCGACGCTGGGGATGGTGTCCGTAAGCCTCGCGGCCTGTGAGCTTCCGCCGGAGCCCCGTGAAACTCCAGCAGCAGCGGAGCCCCATGCTGACGAGGAGCCCGTCACCCCGGCACCGGAGGACTCCTTCGCCTCAGGCGCTGACCCCCGAGCAGCGAGAGAGCCCCAGGTGGACTGGGAGCCCGTATTCGCTTACCTACGGCAACTGGGGACAGACCAGAGACCCCTGAGTCCCTCCCTACTTACCGTTCGTGATCGCATCCAGTCGGACGACGGCGCGGCAGGGTCCGAGAAGCCCCCGCTCGAAGACCTCCTCCAGGCCGCCAGCGAAGCGGAACCGCAAGACCCCCGTCCCCTCATCGCTCGAGCCTTGATGTACGCCCCACCCGACGGCACCGGCACCTCGGATGAGTTCGGAGACCGAACCCAAAGAGCAGTCTCGCTTCTGGATGCCGCTCTAGCGCTTGATCCTTCTGAGGCCTTTGCGTTGGATCGTCTAGCGAGGATTCTGGAAGGCATCGACCGGGATCGATCGGTGCAGCTGCTCGTCCAACTGGCTGCCATCCGACCAGAGGACCTCGACGTGCGAAATCGGCTGGGATATGGCCAGGTGGCCATCGGGCAACTCGACCTGGCCGAGGCCACCGCCACGAAGACGGCCTCGATGGCCGAGACCACCGGAGACTCTTACTCGCTCCAAGAAGCCCGCTTCGTGCTCAGCAAGGTGCACCTGGCGCGAGGCGAGCTTTCCGAAGCCGAGCGCATCCTCAAGGCAGCCACGGGACGGCAGGCGGACTCACACCGAGCCTGCGCCTACCAGGGTCTGGGGGAGCTGTACTCCCAGCTGGGCGGGAACGTCGGCGACCCACCGGAGCAGACCGAGGGAAGCGGACTGGACGCCGGCTCCGCTGTTCTCGCATACCAGGCAGCAATCCAGGCCTACCAGGAAGAGGACCTCGATGCCGCGCTCGCCGCGCTCAAGCACGCCAGAGCGCACAGTGCGGAGCCCCACCTGTCCGTGCTCCAGGCTGTGTTTCTGCTGTTCCAGAGGCGCTATGTCGAGGTGGAGACGATCGTGCGCTCAGTCCAGGAAGTGGACCCAGAGAACTGGGGCATCCCTGTCGTGCTCGGCCACCTGGCCATCGCCCGGCGAGACTACCGGGCCGCCAAGAAACTACTGGAGCCCGCTCTTGAGGCCTGGTTCAAGGTCGACCTGTCCAGCAGCCCCCACCCCGGCTACCACCGCATCATCCACGAGCTGGCCAACCTAGGCATGGCCTGGACTGCGGCGAATCAGAATCATCACGACGAAGCGCTGGACCACTTCGACCGGGTGCTCTCCGATCAAGCGGATGACCTGCTGGCTCTGCTAGGAGCGGCCAACTCTCTTGTCGCCCTAGAGCGCCTGGACGAGGCCGAGTCCATCCTGCTTCGTGTGCTGGTCCGCTACCCCGAGAACCCCTACGCCCATGCGGAGCTGGCAACCATCCGAATGAGTCGCGGGCAGGCCGGCGAAGCCGAAGCGGGTTTTCGCCGTGCGCTGGCCGGAGATTCCGAGAACTACACCTGCCCTTACGAGGGCTTGGGGCTCCTCTACTTAAAGCAAGGACGAGTCGACGAAGCCCGCTCCAACTTGCGTCGAGCCATCGAGATCAATCCCGACATCGAGTACCGCAAGTACAACGGCTTGGCCCGTATCTACATCAATGAAGGCCGCCTCGAGGAGGCGAGAGCACTTCTCAAGAAGTCCATCGAGAACTTCCCGTACGACGCGGAGGCCCAGAGGATGCTAGAGACTCTGCAATCCCCGCCAACGCCCTGATAAGACGCGCGCTTCCCGCAGTACGTCAGAGGCCAACTTAGCGCGGGGCTGGCGACCGGCAAGAGGCACATCCTCGACGACGCTCCGCACAGGTTGGGTTCGTCAACGAAGCATCTCCCACGCCAATCTCTCCGGCGGAGTGCAAAGGGCCCCCAGGGGAATCTGGAGTTCATCCGCCGGCTCCTCTGTGGGCGCGTCAATGCCAACCCCACCGACCGGCTCGTCGGTGACGCCAGGCGCACAGAGGGCGCCGTCTCCATCCAGATCGGCCCAGGCGTAGACGAAGAGACCTCGGCCCCGGTCGACCGGATACAGGAGTTGGTAGTCAAAGGCCCCACCACCTGAGACCCGAAAGGCATCAATCAGGAAAATGTCGGTCGCCAGCTCCCCGCTGCCAATGGATTGGTAGTAGGCCTCCACCCACACATCAGCCTCGTCGCCCACCTCATCAATCGTCCCGCTCAGGGCAACCTCGAACAGCACCTCATCGCTGCTCCAGCAGCCCGTGGCGACGACGAGCGCCAGCAAGAAGACCCCACGTCTGACTCGAAGCTCCATCAGCGGACCTCCCCGCGAGGCCCGGGATTGCCCACCTGGATACCAAAGTGCACTCCGGGCAAGGTCAAGGCCACGACCCCCACGTCGACGAAGTGCCAGTCAATGGCGACGTCGAAGCCAAAGTGCCGCGTGGGGGCAAAAGCCAGCCCAACCTGGAGCCAGGGCGACCAGCGGTGAGACAGCTGGACCGAGACCTCCGGGTCCTCGACGCCGAGACGGTACGTGCGAGTGCGGTCATGCAGCAGCGTGTGGCGCGTGCCAGCCACAAGATAGGGTCCCACTGGTCCGGGCGACGCGACCAGGCGAAGCCGAAGGGTGCCGGACGGTCCCTGCTGCGGAAGGACGCCCCCCTGCACGACGCTGCCAAGTCCCAGCTCCAAGGACACACGTGCCTTGGGAGTTCCCACAAGAAGGAGCCCCAGACCCGCGGAAGGCTGAAATCGTCGAAAGACCGCCGTGTCCAGCTCTCCCACCAGGGTCACGCGCTGCGCCAATCCCAGCTGAGCACGCAGACCGCTCCACGGCCAGCCACCCTGGACGCCAGTGCTCCAGGCACCAGGGCGCGACGAGGCGCTGGCCCAGTCCACCGTCACGGAGGGCCCCTGCGCAAGAGCAGGACCTGTGGACAGGACGAGAAGAACTGCCACCGCAAGCCAGCAGACTCCCCCGGCATGCGCGCGGACGCGGGATTGGCGAGGCAAGAACGCCTTCATCTCTCGGCCCTTCTGCTCGATCAGGAGACGTCGAACTGGAACAACACGAGGTCCACGCTGCCGGGCCCAGCCATGATCAGAATGCCGCCCCCGATGTCTCCGGCGCCCGTGGTTCTCGGTTCGCACCAAGCTGGGCTGCATCGACAGGTTGCGGCGGCCGAGCCGCGAGTGGGCTGGGTCTCGGGCCTACCGGCTCCACCGCAATGAAGTTGGGAGCGACCTCGTCCCACTCATCCAGAATGCTCGCCACCCGCGGGCTGCTTGTTGCGCTCGCGAAGTCCTCGATGAGCCGACGAAGCGCCGCGAGCCTGGCTCCATCCATGAACACAGCTTCCACGTCGCTGTGTAGCTGTTTCGCGGCCTCTCCATCGCGGTCGAGCAGGAAGAGGCTGCCACCGGTCATGCCTGACCCAATGCAGGGGCCGCAGGTGCCCAGCACCACTCCGGTCCCTCCCGTCATGTACTCAAAGGCATACTTACCGACACCTTCGCAGACCATGGTCGCTCCCGAGTTTCGGACGCCAAATCGCTGTCCTGTTCGACCAGCGACGTACAGAGTCCCACCCGTCGCTCCGTAGCCCACCGTGTTCCCAGCCAGGTGTGGCGCGGCACTTCCGCCTCGTCGCTCGGGGGCTACGACGACGATCCTTGCCGTACCGCTCATGGCTGCCCCCACTGTGTCGTTTGCGTAGCCCTCCAGGCGCAAGTGCATGCCGCTGGTAGCTGCAAAGCCAAAGGCCTGGCCCGCACAGCCTCTGGCCAGAAGCTCGATGCGGGCGCTCGATTCCAGTCCCCCGACCTCGGCGATCACACCAGCCAACCGGGCGCCCACCGCCTGATCCGCCGTGGTGATCCCGTGTTCCAGATGGGCCAGCAGAGCGTCGCTCTGAAGCACGGGTGCGGCGACCTCCAATAGCGCCACATCCACCGGACGCATGGCAGGCCGCGGCGATGGCGCTGTTGTGGGTGGGGACGCAGGCGTCATGTCGAGCAACAGCTCGGACAAGTCCAGGTTGTCCCATCGAGGCTCACCCGTCTTGATTTGGCGCAGCAGATCCGTGCGGCCCACCAGCTCGCGAGGATGTCGCAAGCCGAGACGGCTCAAGATGGCCCGTACATCTTCGGCAACACACAAGAGATATCGTGTGACGCCTTCGCGGGCCTCGATATAGCGCTGGTCGTCTTCTGTGCCGGCACCGATGTGATCCCGATTGGCCACCATGAAGTACTTGTCACGCCGCTTCTCATCCTGAGTTGCGAGCCCGACCGGACACTTGCCCCCCTGACAGCCACGGCAAAAGACACAGTTCTCCGCGACCATCAGGGGTGTGCCCAACGCCACCTCGTCGGCGCCGAGAGCCAGGGCCATAGCGACATCAAACCCTCGCTTGATCCCCCCATCGGCGCGAAGCCTGACCCAGTGACGAATGCCATTGGCCACGAGGTACTGGTGAGCATCGGTCAGGCCGAGTTCCAGGGGCAGCCCTGCGTGAAGAATAGACCCGGAAGCCGCCGCGCCAGTGCCACCCTCGAAGCCGCTAATGGAGATGATGTCCGCGCCGGCCTTGGCAACGCCAACCGCAATAGTGCCCAAGTTGGTAACTGAGGGCGTCTTCACTCCGATGCGGGCCTGTGGATTGACCGACCGCAGGTTCCGTATCAGCTGAGCCAGGTCTTCGATGCTGTAGATATCGTGATGGGGCGGAGGGCTGATCAGCGCGACACCCGGCTGAGTCCGACGGATACTCGCGATCTCGACTGTGACCTTGTGGCCGGGGAGATGGCCCCCTTCCCCCGGCTTCGCGCCCTGGCCAATCTTGATCTCCAGTTCGTCCGCTCCCATCAAGTACTCTGCGTCCACCCCGAAGCGCCCGCTCGCCACTTGGCGAATCCGGTTGCGGTCCATGGCCCACTCCCGACCCGGATTCCGGCGTGGGTCCTCCCCTCCCTCGCCGGAGTTCGACGCCGAACCCAGCTGATTGAGGGCAGCCGCAATGGCGCGGTGTGCCGTGGAATGAATCGCGCCATGGGACATGGCCGCACCCCGCAGCGTCCCACGGGCAATCTCGCGGGCACCGCTCACCTCGTACAAGGGAATGGCCGCTCCATCAGTAAAGCGCAGAAGATCTCGCAGATAGACCGGTGGTGTGTTCTCGAGAAAGTCGACGAACTTGTCATAGGCGCCGTGTTCATTACCCTGGCGCGCCACCTCCTGCAGGGCCCGAGTGACCTCTTTGCGATAGATGGAGACGTTCTGGTTTTGAGCCAGAGGACCCTGGCCTCCGCGGGCGCGCAGGACGATGTCCTCGTACACATCGGCCATCGACAAGCCGCCGACGCGCGTCGGAGTATCGGGGAGGTAATAGTCCACGATATCGGGCGACAGCCCAATGGCCTCAAACAAAGCCGAGCCTTGATAGCCGGCCGAGGTGGTAATGCCCATCTTCGACATGATCTGTCGAACACCACCCACCAGAGCACGGGTGAGGTTGCTTCGTGCAATCGACGGCTCGACGCGAGAGACCTTGTTGGCCTGGGCAAACATCGCCCACGGATTAACGGCAGCAGCCCCGTACGCCAGCAGGACGGCAATGTCGTGACTCTCATGGACCGCCCCGGTCGAGACCACGAGGCTGCACGGACGACGGCAGCCAGCCCGTGCGAGTCGGCGATGAATAAAGCCGACGGCGAGGGGGGCAGGGACGGCCAAGCCATCGCCGTGGAGCACCGCCCGGTCACTGATGAACAAGAGGTTCGCGCCGGCGCGGACAGCATCCTCTGCTTCCTGGGCGAGAGCATGCAGGCGCTCGTCCAGTGCGGTGGCGTCTCGGCTGACGAAAGTGGCGTCCAGAGTGTGGGTCTTCAGCTCGGAGAAGTGTCCAGACTCCAAGGCTCCAAATCCTTCGTTACTCAGAACGGGGTGAGGCAACTTCACCTGGGCATCAGGGGCTCGGGCGTCAAGGTCCGGCGAGCTCCCCAGATAGACCGACGTGTCCATAGCTGCGCCCTCACGCAGTGGGTCCACGGCTGGGTTCGTGACGACCGCGATCACTTGATTCAAGAAGCTATAGAGGCGACTCCCGTTTCGGCTGAAGACGGCCAGGGGCCGGTCGTTCCCCATGGAGTGCACCGGCTCCTTACCGAGCTTCACCATGTCACGCAGTCTCTGCACCCGCTGGCGGGTCCAGCCAAATGCGTTGAGCACATGAACCGGCACCTCCAGAGCGTCCAGTTCCTCCTGCGACGGGAGGCTCACAAAGCCAACGGCCGTGGAACTAGGTGCCGCGGCACCGTGTCGCTCCACAAACCACTGTCCCGCCATCTCTGGCTGCACCAGCAGTCCGGCCTCGAGATCAACCACCAACGTTCCCCCCGGCTCCAGCTGACCGTCCTGTGCGATGGAACTGGGCTCGATCGCCACGGCGCCGAACTCGCTCGCGACCACGAGCTCTCGCTCATGGGTCAACACCCAACGAAGCGGCCGAAGGCCCATCCGATCCAACTGAGCCACCAGATGTTGCCCGTCGGTCGCGACGAGTGCCGCGGGCCCCTCCCAGGCACCCAATGAACCGAGGGCCTTGCGAGCGTGCTCGAACCACCGACGTTGGTCCGGGTCCGAGACCTCTTCAACCCACGCCGGTGGGACCGCTAATCGCATGGACTCGGGCAAGTCCCGAGCACCCAACTGCAAGAGCAGATCAACAGATCGGTCGAGCTGGGCTGAGTCGCTCCCATAGCGCATCAAGATTGGGACGCCCCCTCGCCTTCTTCGGGCGAGGTCACGGACAGACCGAGTGTTGGCTGAGATGGTGTTGATCTCACCGTTGTGGGCGAGCAATCGGAACGGTTGAACGAGATGCCAATTGGAGAACGTGTTGGTCGCAAATCGGCGATGCCCCAGGACGAACGAGGTCTTCAAGGCGGGATTGCGTAGGTCGGCATAGAAGTTGGGGAGCTGAGCTGCGGTCGCCAACGCCTTGTAGACGACCGTTCGCTGGCTCAGGGATGGAAGAGCCACCTGACCCGCCAACTCCGCCTCCACCGCACCACGAGCATCGCGAAGGGCTGAGTCGAGGGCGTCGGCAGCGAGGTGACCACGCCCAACGAGGATCTGTCGCATGACCGGTGCGTCGATGCGCGCGCGATCACCTACAGCGGCTGGATCTACGGGGACTTCGCGCCAACCCAGAGGCTGTAAGCCGCGGGTCCGAAGGATCGAGTCCACGTCCCGCTCAATCTCCCGAATGTTGCGTTCGCCAACCTGGAACCAGACCGTGCCCACCGCCAGAGGTTCATCACCATCGAGGTGACGGCCGGGCGCCACGTGAGGAAGAAAGAAGTCGCGGTCAATCCCGATGAGGAGGCCAGCACCATCACCGGTCTTCCCAAGCGACCCGCCCCGATGCTCCATGCAACAGATACTCGTGAGAGCCCGCTGAATGAGGCTGTGACTGGCGACGCCGTCGAGCTGAGCCAAGGCGACGATTCCACAACCGCCCCGCCCAGGATCCTGCTCTATTTCGTGACGACGCTCGCTCTGTGTCTTCATGGGTCACTCATCCACCAGGCTCAAGCAGCACCGAACCACTTTGGTGCTGGCGACCCATACCACAGGTATCTACCGCCTGGTAGGTTTATCCTCTACGGGCCCGAATCGAAGCGAGCCCGGCGGCCTGCCGGTCAGGCTTCTAGACCACCGGTTGAGTCGAGTCGCCCTGGTCGAGGCCGCGCTAAGACGTCCCTAGCGCGACTTGTCACAACTCGGTTTGGTGAGGTAGGTCAGGCTGGCAAGAGCCTAGTGGGTTCTACCGGCTGCGGTACCGACATCGATGGTGTCCAGGCACGGTCCAACTTCGTTTTGCGATGTCGGTGAACGGGTGTCCGAGTGTTCTCAAAGCTGAGCACAGCTATTCGAGCCTGGAAGGCAACGGCAGACATTCCGCCGGAGGTGTCCAGGTCGGTCCTTCTCTTGATGTGTCCGGTAGGCATCGTGGGCTTGGTGCTCAAGCTACACCGCATCACACAGCACCCCAGTGATCCCGGGTTTCTAGAGGGAGCGCTGCTCCTGGGTGGCGAAGTCCTGGCCTACCTAGGGTTTGCTCTCCTCATGGTGGGAGGCCTGGTCCTGACCGCAAGGGTGGGAGCGTCACGGGTGGGCCTCGTCGTGGCCCAGCTGGTCGCCCTCCTACTGATCATCGTGAGCCTCGCGGCTCACAACTATTTCCTCAGCACTGGCTTCACGCTGGGCTTCGGGTTCGTCAAGTTCTCGCTGCTGCGCATCAACGAGACGGCCGCCGTGGTGGCGAGCGAGATCAGCCTGCCTCTCATCGCCACGTTGGCAGGTGTAGTGCTCAGCATTCTCGCCCTCCCTTGGATCTTTGGAAAGAAGCCGAGTGGCCCAGCCAGCCAGGCTGTGGGTGGTAAAACCGCCGGGGCGGCCCTCGCCCACGTGTTCCTTGGTGCCACGCTCGTGAGCCTGTCGCTTGTTCCCACAGGCCAGGACCTCGGTCGTGAGTTCTTCAGAGAACCCACAGTGGCCCTGGTGGCTTCCGGGCTTCGGACCCATCTCGGTTCAGCTTCCGATGGGAGCCTAGGGCCTGTCGTGTTGGGAACCCATAGCGGTCCTCGCCCTGTCGGTCCGGCCCAGGTGACCGCTCGACCAGAGGCTGGCGCGTTGAACCTAGTGCTCGTGCTGTTGGAGTCCACCCGCGCGCAGGCAACAACTCCTTACAATCCAGAGCTACCCACCACCCCATTTCTCGACCAACTTGCGAAGAACGGCATGCTGGTCGAGCGGGCTTATGCGGTCGTCCCACACACCTCCAAGTCCCTAGTCTCAGTTCTCTGTGGCTTCGAGCCGTCACCAACAATGGAGATCCTTGGCTCGCACAAGACCGGCATGGTCGGTCGCTGCCTCGCCGACCTCCTCCGGGAGCAGAGTTATTCGACCGCCTACTTTCAGGCGCCGACACAACACTTCGAGGACCGCTCCCAGCTGATCTCCAACATGGGCTTCGACCGCTTCTGGTCGGGCGACATGACCAAGCAGAAGGACATCCATAGAGTCAACTACTTCGGGAACGAAGACCTGGTGATGATCGAGCCAACTCGGACGTGGCTTGAGCAGGAAGCCCGAGAGCCCTTCTTTGCGGCGTATCTAACCAACAACAGCCACCACCCTTACGCTGTCCCACCAGACTTTGAGGTCGAGAAATTCAGCAAGACGAAGAAGCTCAATAAGTACTTCAACAGTGTTGCTTCCGCTGACCAGTTCCTGGAGCAGCTGGCGGAGGTGTACCGAGGAGAGGGCCTCTGGGAACGTACTGTCTTCATCGTAGTAGGAGATCACGGAGAGGCCTTCGGTGAGCATGGGCTCCGGACTCATGACAACGTGATGTACGACGAGGGCATCGCCGTACCTCTGGTCATCCATGCTCCCGATAGGGACCCCGAGCGCGTGCCGGGACCCGTCAACCAGCTGGCCATTGCCCCAACCGCCCTAGACCTACTGGGCTATGACTTCCCGGACGAGGACTACGCAGGCAACTCCATTCTCGACACTCCATCGGAACCAGTGCTCTTCTCCACCTGCTATCGCTCCGACTACTGCGCGGCGATGATCCGTGGGTCTAAGAAGCTCATCTATCACTTCGGAGACCGGCCCCCTCTACTGTTCGATTTGTCCCGCGATCCATTGGAGCGAGAGAACCTCGCCCCTCTGCACCCTGAGGAAGTCGCCCATTGGTCCCAGCAGACAGCGGACTGGAAGGTCTCGCTCTGGGAGACCTACCGAGACATGGGCAAGACCATGGTGGACCGCTATGTCCAACAGTCTCCACAGCCAGTGCAACACGAGCTTGGCGTCGTCTTTGAGGACCTCGTTGAGCTGAGGGGCTACGAGCTGTCCAAGACCAAGGTGCGCAAGGGCCGATGGCTCAAGCTCCACTACTTCTTTAAGGTCTTGAAGCCCATGCCTCCGGGGTATCGTCTTCGGCTACACAGCACAGCGAAGCGCAAGAAAGACAGTCGCATCTTCGAGCATGTTCCTGTGCGCGGTCTGTACCCCATGCGCGAGTGGAAGCCAGGCGACTACATCGAAGATGTCGACCGCTTTAAGGTCAGGCCGTGGTGGAAAGGCTCCAAGCTCGACCTCTGCATTGAGCTCATTGATGATCAGAAACGCCCAGTACCAGTCAGCGGCTCCGACGGCACGACCTGCGTCTCTCTGGGGAGTGTGGACATAGTCGAAAAGAAGAAGAAGAAGAAGAAGAAGAAGAAGAAGAAGTGAGACGACGGCCTAGAGCCCCGACCTCTCGCAACGATTCTGGGAGAAACAACCTGCCGGTCTCAGGCCCACCCCATCAACCCTTGAGCCTGCAGCGACTCGATAGCTAGGATCCAGGCCCCTCAAGTTGGGCAGGACAAGTTATCGGGCCGCTTATCGGTCCCGTCGGCTAGCCATGGCAGCGCCAATCCTAATATTGTGGGCTCCTGACGTGTCCAAGACTGCGCCCACCGTGCTCCGATCCTCGTTGGCTGATCGGCCCCTTTCTCCCAATCGAGGCCTGGTGCGGAGCATGCTCCTGGCGATCGGCTTGCTGTGCAGCCTCCCGAGCTCCTCAGCCTGGGCAGAAGAGCTCGGCGCGGCCGCGGCAGCCGAGGCAGCCAATCAGCGGGGTCTCGAGGCCTACGCTGAAGGGCGGTATCCAGAAGCAGTAGAGGCCATGCTTGAGGCCTACCAGCACTTCCCAGACCCCGCCCTGCTGTTCAACGTCGCCCGAATCTACGAAGCCATGGATGAGCCGGCTCTGGCACTCAGCACCTACGAGCGGTTCGTCCAGGATCCAGAGGCTGACCCGGATACGGTTCGCCGAGCCTTGGAGGCGCTCTCGACGCTCCGCGACGAAGGACGGCGACGCCCGAACACGCCCGAACTCAAGGAGATCGGCTCGGACGCGGCCGACTCCGGGGCAACCAGAGCAGCTCCGACGGAACCAGAGGGCGGGGCAGCGACTCCCATGCCTTCCTCGGAGGCAGCGATGAGCGCAAGCGCCAAGACCTCGCCCCCCAGCCGCCGGCCCTCACCGGCCCCCTTCCTCCTCGCTGGAGGCGGCGCCGCGTTCCTCGGGGTCGGGGTGGGCTTCGCTATTACCGCAGGCCAGAGCTATGCCAGAGCGACCGATCTCGAATCGTCCTACGAGGAGCGGCTGGCAGCACAGCAGTCGGGTCCGACCCAAGCCCTGACGGCCGATGTCCTCGCCGGCGTGGGCGCAGGCATGGTCGCCGCCGGCATCGTAGCTGCCCTCATCGAGACGTTGCGGCCTCGAAACTCACAGGTCGTAGTCGCCCCTTGGGGAGGCCCAGAGGGTGGAGGCTTGCTCTTGGGCTACACACCTACACCTCCGAGGAACACCGGCCACTCACGGTGGGCACTAGGACAATGAAGAGCCCCATGCACCGGAGTCTTCTCGCGGCAGTAGTCCTCGGTGTAGTGGGTGTGCTCGGCGCCTGCTCCGTCCTCCTCGACTTCCGCCAGTGCGTGGTCTCTGGGGACTGCGGAGAGCAAGAGTGGTGCAGTGCCGACGGCCTCTGCCGCACCCTACTGACGGAGCACTGCACGGAGATCCTGGGCAACTACACCTCGGACGGCATCCTGCTGGGCGGCATCCTGTCTCTCAGCGGACGAAGCCAGGAATCAGGCGACGATGCCCGGTCCGCCATCCTCCTCGCGGTGGACGAGATCAACGACAACGGAGGAGTCGGTGGTAACCAGGGCGGCCGCACGCTCTCGGT
>MDTE01151378.1_pt1 | contig 19109 bp, 10 predicted proteins | sample 811231 | NCBI WGS metagenome assembly MDTE01 (sample SAMN05326651, study PRJNA326480) | marine metagenome | isolation source: seawater | place: Indian Ocean: Red Sea | collected 2010 | reverse complement strand
GTGATATTTGCAGTACAGGTATTACTTGCAGCAGCTAATGATATGGCATCACCTGTGCCGTTAGCTGACCTGATTCCGTCTACGTTTAGCTGACTCATGTTGCTACCTCTTCTATTACAAAACTGGTTTTAGTTGCGGTTGCTCCCCATTTAGCTTCTGCATAATCTGAACTATGATGAACATAATTAACACAGTTAGCCCCATGTGTTCTTAGAGAGAATGTTTTCTCAGTTGTTCCCCAAGAAGCCATTTTATATTGCCAATGAAGAATTGCGTTTCCATGTGTTCCAGAACCAGAACCTTCTGTATAGCTACTAATTACTTGTAAACAATCAAGATTATCACTTATAAATAAACCTCCAGAAATACTATTAGAAACATTTGATGCTTCTCCAGCATACATAAAAGCTGTTATGTATAAATCGCAATTAGCGGTGCTAGGGGTATAAGCTTGGCTAAAAGCTTCTGCACCTTCAGTTCTTTGAGGAGTTGTATCATCATCTGGAAAAAAAGCATTAGTATAAGAAGCTCTAGGGATTTCAAAATATGTTTTTCTGATAACAACACCTGAATCAGAAGCCCATTCAAGTTCTGCGTTTGTTGCAGAATGATTAGCACTCTTAACCTTGAGTACTTGACCAGCCGACCCAGTATCACCTGGTAATTTTAAAACTGTATTAGCACTGCTACTTGGTGGCCCAGCTATTGCTGCTGAACCTCCATTAGCTGCTGCTGCAATCTTTACTTCTGCCATTAGGGTTTCGGATACTTGTCTTTGGTGGCCTTAATAGTGGCTTTCCAGCCATCAATACCATTATGGTATATGTCATCCAACTGGTCAGCAATAGAAGGGTATTCGGCTGCTCTTTGATCTTTATACTTAAGTTTATCGAGTTCTACTCTGGCGGCATCTATCTTAGATTGTTCTAAAGTTATCGTCTTCCCATCTTTATCAAAAGCCCCTGTCCCATCATCAACAGTTGTGACTTCAGGATAAGCTTTATATATTGCATGATGATCTAAACTCATGGTGCTATCTCCAGTACAGTCATTGTGCTACAACCTCTGATCTTACCTGTACCATCACTATCATTCTGACTTCTATTTATCCATATACTCCCACCATTAGCGATAGAAAACTGTACTTTATAAATTTGCTGAGTTGTATTACCAGGAGTATCTACACATATAATAGGCATCTGCATAGTTGTATCTGACCTGGTATTATAAGTTTCCCCAGCAGAACTAGGGCCTCTGCTTCCAGGACTTGAAGGTGATAATAAAGTACCATTTGTTGTGCCAATTAGTTTTAAACCTGATCCTGTATCACCGCCTGAAACAGTAACATTAGCCATGACCAACATTTTATGGGTAGAAGATGTTGGTGTAATAGTAATAGTTAGACCAGGGATATCAGCATTTACAGTAGATGATGAAAATGTATCTAATTTACTTACAAATTTTACTTGAGTAACTTGACCACCGAGAGCTGCCCAAGAATTATCACCTCTTAAATAAGTAGATGAACTTGCTGTACCTGTAGCATTTAAGTCATCAATACCAACAGCATCTGCATTTAAGCCACCAGAAGATATTCCTGAGATAGTATTATTTGATCCGTTGAATGTAAGTGCCATAATCAGATACTAGCTGATAACCCAGCGTCCGTTAACAGTAACGGTAGCATTATTTGTAATTGGGCCAACCGAATGTGCTCCTTCCGTAGCAGCTATCGTTACGTCATTACTGATCGTCAAGGTATTCTTATACATTGTTCCATCGCCTGAAGTGCTTGATACATCAGACCATGAGAGCGTTGACGAGCCATTTGTGGTTAAGGCTTGTCCATTCGAGCCATCTGCTGTAGGAAGTGTCCATAATATTGTCCCAGAAGTTAGAGCTGAACCTGCACTCTTAAATCCTACATAAACAGACTCCGTATTTCCACAGAACCTTAAACTACAAGCACCACTACTAGTGCCACTTAATAAAATACCGTTGTGATCTAAATAACCAGCATTTGTTCCTGATGATGTACTCCCTGGCCCCATCCAAGTAAAACCATTACCGCTTTGAGTTGTTGAACCATATGATGCAGCCTTAAAATATCCAGTATTTGAATTGTAAATTAAACCTGTATTAGTTTTAGGAGCCTGATCCCCAGTAGCCGCTGTAGTAAATACAGGGAAACATTCAGCATCTGTAGCTTCATTAGCTACTGGAATGGTTGAAGTATTTACATCAGCCCAAGTCAAACCTCCACTTGTTCCACTCTGTTTCTGTAAGAACTGTCCATTAGTACCAGCATTACTTATATGAAGCTTTGCCTCACTAATACCTTCATCAGATACAGTCGCAACATTAACTGCTGAACCAAGAGTAATGATAAAGAAATCAGCTCCATTAGCAGGTGGATCAGAGAAAAGAATCGAACTTCCGTTTATTGCAAATCCTTCTGATGGTTGACCTGTACCTGTATTTGGTTTTTGAAGTACTCCGTTAACCGAACAAATTAATTGTTGAGCAAGAGTTGGTGGATTACTTAATACAAATCTGTAAGCAGTACCATTAAATGAAGCACTATTACCACCAGTACCGTTATAAGAACTAAGAGTATTGATGTTAAAACTACCAACTGATTGAACTTCTTTATATGCACTAGTCGTTGCGTCATATACCATCATCTTGTCTGTATCTTTCGCATATACCAAATCTCCTTCATCGTTATCACCTAAGCCTGTGATCGTATCTACAACTCTGTATCTTGCATTGAAGTCATTGATGTCATCACTCAAGGATTTAACATCACTCTCTTTTGCTAGCTGCTTGTGATAAACGTATCTATGAACTTGAGGAGTACTACTTGTATCGCTATTTGTAATATCAGATGTGACCTGTAAACCTGTGTCATCTACTAATGTTGCTGCTGCATATTCAGAAGGAAAGCCTGTAATCCTTACATTCTTATTTGTACCAGCACCATTTGTAATGGTTATCTCATTAGAACTAGTCGTAAATCCTGATCCAACATCTTTAATACTGACAACTACACCTTGAGCTGGCTGTGTGGCAGGGAAATTAGTAGGCCCATTAATTGCAACGAAACCACCAAGTGCGTTAACAACACTGGTTACATGATCTGCTACTGCCTTTGATGTTGGTAATTCTGTATCGCTATTACTTGTAAGAGAGGTGGCTTTGGTCATGCCACTTACTACATTTAAGTTTGCAGTAGTAGAAGTAACCCCATCTAACTTATTTAGTTCTGCTGTTGTTGAAGTGATTCCAGTTAAGGTATTCAGCTCATTAGTAGAGAGAGTTGCACCATCAAGAACAGCGACCTCACCTGATGTAAGTAATGCAAGGTTGACTGCTGCTCCTGACTGGCAACTAGAAAGAGAAGTTAGATCTGCATCTAATGGTTGCTTCCCATCTAACTGTGTCTGAATAGCAGAAGTAACTCCATCTACATAGTTCAGCTCAGTAGTAGAAAGAGTTGCACCATCAACAAGTTGTACTTCAGCTTGAGTTAGATCAGCCAATGCAGCGGCTGTATCAGAACTCATAGTTGCTAGCTCTGTTAACTCAGCATCTAAAGGCTGCTTTGCATCTAGCTGTGTTTGAACATTAGAAGTAACACCATCGACATAATTAATTTCTGCTGTCGTTGCAGTTACACCATCTAACTTATTTAATTCATCAGTAGTAACTGTTGCTCCATCTAGTATTTGAACTTCTGCCTGTGTTAGATCAGCTAATGAACTAGCAGTTGCGCTAGCCATTGTTGCGAGTTCTGTTAACTCTGCATCTACTGGTTGAGTTGTTGTATCTACATAGTTCTTTGTCGCTGCATCCTGTGCTGCTGTTGGATCAAGAACATTTGTTAAACGCTGGTTATTAAGAGTTGGCTGACCAGTAGCACCATCAATAGATATACCTTGTTTTAAGGCATCATCAACTTCTTGAGCGTTATATTGATGTTGAAGATTACTAGTATCTAAGTCTGTTGCTGTGAGTGTTGAACCATCTGCATAATCAACTAAGACATTATCTAATGGTGTAATTCTTCTTACTTCAACTCTTACTCCGTTACCAGGAGCGCTAGCTAATCGTGCCGTTGTTTTATTTGGTTCGAAAGTAAAAGAAGTATCTACATAGTTCACATAGACTTTGACATGCGCTTCCTTTATGTAATTAAAAGGAATAGCAAAATCAGTTTGGCCTGTTATAGCCGTATAGATCTGATAGGAATAGGCCATTAGTTAAGCAACAAAGTTGACAAATTCAGAAGCTGTTGGATTGTACCTATCGTAACTGACTCTCTGATCATTGGCCTTTTTCTGATCCTGTTTCAGCTTTTTCTTAATTGCATCTCCAATAGTTCCTGGGCCTTGATCTGATTGATACATGAATTTATCTTTGGCAAACGCTTTGTAAATATCAATAATCTCCCACCACATTTCGCTCTTTTCAGATCTGTTGTTACCTTTAGGGTCGGCTGATGCAGCTTTATATTTTTTTGAATTAATCATTTTTGTTAATGCTTCTTCAAGTGTTAAACCAGTCTCACTTTCTATTGCATTAAGCAATCCACGACCAAAAGCATCTGTTCCTTTCTTTTGACTTCTACCTGGAAGTGGTGGATAAACTAATCTGATGCTTGTTCCTATTGTCGTAACCTGATTGATTTCAGTTCTATTTAAAACTCTATCTGGTAAGTTAAACATCCTTCTCTTCCAAACAACAAAGTTAGCGTTAGCACCTGGACCTTGCAGCCTTATTCTTTCTTCATCGACACTAACAACATAGTCTTCAGAATCTTTTTTTAATGGACCTTCATACTCTGTTCTTCCTGAAGGAAGTCTTCCTTTAAATGCTGCTAATGGACTTTGAGAATTAGCTATTTTCAATAAAGGATTATCTGCTGGAATTCCATCATCAAAAGGTACTCTTCTTACTTGGACTGGTTGACCTGTGAATGTATGAAGTACTGGTGGATTCTGTTGTGATAGATAAGGGATGCCATTCTTCCATGTATTAATTGTATTTTCAAAAACTCTTAAAATACTATCAATAGGTAAGTTATCATCGAATGGTGTATCTATACGACTAACGTCAATATCTCTTTGAATTGGATCTATTGCGTTTCTCATATCTTTTACAAAACCAGGTCCACCTAAGAATCCAGATCCAGTTAAAACTCCAATCACATATCTTTCAAAAGCACCTTGATTCCCTTTGATCTCTTGATCTAGTCCTCCAGAACCAAGTTCACTTAATAGTGTCATTAATTTTTTAAATCCACCAAAGCCACCTCTATCTGTTTGCCCGAATATTGTTTGCCTTAGCGTGGGAGCAATAGCACCCCAAGCAGTAAATGCAAAAAATGCTTCTTGATCTTTCTGTCTTAGTTGTTGATAGTTAGTTGTATAAGTTCCAATTGCAGCCCAGATATTTGCAGGGCCATCAAGCATATCTAAGGGGATTCCTCCTGTGTACTTACCAGTAAACGGATTAAGAATCTGAATTGTTAAAGGTTCTCTTCCTGTCTCTAACCACTCTTGTCTTTGTGCTTGATCAAAAGGTCTAAAGCCATTAATTTTAATTAAACCTGTTCCTGCCATAGTAATACCCATACCTAAAATTACTTGAGCAGTCGAAACTTCTCCTAAAGCTCTGGATCTTGTAATCCAATCTTCGCTATGAATATCACGCCAATAGCTATCAACATATTTATTTAAACCAGGGATAGCTCTTTGAGCAGATTTACCAATATTGGCAGGAGTTCTATTAACAGCTTGAGCTGGATAAGCAAACGCAGGTAGTGTATTCATTATCTGTTGCCATAAATACCCAGGTGAATTAGTTACACTCATCAAGCCTCTTTGTATCTCTTGGGACTTCATACCGAAAGGCATACCAATTTCTCCAAGTTGTCCATAGTCTTGACCAGGAACTTGATTAGTCCATTCAGTTGCATATTCAAGTATTTCTCTTGCATCTGTTAATCCTTCTTCTCTTGCTTTCTCTACTCCATATTCATAAGTTCTATTTTCTATAGGACTTTTACCACCTTTTGCTATTCGAATATCATCTGTAAAGTTCACCCAGTCCATTGCTTTCTTTGCATGGCTACCAGTTAATCTTCCGTTCTTTATAACTCTTCCATCAGCGAGATCAATGTTCTGCATTGCCTTTTCAACTCTTTTCATTGCAGTCTCGTGAGCTTCATTATGAGCTCTTGGTCCTTCAATTCCTTTGTTATGTAACTTCTCTATTTCTAAATCATAGAATCTAAAGTATTCAGTAGTTGGTCCAACCATTCCAGCATGGAAGCTATCAAAACCAGCCATTATTCTGCTTGATCCAGTCTTCAAAAATTCTCCTATATAATGATTAGCTATTGACAATGGATTGTTATGTCCATCTAGCCACCATTCCTTACCTGTTAATTCTTTAGTAAGAGCTTGTCCTTCAAAATCAAATTCTAATTGTTTATTTCCACCTATATACCTATTAGTTGAACCCTCAAAGGTTCCTCTTCCTAAGTTAACAAGTGCTTCATTATGTCTCATTGCAGCCCACATCATTTCAAAGGCATAAGGCAATTGTCTAAACATCTTCGGATACATTTGCCATGCCATCTCTACTCTTCGTTTTGATTGCTCAATACGAGCAGGACTCATTCCTTTTCTTGAGCTTAATTCACCCAATGCAATGTTAATTGGCATTGTTAATGTTCTATATTGACTACCACCAAATACCTTCATAAAGGTAGATGCACGAAGGAATATTAGATTTCTAAATAGATTCCATACAGTATCTCTATTTAATTTACCATCAGGAACTTTATCTACTAATTTCAATAAGTTAACTCCTGCTTTCTTGCCATCATTAAGTGCATAAGAAACAGCAGATAATCCATCTAATACTTGTTTTGCTTCACTAGTCATCTGCCCTCTTTCTAAAGATTCTGCGACACGAGGATCTAATTTCTTAGTAAGAATATTCTCGACACCATCTAAAGCTGTTTGAATAAGACTCTTAACTGGTTGATTGTCTGAACGTTCTGGAGGTATTGCAGCATCTGAATCAATAATTCTATTCGCTGCATTTTCAGAATAAAGAACTACTTTGTCTCCAGTTTTTCCATCAGGATATCGAATCCCTATATAGCCTTTCTCTCTAATAAATGCTTCTATTAATTTTTTATCGTTAGCTGTAATTTTACCTTTGAATTTAGGGTTAACTATTTTTGCTATATCGTCTAGGGTTTTATAAGAAGAAACCAGATCTAAAACCAGGAGGTCTTCCTTTACATCGCCATAAAGTTCTACACTTCCAGCAGGACCAGGGGTTTCTTTTGTGGAGAAGTAAGCACCTTTTCCAGCAGGACCATCTTCCATCCCTTTAAATCCACTTTTAAGTTTAGTCTCTGCGAATTCTTTACTTACTGTTTGTCGAAGAACTGTTCCTTCGTCTAAAGATTGTGCCATGAAATCTCCAAACCCTTGTTGTAATACCTTTCCACTTTGTCCCCATTTTCTACTGATACTTTGTAGGGCTATATCTAATTTCAACTGATCTTCCATTGAGGCTAATAATCTTTGACCAGCCTTAACTTGTTCTGCTCCTAATGCACCTTCATATGAAATAGCGTTTTCAGTAAGAGTTTGAAGATTGACATCTCTATGCCAAATCAAACCAGCTAGTCCAACTAAATCATCTTGAGAGCGAAGGTCGCCTTGTCTAGCACGTTCGTAATAAACGATGGTTTCTTTAGGGTCTAATCCCAAATCAATTACATTTTTCTTTCCTAGTTGTTTAATTTGTGCCAAGTTAATACTTCTTATTCCAGTTGCAGCAGCCCTGTCACCAACAGCAGTTTGAAGTATGTCATTAAATACTGAGTTACCTTTGATTATGTCTTCTTGATCACGAGGAATGTATTCAGTTTTTCCAGAACGACTTCTTAATCTACGAGACATTTCTGCTGGATCATTTCCACCTTCGATGGTTTCACCCATTACATCTTCAATACTTCTCTCACCATTAGCTAGCTCTTCTCCTCTCTTTTTCATCCCATCAATGAAATCATCAGGGTCCATTTCAAGAATTAAACCTTCATCAGTTTGAACAGCGAAACCACCGTTTCTTGGTCCTCGTTCTGCTATCTCACCTTTACGAGCTGCTTCAAATAATTCGTTCCATGTTGTATGTTCGTCACTGAAAACATTAAGTACTGCTCTAATAATTTCTGCCATCTTTTCTAATGGTTGCGCCCATGTTGTACCTTTTTTATATTTAGATCTAATGTCAGTACGAGACCAAGCACCAAAAGCCCAAGCTTGAAGCTCAATATCTTTTAGCCCTTTAAGTTTTGTTTCAGCTAGTTCAGGATAGGCTTCTCGAATAAGTTGTCTTAACTTAGGGGCTGCATTATGTAATACTTTAAGTTCAGCTTTAGTTAAGAATTTCCTTTGAAGTCGATGGAAAGATTCGTGATAAGCAGCATTTAGACCAAGACTATATTCAACGTATCTGCCACTAGAAATCATTGATACAGTTATCAAATCTTTTTTAGTGTCATATCTTGCTACGGTACTTTTCTTTTTCCGACCCACTAAAGAAGGATCATGGCCGTAATTTGCAACATTTTGTGCTGTATATCTACTAGTGAGTTCTCTTGTAAAGTCAAGGTTAACATCTGAACCTGCAATTCTAAATATTGCATCTTCTATCTTTTGCCATCCTTCTAAAGATATTCCCATTGCTGTATCCCACTCCACCTGCATTGGTGAGATGCCTTTTTGTATAAGAATATCTTCAACGCTTTTACCTTTATTTCCCTTACGAGGAAGTATTGGTAAATCTAACTCTAGGTCGTCTTCACGCAGTAAGTTCTCTGCTGTATTTGGATCTTTAGGATCAGTTAGTTCTTTATATCTTCTAACCCATTCTCTTCCTTGTTCTTCGACAACATCATCTAAACCTCGTTCTGGATCATAGAACCTTGGATCTTCCATCTCAAGATCCCAGTCACTACCTGCTTTCCAAGCGTTAGTATCTTTTAAGTTATAGACACTATTTGCACTATAGTTTTTAGCAAGCGTGTCATAGATCTTAGGAGCGTGCTTAAGAATAAGAGCATCATCAAAACCTAAGTCGAATAAGAAAGCTAGATATTTATGATTAGCTTTACTTGGATTATGATTTGATTGCTCTACATAAAGAGGTCTTGATTTAGCAGGGCCACTACCAGTTCTTCTTTTAGTAACAATATAAATAGCTCTATCAACATCAGATTCAAATTCAATACTCATCTGCCTATAACTAGGCTTGGCTCCTTTTATTTCAAAACCAAAGGTAGGACGTTCTATTAAAGGACTTTCAATAGGTTCACTCTTACCACCTATCTCATCAGGAACTCCTTCGATCTGAGCTTTCTTCTCTAGTTTTAAATCTCGTCTAACTGCATCTACTCCTTCATAAGCTTTCTCTAATCTGATTCGTGCTTCATCTGTTGGATTTAATTGGAAGATCTGTTCATCTAATGAGTCCATAATTTCATCTGACTCACGAAGAAGTTCGTCTATATTTTTTAACGCATCTTTTGCATTTTTTAAATTTTCAGTATGAGATTTTTCAAGAGCATCCATCTCATCTATTAGATCTTTATATTTTGGATTTGCCCTTAGAGATTCTTTTATCTCTTCAGCAGTCATAGAATCTACTTTCTTCTGAGCATCAGCTTCTATCTCTTCAAGTGTTTTTTGAGAATCTACTGTTTCTTGTGCCTTCTTAATTGACTCGCCTAAGTCTTTTATTTGTTTTTTCTCTTTATCAAAAATACCTTTTTTAATTTTCTCTGCACCTGCTCTTGACTTAGTAACTTTGTCGAAGTATGCCTTAGTAACCCAGCGTCCGTTATATCCTCTTACTTTATTTTTATCAGTTGGATGAGGCTCACCAGGTTGTATCTTCTTACGACCTCTTGCTTGTTTTTCATCTACTTCTGGACTACGAGGAATATCCTCAATTTGTTGTCTAGTTATACCTATAGATTCTAATTCCTTATCAGTTGCTTCATTTCCTAATCTTCTAATGTATTCCAGTAATTCTTTCTTCGTTAACTTATCTGGATTTATACCTTCTAATTCTTCAGCAAGAGTACGTGGTCCTTCTAGTTCTTCTGGCTTAACAGCTTGAGCACTATCTAAAAGAACCTTTGCTGTTTTATCTGTTTGTTTTTCTGCTTTAATTTTTGCTTCAGTCGCTTCTTTTACTTGAAGATCTAATTCTCTTTGTGTCCCCTTTGGTTTGATAATTTCTTCAGGTTCAGTTTTCTTAGTACCAGTAACTCTTTCAGTAGGAATTACTTGATCATTTTTAACTTCAGGTGATGGACCTTCTTTCGCAAGCTCAATAGCTTTCTGTTCATTAGCTCTTAACTTATTTTCAAAAACGATATCAGCAATTACATCAGCAGTTTTCTCACTTAACTCATCTACTTTTTTGTTAACACGACCAGGAAGCTTTTGTAAATTGGCAGGTATATTTCTGATACTGCCTCTGAATGCTTTAGTTAAAGGACCACCAAACTCTCCAAGATTTCCAAGGATAGGACCATATACAAACATATCTCTTTTCATATTTAAAATTCTTCTATCTTCATTTGTCATTTTTCTTCCATGCTTCGCCTCGAAATTTATTTCGTCACTTGGATCTAACCCAAATAGTTCATTAGTTGGAAAAGTAGAAACTTCAGATTCAGCAGCCCTTGATACGAGAGCACTTTCTAAAGCAAAGTCGGTAGAACCTTTTAGTATTCTTGCTCCAGCAGTTTTTGATCTTGCAACAAAACCTGCCTTTGTCCAATATCCAGACTTCAATGGATTTGCAAATACTCTTGCAGCATTTGGTCCATGAGCCGCAACATTTAATCTTGCACTAAAAGGCTTTAAAGAAGATCCAAATGCTCTGTTATTAGCCCAAGCGAGTAGAGCTATTGGTATTCCATATCCTAGGAAGCCACCAACTATTCCTTCTCCATGTTCTAATTCGCCTTGTTCCCAAGTAATACCACCTTCTTCATCAACAGTATTTCCAAAGTATTTAGCAACTCCAGCAAGTTGTCTATTTTGTGTAGCTCCATAATCACCTGTTGGACCTAATGTATTGTTTGGATTCTTTTCATTGTGTTCTGTTAATGCTTTCTTGATTGCTTCGACTCTTGTTAAGGCAGGATGCTGAACCAAGGTTGCTCCAGAACCTTTGGTATTCATTAACTGAGTCAGCTCTTCTTTACTTTTCCTTTCTGTTGTCCAGTTTCTCCCAATTGCTGCATTTCCTATTTGGCTAAGTAAACTTTCATCTTTTAAAATATTGTCAACATTTTCAGGAAGAAGATGTGAAGGATACTTCAATCCTGTAGTTAAAGAATAAACATCACCATTCTTTAGTCGTAACCATGTTTGATCTTTCTCGACAGGTAATCCATCCATCCCTTTGTATTCAGGGTTGTGTCTCCAGTTATTAGGATCTACGAATTGGTTCCAATACATATCTCCTTTACCAAAGCCACCTTCATGTGACAACAGACCTAAGTAATCGGCTCCAATTTCTTGGAAGATAATGCGACCAGCTTCTGAAGTTGTATTAGCTGTCCATTCTTTAGCTGCCTTGAAAGCCCCACCTGTTTCTGTTTCCGCTTCTCTATTTTCTTTTTGTTCCTTAGTTAGATATTGATCACCATCATCATCTTCTTTAGTATCACTAGTTTTTACAGGGGTGGTAGTTTCTTGTTCATCATAAGAAAACTGCTCAGGAAGATCATTAAGATCTATTCCTTTAAGCAGATCTGAATAATCAAATCGTTTAGATTCTTCCTTCTTGTCGTCTTCATCGACATTAGAAGCTACAGCAAAACTCATACCCTTAGATCATTTTTCTATAGTTTAACCTTGTCTAACGCTTCTAGGAATCCTCGTAATTCTTCCGATACCGTTCCACCATGCTTTGTTATTTGTTGGATATAGAATTCAGAGAGTGATCTGCCAGTAGCTTTTAGCATTAGAGCTATAGGTTTACTAGGGGTTTTAGTCTTAACAAGATTCATAAGTTGAGCGTCTGTCTCTAGATAGTTAAACATTGGTTGTTTGCTATCCATCGCTTTAGTTAGTTCGTTGATGTCATTAGGTTGAGGATTTTTTATATCACCTTTAAGCCATTTGTTTTGCTTCTCAAAGTCTTGAATACTTTTATAGGTAGGTGTAATAACTTCTGACTTTAATTCACTTCTATATATCAACCCTAAGTTCTCTCTTGTTATTGCATTGTGCAAATCAGCAATTATCTGTTCACCTGGCTTACCTTCCTTCAACCCTTTAGCAATAATTTCATTTGCTAAATCCATTCCTTTTCTTTTTGCACTATATATCATTTTCCTTTCTGGTCTAATATCAGTTGGGTCATCACCGTATGAACTATCATCTCCTGCTTGCAGCATGAAATCATTTGATGCAATATTAATCAATGCTTCAGCTTCCTCTATAAAATCTGATGATGCTGCTTTTTTTAAATTACTAAGTTTATCTCTTTGTTTTCTTACAAATTCCAAGACATCTTTATTATGACTATACTTATCCTCCATTAATTCTAGCTTCGCTTCTATCCCCCATATTTTACTGGAATCAGTTGCGGCAGCTAGCAAGCTACGACTTATTTGTATTTGTTCATCAGCAATAGTTGCATCATCAGTGGATTGATAATCTTTAATTAGATCATTATAATGTCCAATAACTTCACCTTGTATATCAGCATCAACTTGTGAATTAATGGCATCCTTTTGATAAGCCTTACTTAATGTTGCAATTAATTTACGAGCTTCACCAACTTTACCTTTCTGAAGCAAAGGAAGAACTTGCTCTTTAAATTCTTTATTAGCACGTTCTTCTCCTTCATTCTTATCAAACTTATCATTCTTATTATCTTGATCTAACAAATCATTCTTTACATCAGCAATAATGTTTTTTATTTTATCTTCTCCACCAACACCAGGTTGATTGATCCAACGTAGATTTTCATTTACTTTAGTTAAAGGTTGATCGTCATCACCTAATACAACCTCACCATTCTTCTTAACAACGATATTTCTATTAGCCGCAGGACCAACAAACAATCCTTTAATTGTATCTAGTAGAACTTCTTCATCTTTTGTCTTATTATCACTATTTAAGAAGGAAGCAGTTATACCTTCAATTAATCCTTTCTGTAATAAAGCTCGTTCTTCTTTCGTAGCTCCTGGTAATAAAGGAGTTAACATATCTAATAATGTTTGTATATCTTTTGTCGCTGCTGCTGATTCCCCATTAGCAATCATAGGGCCAACCTTTGCTAAGGTTAAAGTCTTCTGTGTTTCATATGAATTAATCTGATAAGCATGATGTGCTTTGTCTTGTCTTTTTATATCAGTAGCTCTACTAGTAACTAGAGTTGGCTTGACTTCTTCATATTCGAGAGGAGTTAAAGCATTGTCACCGTAAACTGTTTTGCGATACCATTCTTTATATATAGGAGAAGTAGAAGGAATAGATGCTAATGAAACCTCCTTCCCGTTCTCATCAGTTACTGTGGCATTTTCTGCTAACTTATTTATATTTAAAGCTCTATCTCTAACTTCATTTCTATTATTAATAGAGGATAAATGTCGCTCTACTCTTTTATTATTTCCTATCTTATTTAATAAATCCTTTGCACCTGAACGTTCCGCTTCTGAATATTTATATTCATCGGAATCTTTTTTCTTATCATTTATTATTGAATCTAATCGAGCACTAAGTCGTTTAAGAGACTTGGTTCCATCTACATCTTCATCATCTTCATCAGGGATCTCTGGTTCTGGGTATTGATCAGCTATAGATTCAGCTTCTTTTCTAGCTAATTGTTCAGCTTGAGTTGCATAAGCTAATCCTTGTGTGACTGCTGTATTCAGATTTGTATTAAGAGTTCCAAGAACATTTGCAAGTTCTCTGAAGTTTCCATCTGCATGTACTTGTGGAGCATCAGGAATAACAGTAGGTCCACCTATTATTGGAGAGGCTGGAGTCTTTAGAGTAAAACCACCAGGCTTTGATACAGGAGCTGGCGCACTAGGTTTTAGTGGGAAGCCATCACTAGATAAAGCAGCACTACCACTACTACCACCGATACCACCAGTTAATCTCTTGGCAGTTTTACGGTCAGTAACACCGCTGCTTTTACCTAATGAATAACGTCCCATAATTAACCTAAGCTTTTATAGTGCTGGTATTTTTCCCAGCCACCTTGAGCACCAACACCCGCACTAAATCCTTTCAAGCCAGCACTAAGTAGTGCAAGACCTGTATTACTTTTGATTAGCGGTCGAGCAATCGGTCGAGCTGGATCAAGCCACGTTCGTTTCAGATATCTTTGTTGACCTGCTTTCGTTGATGCTGATGCAATATTCGCTCTTCGGAAATCATCTGCTGTTTTTCTACCAACAAAAGCAAATCCTCTATCTACATTAAAATCAAATTTCTTTTGTTTAGTAACAACATCATCAATCAAATTAATAATACTATTCCCTTCTCTACCAGCAGCTAATATTTTTCCTTGTGATTCTAATGCAGCAATACTTGACTCTTGTTTCTTAAAGGCAGCGGCTTCTTCTTCTTCAAACCAACGTGTATTAATTGCAGCGTAGTCTTGTTCTAATCCTCTATCTGCTAAGTAATCAGTCGTATCAAATTGCAAATCAGACATTTGTTTTTTTTGCTCTTCTTCTGTATTTCTTACTTTTGTCTGTAATTGAGCGACCTCAAACCGAGCAGTATCATTAGCATTTGCAGCTTTAATCGCAGCGTTCTGAGCAGCAACATTTTGCTGGTGCTGTATAAAGCCAAGTCCTGCTGACAGGACACCAACAACAATACCGACCGCTCCACACATGCGTTAGATCCTCACGAACTCATAGAAGAGGCGACTCTCTGGCCCCCACTGTGGATACTTTTTGATGAAGGTAAACCCCATCCACTGAAGCCATTTAATGTGTACTTCGTTTCTAGCATCAACTACGTTAAATAACAAAGGATACTTTAATTGTAGTTTAGCGAGTTGTCGTCTCGATTCACCTAAGAACCACCATTTATCTTTTTTATCCTTTACCATTCTATCGCAACCTAACATCCAAATCCTACCAGTATTACCACCTTCAGGAACAACTCCATAAGCTCCCATTAAATATCCATTCCTACTAACCATAGTCATACAAGGCTTACTCATAAAGAAACAATAGAGAAGACCACTCTTGGGAGTATCACCTGACTGAGCTGCTATTTCATCAATATCTTCTTGTCGTAAATTTTCAGAGATAGTTCCAATCTCCGTAATTGTTGAAGGTTTTATATAAGATTTCATTACAATCTTCTTGTCCTTGTATGCAAGAATCCTTCCCATTCTGCTGATTGAAACCGACAAGGTAGTGGACTACTACTAACAATTTCAACTTTAGTATCTATATTTCTAGCCATGACAGGAACTTTAAAAGACCCTGTATCTAAACTAGGGCTACCTAATAATGGTGGGCTAGTACCTAATGAGATTCCATTGTAAGGATAGGTTTGAACATCTCTACCAGCAGGTGTGATCTTCAATTCAAAAGCTGAAGTTTCATCAAAGATGACTGACCAGTTTCTCATTTGTAAATATGGGCCAGCGGCTACAGCTATACCACCACCTTGAGGTTCTTCTTTTAAATAAGGTGTACTGAATTCATAAGTCATGTCATATAACTCACCAACATAAAACTTCGCTCCTGTTAAATCTCCTAATACAACCATCGTTCCATTACTACCAGCTCCACCTGTAAGAGTTTCACTAGTTGGCATGATGACTTGACCATGACGAATAGTAATTAGATTTTGATATGTATAAGTATGTGCAGTTGATGTAGCAGTAACAGCAAGACCTACTCCTTCTCCAATCGACTTACTCCATAGGTGAGAAGGGAACCCGTTGATCGTTACATTGTCAGAACTATTACCTGTTGTTCTTGCATTAGTTGCAACACCTGTACTATTAACACTTAAACCACCTGCATCTCTAATAGAAACTGCTGTTCCATTTGAAGGGGCGGAAGTAGGAAAGTTCTGTTTATCTAGATAAGCTTCTGTGTCATATCTTCCTACTACTGCCATGATCCCTGTTTTAGATATGGGATAAGGAAGAGTAATTGTTGACTGTGTTCCTAATCCTCCAGGGCTTGTAACAGCAATAGAACAATTTGCCTCTGTTGTTTTCCTATCTAATAACAACTCCATTGAAGTTCCTGAATCTACAGACTCTGGACGTAATGAAGTCTTTTCTAAATAAACACCATCAGAATATTGAGTAACAATATATAGATCATTATCTAATGTGAATGTACCAAGGATTGTTTTCTCTCCTTTTACTTCCCAGTAAGACCAAGCTGATTGTAGTTTTTGATCTTGCTCGAATAGAAATTTATATAAATAGATTCTCTTTGGTTGATCTTTGCTTAAAGCAATGATTGCTTCTTCTGATACTGATGAGACTAGGTTAATTAAATTGCTAGGGATATATCTAGGAACAGAGGCTGTAACTTCTGAAGTATCTGGAACTGAACCTGTTACATCAGGTAAGAAGTATTCACGTAAACCACTGAACTCTCCTTTAGGAAGAGGGAAGAAACAAGTACGACCTACTGCAATTGGATCAACTCCTGTATCCATTTCAAACCTAGTCATTGCAGTAATAGTTGCAGTTGATGGAGTAAGTGGAGCTGCAACACCTGAGCTACCTGTATCTAATCTGAACTGACCAATACGACTGAAGAGAAGAAGTGTATTCGCAAAAGATAAACTACTCACCAAGATATTTACATCAGTACCACCTGCGTTTAAATCAATCGGATCACTATCAACAACTGTTTGTACTGTCTCAGGCCAGAATCTTGCATAGTCAGCAGCGGCTGAAAGAATTACTTTTTCATCTGCTAGAAAAACTAATCGGTTTCTAAATACATTTATACTTTGAATCTCCTGACCAACGAAAGAAGGGTTACTTGCAGTTGTTGCATCACCTGCTATTCGATGTGACCATGTATGTTTTTTAAATGTAAATGTTCCATTGTCTTCTCTCACTAAAACGTGAGGCATAGTATCAGCATCAAACTGATAAACGATTGCAGGAGCTACTGTCTCTCTCCATATACCTTCACCGAATCCACTACTACCAGCGGATAATTCAAACTTCACATAGTAATCATCTAAAGAAGTAGAGGTAGTTCCTTGAACTTTAATAATATGGCCATGTTCAGCTCTAGTAGGTAGATCAGTAATGCCATCAACAACAGCCTTGACAACTTTTGTATCTAAACCAGTCGTGTCATCTGTGCTGGTTAATGTGTAATCGCCACCGTCATCCTTAGTTATACGGATAATGAAATCATCATTGGTAACAGTAAAGCCAGAGATTGTATTTAATGCTGTAGCTAAGCTGTTGGCAATGGTGACTGTGCTAGCTGTTCCACTTCCTGCTGTTGGTGTTGTATAAGTTTTAGCAGTTCCGTTAAGTGTAACTGTGTAGGTTGTATTTAAGTTAGCAGCTTTAATAAAGACAATCGACTTAGTTCCAAATGTAGGAGAAGTAGTACTCCCCATTGCAACTGTCTTCTCTCTATTGTTAATGAATGAATAGTCAGCAATACTTGTTAGTCGAAATTTGTTAGCAGGATCAGAAGTGTTAGCGACATCTAAGTAACCCTTACCATCAGGAAATGCAACTGTTTGCTCAGCTCCATCTAATCCAAATACTTTTAAATCTCCATCCGTAATTAAGACAATATATCTAACAACTCCATCTCTATCTACTACATCTATGAATGGTCTTGTACTACCTGCACTACCAGTAAATAACTCATCAACATGTGCGAAAGGAGGACGTTTCTTTAATCCTTCTACCGAACTAGGCATACAGTTCACAACTGACTCAGCTTGCGATGCAAGTCTTAAGGCAGGTGGCTGTTGACTTACCCCGTTAATAAGGTTTGGGATGGCAGTGCTAACTAAAGGCATGGGCTATCGAACAAGAGCACGACTAGGTATGTATGTTTGGAATACACCTGTATGATTTGGATTACCTCTTAACATATTATGTTCACTCTTAGTTGTTTCTTCTTCTAGGAATTGAGATCTAGCTTCTGCCTCTGCTGTTAAGTTAATAGATCCTAAGTCTGTACTTCCAACGATTGATTCTTGAAGTTGTCTTCCAGCTCTAGTCATTATGTATTGATGAGCATGTTCAGGAAGTTCATCCCAATCAAGCATGTAAGTTACATCTGCCTTTAAGTCTTCGGTAAAGACAGAGGTCTGACCACGCCTGTCATATAACTTAGTATTCTTTTGAATAACATCTAAGTCAGGGAACTCATAGATGTCTACTACTACTCTGCTTACATTTGGACCAACAACAATTTCATTGCTTGAGTTTCTTGTCAGTGTTACTTCATAGTCAGTATTGAATGACCATCCCTCTGCCTGTACTTGACGACTGACATTAGTAAGTGTGTCTTGTGCTTGCTTGGCTAAACCAAACTGACCACTAAGACTATTGACAGGTGCTTCACCCATCATTTGCAGTACTCGATTAACTGCTTCTAATTCAGTAGAACGTGCTAGTGGCATAACAAATAAAAAAAAGAGGGGGCCATGCTCAGACCCCCATGAAAGAAATTAGCTGGTAGCCCAGTAGATTTCGATTGCACAGTCAGGACGTAGAACGCCAGTACCGTGAGCCATCGAACCAACCATGAATGTTCCCTGCCATAAAGCATGAACATCAGAGCCGGTTTGTTCCATCTTGAGATCCATCAACTTAACAGTACCAACAGCTTGCTTGTTGAATACAAGACCAACACTGTCAGTGTAATCAGCGTGATAGGTGTTGTTCTCACCTGTTACTGCTGATCTGTTTGTTGTTGGTAGATGGTTGGACTTGATGATGCTGATACCAGCAACCTTCAAGACTGTTCCATCTGCGTATGCTCCAGATCCACCCCAGTCTCTGTT
>MDTE01135642.1_pt1 | contig 19113 bp, 20 predicted proteins | sample 811231 | NCBI WGS metagenome assembly MDTE01 (sample SAMN05326651, study PRJNA326480) | marine metagenome | isolation source: seawater | place: Indian Ocean: Red Sea | collected 2010 | reverse complement strand
CCACCCCATTTTTAACATGCGCCCGTAGCTCAGTGGATAGAGCACTAGGCTTCGAACCTAGGTGTCGGGGGTTCAAATCCCTCCGGGCGTGCCATAGATAAATTAATTTTTTTCAAACGACACGATTCTCCTTTCATAATACTGGCTGATAAAGACTTCAAGTATTTTTCTAAATATGATGTTCAGAGATCTTTTATTAGGTTTATGTCCACGTTTATATTAAGGGCTCCTAGATTCTTAAGAACTGCGTTTGAGTTATATATTTCACCTACAATAAAAGGCCATATAGATATAATGCCGATTGATATTCTTGTCGACGAAAAAGGCAAGGTCCAAGATGTTAAATATGGGAAAGATATTGGAGATCATATATCAATTGAGGAAATAATAAAATTTTCTCATAGTTAATTTATCTATCTTACTAATGGAAGGCTTTTCCAATTTGTTGTGTAGCAAGGTGATAGGTTTTTTCTTTTCATTTTCCATTCTTTTGTGGTACCTTGTGATGCATGAAAAACCGAATTTTTACCCAAGTAGCTGTTCAATGAGTCAACTCTTTTCATCAGAGTATCGATAATCGGGTCATTTTTCTCAAACATATGTTTTTGTTCATAATTATTACTAGATATATCCTGTAACGTTACTCCACATTTACTATACAGATAATTATTTTTAAAAATTATATTCAAAAGATTTTTACTAATTTTAATAAGTTTTCCTGTATCAGAACTAGGTAATTCTAGTATGTGATGTTTACTTGCTTTATACTGGGGTAAATCTTTTCTAAATTTATTAGTTTGTATAAAAATAGATATAGATTTTGCTTTACTGTTTTGGATTCGTAATTTTTCACAAGCCCTGGCAACATGATTCGATAAAGCTTGCTCTAATAGATTTATGTCTGTAATTAGAGTACCGAAAGATTTAGATACGATTATAGATTTTTTATTCTTGTATTTTTCTATATCTAAGCATGATATTCCTCTTAGTTCAAGGACGATTCTTTCTACTACGACGCCGAGCTTTTTCCTAATAAAATTACTATCTGCATCTCTTAGTTCTAAAGCAGTATGTATGTCTAAATTACGTAATTTTTCACTCCAGCCTGTTGATATTCCCCATATTTTATTAACAGGTAGTTTTTTCATCACTTTTTCTTTTATTTTTTCATCTCTCATGTCAAAGACATTTTCTTCAGCTATTTTTTTAGCCACATGATTAGCAATTTTAGACAAAGTTTTAGTATTGGAAATACCGATAGAAGTTGGGATGCCAGTCCATTGCATTATGTTTGAGGATATTTTTTTTGCATATTCTGATATGTTATCTCCTGATAATTTTATGAACGCTTCATCAATTGAATATACTTCAATATTATTTTTTTCAACCATTAGTCTTATTGAGTCCATAACTCGCTCAGACATGTCTCCATAAAGTTCATAATTAGATGAAAAAATATTCACATGATTTTTTTCTATACAATCTTTATATTTGTAATATGGAGCTCCCATTGGTATGCCAAGAGATTTTGCTTCTTCTGATCTAGCTATAATACACCCATCATTATTAGATAGGACTACTACTGGAGAATTCTTAAGTTTAGGTTGAAAAACACGCTCGCATGAGGCATAAAAATTATTACAATCTATCAGTCCAAATGCGTGCATTATTTATACTGAATGAAGAACATTTGTAACTACTCCCCATATAGTCAAGTCGTTATGTTCATCTATTTTTATTGGGCTGTAGTTATCATTCTCAGGTTGTAAGTAGTTGCCGTCTGGTTCATAAGATAATCTTTTTACAGTCAACTCACCATCTATTGCAGCTATTACTATTTTGTTATTTTTTGGCTCTATGCTACGGTCAACAATTAGTATATCTCCGCTATGAATACCTGCTTTTATCATTGAGTCACCGGTAACTTTCACAAAAAATGTAGCTGAAGGATGCTTTATAAGATATTTATTAAGATCTAATTTTTCTTCAAGATAGTCATCTGCTGGAGATGGAAATCCAGCTTGAACTGAACTTGAATATAGTGGTAATTTATAATTTATACCGTTTATATAATCAAATATATTTTCTATTTTACTTTCAGGGATTCTAATAGGCTTTGTAGCTTCTTTATATTTACCTTGCCCCTTAGGTCTCCCTGCTCCTAGCCTAGCTCCACCTTTTGGCATATAAGCCTCCTATTTATGACTTTAGAATACTGTACAATATTCTAAAAATCAACATATATTAGTGAGTTTTAGGTATAAAAAAGATAATTAAGGTTTATTTATTATTTGTTGAAAATTTTTACTCTTAATTCTCTAAATAATATTAGTATGAAAATTGTAATTAATACACCTGTAAATGAAAATAATCTAATACTGTCAGAAATACCAAAATAATCTCCAGACAAGCCTAAAAATAAGCTTCCTAATGGAAAAAAACCTATCGATAATTGCCTCAATCCCTGAATTCTTCCACGTAATGGATTCGGGGTTTGAGAAATTAATATTCTGGCATGCATGTTGCCAAAAATTGCGATTGATAAACCTCCAAAAAATATGATTACGCAGGTCATAAAATAAGAATTTTCAAACGAAAATAAAAAAGAGAAAATACATAATGAAATACTTGAGATTGCAAAAACAAGACCAGGCCGATTAATTTTTACTATTAATGGGAAAAATAGTATTGCACCCGATAAAGCTCCTAAGCCTTGCATGGAAAGTAAGAATGAGAATTCTTGAGGAGATGAATTTAGTATGTTTTTTCCGACATAGGGGGCCATGGATTCAAAAGAAAATGCGAAAAAATTTCCAAACGCTAAAATTAATAGAGTTGAAAGTATTAACTTGTTTTTTATAGCAAATCCTACGCCTTTAGCAAAACCTGAATACTCCTCCTTTTTATTTTTAAGCATTGATAAATTTGGATTTTTTCTTATTATTAGTAAGTTAAGTAAGGTTACTATGCCTAGATAAAAATATATTTGATAGAAGTCTATTATTTCGTAAAATAGCATGCCAATATTTGGACCTAAAAATATACACAGGTTCATTAAAATTATGTCTATAGCTAATGAAAATTTTAATGTTTTTCTTCTAACTAAATTTGATAAGTATGATTGCCTTGATGCAAGATCTATAGATGACAAAATTCCTGAAATAAATGTAAGAATATAAAAGATTTCAATAGTTTCGCTACCTATAAGTAAGTAATAAGATAACAAAAAGTAATAAATCGATGTTATAACGATTATCGTTTTAATAATTTTTAGTCTTGGAAATTTATCAACCAGCCAACCAGATATTAAACCTGAAGTTGTTAATGGTATAAATCTTAGAAAAATTAATAATCCAACTGAAGAAGGGTCATTTGAAAGACTAGTAATAAGCCATCCAATAATTGCAAAATCCATATACCTTGCTGAAAACATGAAGAGACTAGAAATTGAAAAGCTTAAGAAAAATTTATTCTTGTACAATTTTTTTAGTTCTTTTATCAAATTATTTGATTTTCCTTGGCAAATTTCCCATTCTTTTTGATAATGAATTTACAGATCTTTCAAAAAACCAAGCTAAACCGGTATGAATATCATCATTAAATGGTTTTATCCATTTATCATCAAGATATTTAGTGCCATAAAAAGCACCAAGCAAAGAACCAGCAGAAGCTCCAAAGCTATCCGTATCTGCTCCTTGAGAGACTTGTATACATATCCCGTGACCTATATCTCTAGCGTGCTTAAAGGTGTTTATGACCATACCGATTTCTTGGTATATTCTACAATGACCATATTCTCCAAGTTTATTATTGATTTTAGCGTAACCATCTTCCCAATTTATTGAATTTTTTACATCTAAATAAGATGCTAATGACCTCTCAAAAAATCTACTCTTTTGAGGAACAAATTCTAGAGCAGTTTCTATGATTTCCATTTTATCTTCAAGTACCTGGGCACAGGAGATTGCTGCAGATAAGAACATAGTTGCATAAATTCCAGTCCTTCTATGGGTAAAACTAGAATCTATCCATGCCATTTTTGAAGCAAGTTCTGGATTTCCTGGACATGCATACCCATAAGCATCAGCCCTAATAGCGGCTCCACACAATTCATCTCCTGGGTTTAAGACTTCATTGATTAGATTTAATTCAGAAGAGTAATTAATCTCTTCTGAATTTTTGAAGCCTACTCCTCCTTTCATAGAGAATTGTGAACGAGAAAATCTACTTAATGAATCTAGTCCGGACTTTAGTAAAATAGTTCTTTCTGGTCCAAAAGTAGTATTTATAGGGAGATGATGTAACCACATATCACTTAGGTTTTTATGAGAAAAATGTTTTCCAAATTTTTCAATTATTAGCATTCCCATAATTGTGTAGTTAATGTCGTCGTCTGGGGCAACATATTCTATATTTTCTCTACAAGTTTCATGAAAAGAATCATGGACTCTTGGCAGGGCATCTTTAATTTTTTTTGGAACATAATAACTTAATGGCCATTCATTAATTTTTACAAGAGCTTCTTTTATTTCTTTTCCAGTTAATGAAGTTTCTAAAGGTTTACCAAGTATGCATCCAGAAATTGAACCTAAAAATGCAGCTTTAATTTTATCGTTAGATAGTTTAAGATCAATTTTTTTTATTATTTTTGTGGGTCTATTATTTTTTGATTCTTCACGAATATCATCTAAGTTATTTGGTTCTATGTATGGCCAATCTTCATTAATCCTAATGTCAGACAAACTTATTCCAAATTTTATTAATTCATCATAACTATCCTCGATTAATTCAAGTTTTTCTATCAAGCCCTTGGTATTATATCCTTGTTCACTTTTATTCGTAATTACGCCCCTAATTCTTTCTCTGAGTAATTCCACCTTAAGTAACATTTTTTTTCCTTAATAAGTATGCATCTCTGAAGGCATCTATTCCAAAAATAGTTCCTAGAATTATTCCAATGAATAATTGATACATTGATTTGTTGTCGAATGAAGTACCAAAAAATATCAGTTCAAGATAACGTAAAATTTCTATAAATATTAAAGTTATGTTAAACCATTTCCATTTTGTTCCACAGTAGAAGTATCCCAAACCTGGTACAAAAGAGTTTAAGAATAATGCAATCCATGGATTTGGGATGTTTTTTTTCATTTTACTCCTCTATTTAAGATAAAATTAAAATATATCCCTCATAAACTAGAAAGTACTTAAATGAGTAAAACTGTATTATTTTGGTTCAAAAATGACCTTAGAATTAATGACAATCCTGGACTTAATTTTTCATCCAATAAGGGTTTAGTTTTTCCGATATACATTCATGACGAAAACTCAAAAATTGGCTCCGCAAGTAAATTATGGTTACATAATTCATTATTATCTTTAGATAAAAGCTTAGATAATAACTTAAATTTTTTTTCTGGTAATTCGCTCCATATTATTTTATCTTTATGTAAAAAACACAACATTCAAAATGTAGTTTGGAATAAATCTTTTGAACCAGAATTGTCCTCGCTAGAATCAAAAATTGAGAAATCACTAAGAAAAATAAATATTGAAGTTACTAAATTTAATGCTTCATTGTTATGGGAACCTACGGATGTTTTAAAAAGCGATGGACTTCCATATAAAGTGTTTACTCCATTTTATAGAAAAGGTTGCTTGTCATTATCTGATGAACCTAGAAAACCTATTCATATTAGTAGAAATATAAATTTTTTTTCTTGTAATGAAAAAAAACCTATCGATTTATTAGGTTTATCTGACAACAAAAAATGGAATAGGAAAATACTAAGATATTGGAGTATTGGTGAAGTTCATGCAAAAAATAAATTATTAAATTTTATTAGTAAAGGACTAATAGGCTATAAAAAATTGAGGGATTTTCCCTCTGGTAAAAATAATTCTATGCTTTCTCCTCACATACATTTTGGAGAAATATCAGTAAATCAGATATGGCATGAAATAAAAAAGTATCCCCTAGATAAAGATAGTGATCATTTTCTAAGCGAGATTGGATGGAGAGAATTCTCATACTATTTACTACATCATTTTAAGAAATTAGATGAAGAGAATTTTCAAAAAAAATTTGATAAATTTCCCTGGAGATATGATGAAAAACTATTCAGTCTCTGGAAAAAAGGTAAAACAGGCTTCCCAATAATAGATGCAGGAATGAGACAGCTATGGGAAACAGGATATATACATAACAGAGTTAGGATGATTGTTGCATCATTTTTAGTGAAAAACTTACAAATACATTGGCATCATGGTCGAGATTGGTTTTGGGAATGTTTAGTGGATGCTGATTTAGCGAGTAATAGTGCTAGTTGGCAATGGGTTGCTGGATCTGGTGCTGATGCAGCCCCTTATTTTAGAATTTTCAATCCTGTTCTTCAGTCGAAAAAATTTGATCCCAATGGTGAATACATAAGAAAATATATTCCTGAACTATCTCAAACTGAAACGAAATATATACATACACCTTGGGAACAAAAAAATGTCGATTATTATGAACCAATAATAGATTTATATAACTCAAGAGAAGAAGCTATGAAAAGTTATAATCAAATTAAAAATTAGTTATTTTTTCAATAAATTCTAATAATGTATATTTATCAAGAATTTTCCAATAATGAAGTATAAATTCTTGGACTATTTTTAAGATTATAGATATTGTCAAAATCCAAAAGATATTTCTATTTGAAATCTGGATTTTTCTAAACTTAAAAAATGTGATTCCTATAAACCAAAATTCAAAGACATTTGGAAAAATTAGAAGAATCATTCTCGTTCCTGTTAATTCAAAAAAAACTAATCCAATCATTCTCATGAAAAATAGTGAAAAACTGATCTTTTTGATTGTTTTTTCCCATTTCAAAGAAATAATTAGGAAGTAACTCATGTAGAAAAGATCAAGAATTTTATCTAAAGATTGATAATTTTTTACTCCTCCAAGATTTATCATGTTCATAATAATGAGGTCTGAAAAATCTATAAAAATTACAAATAGTCCACCAATAAAATTAAATTTAAATACTATTGTTGATGCTAAAATACGAAAAAATGCTATTATTAGTTCTTCTAAATTCATACTAATAATATATATGAATAAGTAGAAAATAATAAAGGGCTATTTTATGAGAAAATATGAAGTAGATGCAATTAGATCAATAGCTGTAATACTTTTGATAATTTACCATATCATTATTGTATTATCTCCTGAGATTACTGGAATTGGTTTTATATCATTAGATGTACCTGAAAATGATTCTTCTTATTACTTTTTATTAGCATCTCAAGCTTTAAATATTTGGAGAATTCCCATAATTTTTTTAGTTGCTGGTATGGGTGCTGCATTTTCATTAAAAAGAAGGTCTCTGAGTAAATTTTTTAATGATAGGGTTTTGAGAATATCTATACCATTACTTTTCGGGTCTTGGTTTATTGTGCCTATTTCAGGGATTATTTTTGAAAGTTTTTATAGAAAAAATACTTTCACTTTATCCGAAAATCTTGCAAGGATAATATCGGGTGAACTATTAAATCCAGGTCATTTATGGTTTTTGTGGGCAATACAAGTATACATTTTTTTATTTGCTATATTTCAAATTTTTAAATTACTAAAAAATAATAATTTACCATTTAAAAAGATAACTGAAAAAATCTTGAAAAAAAGGTTTGGTTTATTACTAATTTTTTCCTTACCTTTAATGTTGATTGGGGGGATAATCAATACCGAATCATTTGCAAATCATGTTTGGTTTTTTATTTTTGATAATCTTCATGGTTTTTTTCTAGGTTTAATTTGTTTTTATATGGGTATGCTATTTATAAGCATAGGGGAACTGTTTTGGGAATCAGTTAGAAAAATAAGCACATTTTGTTTAGGTATAGCAATTATACTTTTTATTGTTAGGATGATTATAATATTTCCTACATTTAGTGACGGAGAAATTCTCTTACCAAGGTTTATACTTAATATATTAACTGCATTTGAAGCATCAAATTGGATTCTAGCTTCTGTAGGATTTACTTCAAGATTTATAAATAAAAAATCAAGATTTCTTACATACTTTACAATTTCAGTTTATCCAGTTTATATCATACATCTTCCTGTACAGCAGTTTGTAGTATCAAAAGTAGTAAAAATATCTTTGCCAGCGACTATTCAGATAATTTTATCGATATTTTTTACACTCTTGATTTGCTACTTGATTTTTGAGGTTATAAAAAGAATTAGGTTTTTCAGATTCTTTTTTGGAATGAAGGCATAGTTTTTTTTATTATTTTACTAAATAGTATAAAAATAATAATATAAATAACTTTTTTTATTTCATTAATCTTTATGTGGATGTAACATTTTTCAAATAATTATCTAATTTAGGCGGTTTGAGATGTATCCAAGCGAAGTAAGAAAAAAATTATCTTCAGGCAATCCTGTAATCGGTACAGGAATGTTTACTAGGGATCCATTTGTTGCTCAAAGAATTTATCAAACAGGGTGTGATTGGGTTTGGATTGATCAAGAACATGCTCCTTATGGTACAGAATCTATAGGAACAATATGTGTACAAGGTAGGCAGAATGCTTGTGCTCCTGTAATAAGAGTTCCTTATAATAATCCTGGAGATATTAAAAAAGCATATGACATTGGTGCTGTTGGAGTAATGGTTCCTCAGGTTGATACTCCTGAAGAAGCAACATTAGCTGTAAAATATGCGAAATATCCGCCCATTGGAGAACGAGGTATATCACCATTTTTTGCAAGCTATTTAGAAATTTCTCTTGAGGAAGTATTAAAAAATGCTAATAATGAAACTTTATTGATACTTCAGATGGAAAGTTTAGAAGCATATGAAAATATTGATGAAATTTTGAAAATTCCAGGATACGAAGTTTTATTATTAGGCCCAACTGATCTTTCTGCTTCTTTAGGAATACCAGGTGATATACATAATTCTAAGGTAGAAAATATAATGATCGATGTTGCTTCTAAAATAAAGAATAGTGATAAATTTCTAGCAACGACTTTTACTAATTTAGATGACTGTGAAAGATGGATTCCTGAAGGTTACCAAATGATGAATATTAGTGATCCATTATTAGTTGGAACTAAAATGGTTAGCCAGAAAATTAAAGAATATAAAGAAAAATTTAAGTTTTAGTATAAAAAAAGGAGATAAATTTGTTAGAAAGATTTCATGTTCCAAATGATATTGCTGTAAAAATCAAACCTGAAGATATGCACGCAACGGTTTTGGACATTTTTATGAAAATGGGTATGTCTCATGATGATGCGAATAAGGCATCAGAAGTTTTAGTTTATGCTGATGTTAGAGGAATTGAATCGCATGGTGTTTCTAATATGTTGAGAAGATACGTTGAGGCTTTTAATAAAGGAGATATTAACCCTACACCTAAACCGAAAATTATAAGAGATATGCCTGCAGCTGCATTACTTGATTGCGATGATGGTCATGGATTAGTTGTTGGCCCTATGGCTATGGATATGGCTATAGAGAGAGCAAAAAAATATGGTATAGGTACGATTACAGCTCGAAATGGTAAGCACTTTGGAGCTGCAGCATTTCATGCTGCAATGGCATTAGACCATGATATGATCGGCTTATCTATGACAACAGGCGGAATGCAGGTAGTTCCTGTTGATGGTTCTAAACCTATGTTTGGATTAAATCCAATAGCTATTGCTGTCCCAACAAACACTGAAGCTCCATTTATTTTTGATGCTTCTATGAGTTCAGTTGCTGGAAATAAAATAGCATTAGCCCAAAGACTAAATGTCCCTGTTGCACCAGGATGGGTAACTGATTCATCAGGAAACCCAATTCTCGAGGAAAAAGAAGTACCTGAAGGATATTTTATGCTTCCTACAGGTGGTTCTAGAGAAAATGGTTCTCATAAGGGTGCTAGTTTAGGTATATGGGTTGAAATTATGTGTGGATTACTAGGTTCTACAGGAGCAGGTCCTAATAGGGAAGGCTCCGTTTCTCATCACTTTATCGCATATAACATTGAAGCATTTACAGATATTGATAAATTTAAGTCTGATATGGATGAATATATGAATGAAATTAAATCAACTCCACCTATTAAGGGTGCTTCTAGAGTATTTTATGCTGGACTACCAGAATACGAAGAAGAAATTGAAAGGCGTAAAAATGGTATACCATATCACCCAGAAGTAATAGATTGGTTTAAGGATATTACAAATGAATTATCTATAAAATGGAGATTAAACTAAATATTTTGAAAGGAAATCATATTATGGCAAGAAGAATTAACAAAGTAATTGAACTATGGGAAGATAAACAGCCGATTTATCTAACTCATCCTACGGATTTATCATATGATGCTGGACTCAAAGACTCTCAGACTTGGGCTGATTTACTATTAATAGATTTTGAGCATCACCCCTTTGATATTGTCGGGTTAACAAATTATATGAAAGGTTTGAAAGATGGTGGCCCCACACCCAGTGGACATATTACTCCTACAGTAGTAACAACTTTACCCTCAAATGCAATATCTCCTGAGGAGGTTAGATATAATGCTTGGCAGGCTAGACATGTTCTTTCTGCAGGGGTACACGGAATCCTAAATACCCATGCAAGAACGGCAGAAGCAGTAAAAGCATTTGTTCAGGTCACAAGATATCCTTTTCAAACATTATCAAGAAATATCATTGGAGAAGGACTAAGAGGGGCAGGGGGGCAAAAACCTGCAAATGATATATGGGGGCTTTCAACTGCTGAGTATGCTAATAAGTGTGATCCTTGGCCTTTAAATCCTGATGGAGAGCTGATTTTAGGTCTAAAAATAGAAGATAGGCATTGTTTGAATAATGTTGATGATATAGCACAAGTTCCTGGTATTGCATTTGCCGAGTGGGGTCCAGGAGATATGGGTATGTCTTTTGGCCAGCCGGATGCTCATGATCCACCTTATCCAGAAATAATGAATGATGCAAGAAATAAAATACAGAATGCTCTAGAAAAAAATGCTATTAATTTTTATTCTAGTTGGCTTGATGAGAGTTTGAGTGACGAGCAAAGATTAGACTACATATTAGATGTTTTAGGTTGCAAAATGACCGGTTCACACTCTAAGGAATATGCAGAATATGGTAGAAAAAAAACAGGAAGAAAGATGAAATCTTAGTTTGAATTTATACTAACTATAACGCTAAATATAGCATGAAAAATAACTCTTATTCTTTGACCTCCTTGTTTAAAAATGATTCCTATAAAAAATTATGGGGAATTGGTCTTATTCAGGCATTCATGAGGTGGATGGAGCTAACTGCACTAGGAATATTTGTTTTTCAAATAACAGAGTCAGCTTTTTGGGTAGCTATGGTAGGGTTTTCGCACATTTTACCATTATTTTTATTTGGTTCACTATTGGGACTTTTTTCAGAAAAATATCAAAGAAAAAAAATTATTTTTATTTCTTATTTTGTTCTTTCAATAATTAACTCATTATTATTTTTATTAGCAATATTTGAGCTTCTTGAACTATGGCATATATTATTTGGAACTTTTTTATCGGGAATAATATGGGCAGAAGATTTTCCTGTAAGAATGGGTCTAATATCAGATGAAATTAATGAATCATTTTTATCAAAAGCAGTTGGCTTAGATCTCACTACGAGCAATATATGCAGGATTATAGGGCCTTTTGTAGCTGGGATATATATGTCATCTATAGGAATAGAAGCTCTATATATATCAGGTGTAATATTTATGTTAGTTGGAGCTCAAATTGCTTATAAATTAAAAGAAACTAATAATAGCAATGAAAATACAAATGATAATTTTGGTAGTTATTTTTCTAATATTTTTGAGGGTATAAAATATATAAGATCGAGTAAAATAATTTTTCCCGCATTGATTATCACAGTAATAATGAATGTTTTTGCATTTTCTTATAGAAATATGGTTCCGGTTATTGGAGCTGAAAGTTTATTAATTACTCCCTTTTTAGTAGGTGTTTTACTATCTTTTGAAGGTATAGGAGCTACTATTGCTTCATTTGTAATATCTCTAAAATTAAGTATTCAATTATCTAATAGATTTTATTTTTTTGGTTGTATCCTATTTTTAATAATGATATTTTTATTTGGTATGAATGATAAATTTTTATTAGCAATGATTTTCATATTGTTAGCTGGGATGTCTATGGCAAGTTTTGGGATAACACAAAAGCTAATCATTATTTCGAACTCCGATAAAGCCCACAGAGGAAGAGTATTAGGTGTATTAGCAGCATCAATTGGCACAGCACCTTTAGGTGCAATACTTTTAGGCTTTACAGCTTCAATATATAATGCAAATATAGCGTTAGTTATTTTTTCAATTTTAGGCCTTTTACTTTGTTTTCTTGTAATTATTAATTATCCGATGTTTTTATCCACAGAAAAATCTTTTAAAAGATAATAAAATATTTAAATGAAAAAAAATAAATATTCCCTAATTGCTTTAGATATAGATGGAACAATGGTAGGTGATAGCAAAAAACTCTCACAAAGACTAAAAAATGCCATAAAAAAAATTCAACAAATAGGAGCCACTGTTTCTATAGCTACAGGAAGGCCATTTAGTTCTGCAAAAAAGTTTTCAACTCTCGCAGGTTGTAACGGCCCATTAATATGTTTCCAAGGCGCTATGACCTATGACTTAGGTAAAGAAAAAGTACTTAGGTATTTAAAATTAGATAATAGTATTGTAGTTAAATCACTTGATTATTTTACTAAAAAAGAGGTTGAAGTCATGTTGTTTTATGATGATATGATATGTTCAAATAATTTATCTGGATGGGCTAGGAATTATGCTAAAAGAAATGAAATTAAGTTTTTAGAATCAAAAGATTTAAATTCATATAAAGAAACGAGTCCTGTAGCAATTATAGGTATTTCTAAACCTGAAATAGTTGAAAATCTAGTTTATGATTTAAAGTTAAGATTAAAGGATGATGCATTAGTTACTCATTCATTGCCAATGCTTTGTGAAATAGAACATTTAAATGCTGGAAAAGATAAGGCTTTACAAGAATTATTAAAGAGTTATAGTTTCGAAAAATCTAATGTTATAGCTGTTGGAGATGGTAAAGGGGATCAAAGTATGATAATCTGGGCTGGTTTGGGGGTAGGGATAGAAAATGGTCATAAAGATGTTATTAAATCATCTGATATCCTGATTCCACCTCCTGAAGACGAAGGATTAGCTTCTTTTTTAGAAAATCTTTATGAGAATAATCTAAACTTTTAGATAAATATGATTTAGGAATTTATGATTAAAAAAGACATAATAGTTTTTGGTTCATTAAACATGGATTTAGTTGTTAATACAACTAAGTTTCCTAATCTAGGTGAGACAATAGTTTGCGATAAGTTTTACACTGCTCCTGGAGGCAAAGGAGGAAATCAAGCAGTTGCTGCTGCTAGGTTAGCTAGTCAAGAGTATAAAGTAAAGTTTATAGGCAGAGTTGGTGAAGATATTTTTGGTCAAGAAATATTAAAAAACCTCAAGAGTGAAAATATTGATACTTCTTTTGTAAAAATTACAAAAAACATATCAACAGGCATTGCTTCAATTTTTATAATGCCAAGTGGAGAAAATTCAGTAAATGCAGTTTATGGGGCTAACTATGAAATTGATAAGTCTCAAATAAACGATTTTGAAAAAATTTCTGATAATGCAGGTGTTTTATTACTTCAACAAGAAATACCTGACACAACCTTAAAATTAATTTTGAAGACTGCTCATAAAAAACAAATACCAGTAATTTTAGATCCTGCGCCGTATAAAGAAAATGTGATTGAATTCTATAAAAATATAAACATTATTACCCCAAATGAGATTGAGGCATCTAGTATAAGTAATACTGAAGTTAAGGATATACCATCTGCAAAAAAAGCAGCAAGATTTATCAGAAATCTTGGATGTGATAATGTGATTATTACTTTGGGTGCAAAAGGAATTTGGATTGAGGGAGAAAATATTTCAGAGCATGTTAAGAGTTTCAAAGTCAAGGCTAAATCATCTGTTGGAGCAGGAGATGCATTTAATGGAGCGCTCGGATATGGGATTGTAAAAAATAATAATCTTCTTGATTCAATAGAGTTAGCTATTGCCACATCTTCTATGTCTGTAACTCGCGAAGGTGCTCAGAATTCTATGCCGTTAATAGGCGAAGTCATTGAGTTTATAAACTCCTAAGAAAATATACTTATATTTTAGGAGGTTCTCCGTTGATTTCGTTTATTTTATTTATTCCTGCGATTTTCATTAGTTTAATTAGACCATTATTTATTTTTGATGGTAATGATGGTCCTTGATACACTAGTGAAGTATAAATTTGCCCAGCTTTTGCTCCACAAGCTAAAACTTTCCAAAGATCATTAGCTGAAGATATTCCACCACATGCTATTATATCGGCACAGCCATTATTTATTGCTTGAACTTCTCTGAGCATTTTTAAAGTATCTGGAAAAATTGGCTCTCCACTATATCCACCTCTACCAATTTTTATACTTTTTGATTCTTTTGGGTGTGTATTTGAAATAACCATGCCTTCAACATTTGTCATTAAGGATGTTTCGATCAACTTTATCATTTCTTTTTTATTATCAAATGAATTATTCCATGGGGGGAACTTGATTATTATTGGTTTATCTGTATTTTTTTTAACTGCTTCAATTAATTCCCCTAGCCTTGAAGGATTTTGAAAAACTTTTAATCCTGATGTGTTAGGACTACTAATGTTTATCTCAAAAGCAGAAATAAAACTTTTTGATAGTTGTATGCATTCTATTATCTCATCTTCAATAGTTCCAGAAACGCTTAGAATAATTCTTCTTTTAATACTCTGAAACTTTTTTAAGTTTTTTACCGAATATTCAACACCTTTACCAGGGAAACCTAAAGCATTAATAATCGCTTTATCTTTAGTAATTCTTATGACTCTTGGTTTTGGATTTCCCGGCCTAGAAGTTAGGGTTACTGTACCTCCTGTAACAAAGCCGAATCCTAACTTTATAACATTATTTAATGTATTACAGTCTTTATCAAATCCAGCAGCTAGCCCTAAAGGAGAAGGATAAGAATTACCAAATAATTTTGTCTCTAGTGATTTATTTCCAACAGAGTTGTTTATGTTAAATAAATTCCATACGTAAGGGACTCTCAAAGATAATTCAGTTATCTTGTGAGCTAACTCAGGTTCTAGACTAAAAATTAATGGCCTTAGTGTATAGTTATATAAATTCGTTATTTTCTCCTAAATTAATATGATAATAATTTATTTGTTATTGTATTATTATATTCAACAAATTATAAACTTATAAGTAATAAAAATGTCTCTAGAATACAAGATAGGTGATTCGTTAAGGCCTAAGGGTCATGCGATAGTATATTTTATCGATACTGTTGATAGTAAAAAAGTTTCTGCTTCTTATATAATTTTACTGCCAATAACGGTAGATCTTTCAAAGTATGTGCCACCTTTTCTTTCTAATCAAGTTGATAGTCTTTCAAGTAAAGATATGTCTTCATTTTCTTTCCCTCCTGCGCCCGAAATTGTTGATTCTGAAGAATGGATTAATGAAACTGCGAAAAAAAGAGATGATGATCTAATATTTGGCGGTTTTCATAATCTTTCAGATGTAACTAATCTTATGAATGAAGTTTCCAAAATCTTAGATATATACTCTGAATCTTATGATAATAATCACCAAAAGTATGAAAAAAAAAATTATAGAAAATCAATTGGATGACGTAAATGATGTCGTTTATAGTATGATGTCTGAAGCTGATTTATTATCCGAATTGACAATCATAATCGGTAGATTTCAGTATCAAGTTTCAGGAAATGATAAAGATGGTATCAAGGAAAGCGAAGCTAAAATTTTATCTATAGGAAAACAACTTCCAGAAAATAGGAATGTGGATTTATTGATAAAAGTATGTAAAAATCCTGGAGAAAAATATATCAATTTGGCACGATTATATCTTGATAGAATCTATGCAATGTATAGAGAAGAATATGAAAAAATAAAATTCTTAGAAAAAGAAATTATTGATGCTGAAAAAGATTTAAGATTATCTTGAATATCATACTTGAATTTTTATCTCATACTTTTGAATCATTGAGATTTAAGAATTTCAGAATGTTATGGTTTGGCGTAGTCTTTGGTATGGCTGGAATACAGATGCAGATGGTCATTAGAGGTATTTATGTATACGACATAACAGATAGTGCTTTTTTGACAGGATTTGTTGGGATGGGTTTTGCTCCAAGTTTATTCTTCGTTTCAATTTATGGAGGAGTCATAAGTGACAGATTAGAAAGAAGATTCATTATTCAAATTGCCCAAACAACCAATGCTGTTTTGGCTGCCTCAATAGGTTTTTTGATTCTTTTTGAATTAATATTCTGGTGGCATTTACTAATAGTATCTGTTATTCAAGGGGCTATGTTTTCAATAATGATGCCAGCAAGGCAGGCAGCTATTTCAACAATCGTTGATCAAAAAAGCTTACCAAATGCTTATGCATTGAATGCTATGGCTATGAGTTTGATGGGTTTATTATCTCCTGCTTTGGCTGGTTTTTTGTATGAGTGGATAAATCCTTACGGAGTTTATTTTGTGACCTCGCTAGTTTTGATGAGTGCTGTTTTTTTTACATCCCAAGTACCTAAAATGTATCCTAAACAAATAGAACATAAAAAAGTATTGAGAGAATTTTATGAAGGATTGACCTACTTAGCTTCAAATAAGGTAATATATACGATTTTGATTTATAGCATTGTTGTAGCATTACTTACAATGCCATTTAGAATGTTAATTCAGGTTTTTGCAAAAGATGTATATGGATCATTACCATCCGAAGTAGGTATGCTTATGACATCTGTTGCGATAGGTGGTATTATAGGATCTATCCTAATTGCAAATCTGAGGAAAGGAAATCATAGAGGATTTTTCCTAATAATTGGAGCTGTAGTTTCAGGTTTAGCGCTAATTTTAGTATCTTATATACCATATTTTATAGCTGGAGTATTTGGCCTAATTGGTATAGGTCTTGGTGAACAAGCTAGGTGGGCTCTTGGTCAAAGTTTAGTGATGGAGAATTCAAAGGAAGAATACAGAGGTAGAATGATGAGTATACTAATGATGACATTTGGATTGATGCCTTTAGGTATGTTACCGCTAGGTTTAGCTATGGGTACGCTTGGAGCTCAAGTCCCAGTCTTCATTTCTGGCGTATTTTTATTGATTTTTTCACTATTTATATTTATATTTTCAGGTACTATTAGAAGAATTTCATAAACAAAAAAATTCTATTGTTAAAAAGTTATTTGTATAGAACCTTTTCATCTTTATCAGTGCCAGCCTATAGAAATTTATGGCTAGGGCTATTATTTCTTATGGCTGGAATTAGTATACAAATTTTAGCAAGAGGTTACTTGACATGGGACCTTTCAAAATCTCCAGTAGCAGTTGTACTAGTAGGATCCGGATTTGCTCCTCCTATATTACTATTTTCAATTTTTGGAGGTGCAGTTGCTGATAGATTGTCACTAAGGAAAATTATTCAATATGGTCAATTAGGAGTAGCCCTAATTGCTTTATTTATAGGTTTCTCCATAGCTTTTGAATCGATAACTATTTATCACCTGGTTGTATCATCGCTATTACAAGGTACTATTTGGGCATTCTTAATGCCCGCACGACAAGCAATTATTCCTGAACTTGTAGACGATGAACATATTACTAATGCTACCGCTTTAAATGCATCAGGAATGTCATTGATGTCGTTTTTGGCGCCGGGGATCGGAGGCTTAGTTTATGGATATTTTGGCGCGGCTGTAACATATTATATAATTGCAGCCTTTGCTTTTATTGCGTTTTTGATGACTGGGTTTGTACCTTCAGTAAGAAAAAAAATACCAAAAAAAAATTTTTATAAAGATATAAAAGAAGGTTTTGGCTATGTAGCTAAAAATAGAACAGTTCTGTATCTTTTAGTTGTAGCACTAAGTACGGCTTTATTGTCTATGCCATATAGAACTTTATTACCAGTACAAATTGAAGAAGTATTTAATAAAGAAGTAGAAGCTTTGGGACTTTTATTAAGTGCAATTGGGGTGGGCGCATTAATTGGAACTCTTTTCATAGCAGGTCTAAGTAAAAAAGATAAACGAGGTTGGATACTCATTTTTACTAGTATTTTGTCAGGGTTTACAATTATGATATCTGGTTTGAATTCATCTTATTTGTTGGCTATTGTCTTAATGCTTTTCCTAGGTTTAGGTGATTCAGGAAGAAGAGCATTGAATATTTCACTTATATTAGAAAATACAGATGATGAATATAGAGGAAGAGTTATGGGATTATATACAATTAATTTTGGCCTTATACCCTTAGGTGCGATACCCTTAGGTTTCATAGCTGATATTCTAGGTATTCAACAGGCTTATTTTTTCGCAGGATTATTATTAATTATTTTTGCTTTAGGTTATACAATATTTACATCTAGAATTAGAAAATTATAATATGAAAATTAATGTATTAAGTGAAAATCTATCATCAAGGATAGCCGCTGGAGAGGTAGTGGAAAGACCATTCTCTGTAGTCAAAGAATTAGTTGAAAATTCAATTGATGCTAATTCTACTAAAGTTTTTATAGAAATAGAAAATGGAGGATTAGAGCTTATAAAAATTACTGATAACGGAGATGGAATACCAAGTTCGGATTTACCTATAGCATTTGAGAGATTTGCTACTTCTAAAATAGATAATTCATCAGATTTGACATCTATTCAGACCTTGGGTTTTAGAGGTGAAGCATTACCTTCGATAGCTTCTGTTTCCATCGTAAATGCTATTTCAAAAACAAAAAACGAAAATATGGGTTCAGTTTTTGATAGCGAATTTTTGAATGAAAAAAAAATAAAAAGAATTTCATGTAATACCGGGACATCTATTTCAGTAATGAAACTATTTAGCAATGTACCAGCTCGTCTAAAATTTATAAAAAGTGCAAATTCAGAAGTATTAAAGATTCACAATCTAATCAATTATTTTAGTCTTGT
>MDTE01192935.1_pt1 | contig 19116 bp, 14 predicted proteins | sample 811231 | NCBI WGS metagenome assembly MDTE01 (sample SAMN05326651, study PRJNA326480) | marine metagenome | isolation source: seawater | place: Indian Ocean: Red Sea | collected 2010 | reverse complement strand
GGCAGCCCCTGGGAGAATGGCTACATCGAAAGCTTTAACGGGACGTTCAGCGACGAGTTACTTAATGGCGAGATCTTCACCACACTGCAAGAGGCCAAAGTGTTGGCGGCCTGGGGGCGACGGCAGTACAATCACGTCCGACCACATAGCGCGTTAGGCTACCGACCGCCTGAACCTGTGGTGATTAAGCCGCCGCCAATCGCAGCCGCATCCTAACTCTGGGTGTGGATACATAGATGGGGGCAGGTCAGCCTTGCGGAAGCCGAATCCCAGAGGACAGCAAATTTTGCCAACACTGTGGAACAGCCGTAATCCAGACTGGCGAAACCACGAATGCTACCAACGCGGAGGGTGCTGAAACACTCAGCGGCAATGACGGCGGGAGCTATCAAGGTGCCGCTCAGGCCCCAGAATATGCGAACCGCCCCAGACCGAGAGGTGTGGATGATGTAGTAGAGACAGTCAGTGCTGGAATAGCAAGAGTTGAGGAGAACTTCCGTGGCGTTAGGAGTCCACCAGGGGGCCCTGGACAACCTAACCGAGGAACTAACTCTGTTGTCCTGACACAGTCCCAATCGGGCACCGTGAAGCAAGTCAAACTAGGATTCTCTTGGACAACTCTTTTCTTCGGGTTGTTCGTTCCACTCGTGAGAGGCGACATCAAATGGGCGGCGATCATGTTTGTGCTCGCCTTTCTTAGCTTTGGGCTCTCCTGGCTAGTGTTCCCATTTCTTTACAACAAAGTCCACACCCGAGCACTATTGGAATCCGGATACGCCGCTAGCACCGAAGAAGATAGACGGCGGCTTCAAGCTGCTGGGCTTGTATTAGGCGAAACTTGATACCTGGATCGTCACAGCTTATGGACAATTTCTTAAGCATTCATTTGGGTTCTACCAAAGTTCCTCATTTGCTGTCAAATGCTCGCTCGCAGCTGAATGCGGTAGGTCGCCTGTGGGCTCCCCTCCCCGCCATCCCCCATCAGAACATCAAACACCGGCTCCGCAACAGCCTCAATCTCACCAGCCTTACGCACCGAAACAGTTACGTGTCCATCTCCGAGGAAGTCCAACAGTGCTTTCCGCCTAAGTCGCTTGGTCGGTTGCACATCAGTTTAGACAGCCTCCCACGAAACCCCATCCCCTTCCTCCCTCAACTTCCCCGCCCCAGGAAACGGAAAGTGCGCGGTGATCAACGTCGCATCCTTCTCTTTCGCCATCCCTACCAGCTCCGCTCGCGACTGAATCATCTTCTCCTGATCCCGCCCCTGCCACACCCAGTCCACGTGCCTGATCTCGAGCGGCTCGTGGAACAGATCCCCAAGGAAGTAGGCCGTGTTCCCCTCAGATTCGATCTCCACGATCGCGTGTCCCGGTGATTCGCCTGGCGAGTGAATCATCCGGATCCCGTTCGTGATCTTCATCGTCTCTGGCAACAGTTGAAGGTGCCCGCTCTCCTGCAGGACGGGAAAGTGCAGCATAAACGGCGAATCCTTCGCCTGCTTCTTCGGGGTAAAGTCCGCTTCCATCATGAAATACTCAGCATTCGGATACGTGGCCCCGCGCTCTCCGCTACGCAGAATCGTGTGGCCCATGAAGTGATCGCCGTGTGCATGTGTCGTCAGCACGTGCGTAATGTCGAGTCGCGATATCTCCAGCCCTTCGAGCGAGTGAAGCAGGCTCATCGTCTCGATAAACGGAAACCGTTCCTCCGTTCGATCCCGTGTCGGATGCCGGTCACCGATCCCCGTGTCGATCAGGACGGATGCGTGCTCTGTCTTCACGTGCACGATGTTCAACCCGTAATTCATCCTGCCATCGGCATCCATCTCGACGTGTGGTCGCCACAACGCCTCGTCCTTCCCCTCGAACGCCTGGGACGTGTGCACCTTGATTACACCCTCAGAAATGACGTGGACGTCAAAGGCTCCGATCTGTAGCTGTCTGATATGGTCTGCCATGGAATCTCCTGATGTAGAACTACAAAACCTGTGGAACCACAAATAAACACAGATGAACACGAATGGGAATCACAAGCATCTCATCGGTCCGGAGCGCTGTGGTTCTCCGAGGTTCGGCTCGCACCCATCTTGCAGCGCAAAGGCTTCGACTCTGATCGGTCGTGGGCAGGGAACATCTGTGTTCATTTTGTCCATCTGTGGTTCCCCGGGTTGACAGCGCAGGCCATCCACCCAGATCATGCTCGCATGTCAAAACCAAGCCTGCTCTACATCTTCACAGACCAGCAGCGCGCGGATACGCTCGCCTGCTACGGCAACGACTACATCGACATGCCCGCCCTGAACGGGCTCGCGGACCGAAGCTTCGTCTTCGACAATGCCTACGTCAGCCAGCCCGTGTGCAGTCCCTCCCGGGCGACTATGCTTTGCGGCCTCTATCCGCACACCGCCAGGGTCCCCGCGTGCAATGTACCGTTACCCGAAGAGGTGCAAACGATCGCCGAAATGGTCGACCCGGACTGTCGGCGTCACTACCTCGGCAAATGGCACCTCGGCGACGAGATCTTTGCCCAGCACGGGTTCACCGAGTGGACGGGAAGTGAAGACTCCTATCGCCCGTTCTTCTCTTCGCCGGACAAGCACGAGCACGTCAGTCCCTACAACCAGTTTCTGATCGACAACGGGGTCGAGCCGAACAGCGAATCCTTCGGAAAACACATCCACACCCGTCATCTGGAGGCTAGCCAGGCTGCGCCTCTCACGAAGGCTGCGTTCCTCGGCGATCGTGCGGCAGACTTCATCCAGGACGTGGGTGACGAGCGATTCGTGATGTGCGTCAGCTACCTCGAACCACATCCGCCACACACGGGACCATACAACGACTTGTATGACCCGGCCTCGCTTCCCGTTGGCCCGCATTTCCGTCGGAAGCCGCCCGAGAACGCGTCGGTCCTCAATCGGGTAATGGCGGCCTACTATAGCGAGTCGCTCGAATACGGCCTCGATCTGCGCACCGACGAAGGCTGGCGCGCCGTGCGGGCCCGCTACTTCGGCAACTGTACACTGATCGATCAGAGTATCGACGTCATCCTGAACTCGTTGGCTGAAACGGGTCGCGACAAGGACACCATAGTCGTCTTCACCAGCGATCACGGCGAAATGGTCGGTGACCACGGTATGCTCGGCAAGACGGTCCTGTATGAGGAATCAGTCCGCGTACCGATGATAATCAGCGTCCCCGGCAAGACCGACCGGACGCACATCTTCGGCAACTTCAGCCACATTGATCTCGTCCCCACGCTTCTCGACCTGATGGGCGAGCCGATCCCAAACCACCTCGAGGGCGTCACCCGAACCGATGTCCTGAACGGCGACGGCTCACTGGCTGACAACGATGTCTTCATCGAGTGGAACGGCGCCGACGGCCATCCGCGTGCCGGTGAGGCCGAGCTGAATCCGGAAATGGCTCGACAATGGCGATCCGTCATCACCGCTGACCGGTGGAAGCTCAACCTCAGCAGCCTCGACACCTGCGAACTCTACGACCTGAACACCGATCCGTATGAACAGACCAACCGCATCGATGAGCCAGATCTACAGGATCGGGTATCGGACATGACGGGGCGGATCAGGGCGTGGCAGGAGAGTGTTGGGGATACTGCACCAATCGAACAGCAATAACGAATATCGAACACCGAACTCCGAATATCAAAGGTCCGTTCGTTATTCGATGTCCTATATTCGACATTCCGGTTTCACCCGGCTCATCAAAGGTAGCTCATGCCTAAACCGAGAATACTCCTCGCCTTCGATAAACGTGTTCGCGACCGATACGTAGATGACGAGCAACTCGCCCGCCTAGAGAAGTATGCCGACTGGGACTGGTTCGAGTGCGAAGGCGGTGGCATCTACGAAGCTCCCGGCGACGACAGTGAATACGGCAAAGCCTTCGCCGACAAGATCGGCGGCTATGACGGCCTGATCGTTTGCCACGGCGCCCCCAGGCTGTCCCCAACGGTCCTCGACAGCGCATCGAGCCTGAAGATCGTCGGGGAGCTTGAAGGCGACCGCTTCGCAGCCCGTATCGACCTCGACGCCTGCTGGAAACGCGGCATCCGCACGGTGGACACGACGAATGCCTCCTCCTATCCCGTCGCCGAATGGGCGCTTGGCCTGATTCTCATCTCGCTCCGAAACATCGGCACGCAGTTCCGCCGCATGATCAACGGCGATCCACGTGACCGCGACCTGAAACCCTATCGCGGTGTACTCCGCGGCAGACGGGTCGGCCTGATCGGCTGTGGCAACATGGGTCGCCGACTGATCAGCTACCTCAAGCCCTTCGACGTCGAAATCTGGGTCCACGACCCGTATCTCCCGCGCGAAATGGCCGACGCGCTCGACTTTCTCCAGACCTCGTTCGAGAACGTCCTCACAAAGTGTGATGTCATTGTCTGTCTCGCGCCGTTGACGCCCGGCACACGAGGTATGATCGGCAAGAAAGAGATCGACATGATCCCACCAGGAACCGCCTTCGTGAACGTTTCCCGCGGCGCGATCGTCGACTCGGACGCGCTGATCGAACGTCTCAAGAAGAACGACATCACGGCCGGCCTCGAAGTCTGGGATCCAGAACCCGTCCCGGAAGATAGCGAGATCCGAAACCTCTCGAACGCGTTCGTCACCCCGCACTCATCCGCGATGCGACCGGAAGGCGAAATCAACGAGTTCTTCGAAATGATGGTAGATGAATTCGACCGATTCTTCGCGGGCCACGAAACAAAGTACGATCTGACGCCGCGCAGTCAGGCCAATCGCACGGCCGAGGATTCGTGACCAGGCTCAACCGGGCTTGTCGGCTTTCTCGATACTGCCCGCGCTCCACGCGGGCCTACTCGAAAACACGGCATGGAATTTTCTGGCTTCACCCTGAGCTCTGCCCCCTGACGATCTCGCATCGGGATAGGACTTCAGGACATAGAAAACAACAACATGCAACACCGAACTTTCGGCCAAACCGGCCTCGGCGTCTCAGCCATTGGCTTTGGCTGTTGGGAAACGGGCGGATACTACGGCCAAATCGACGACACCGAGATCGTCCAGACCATCCACAAAGCACTCGACCTCGGCATCAACTGTTTCGACACGGCGCAGGCCTACGGGATGGGTAAGTCCGAACAACTGCTCGCCAGGGGATTGGGCGAGCGCCGGAAGGACATCATCCTTGTTACGAAATGGGCGATCGGATACAACGACACGCTTAGCGATCGCGACAGCCGAGCAGCCCGCGCCAAGCGGTCAATCGAAACCAGCCTCCAGCACCTGAACACCGATTACATCGACGTCTACTTGGCCCACTGGCCCGACCAGCGGCATCACCGAGATGCGAAAGATCGCCGCCATGGCCGAGACCAATTACATCGGCGTCATCCCGCACAACAACGCGGGTCCACTCAGGACGCCTTCCAGTCTACACGCTTCGCTCACGATCGCGAACGTCGTCCTGATGGAAGCCCCCTTCGTGAACCGCGATGCGACGGGAACGGACATCGTCGAGCCCTTCTCCATCGTCGAATCGGGATACGCATTGCCGCTCGATGGTCCCGGCCTCTGGATCCAGTTCACGAAGAGGCCGCCGAGCGCACGCCATTCAAACCCCGAAAGATGCCGAAGCTGAATGCCATAGACAGCTCGGTGAGAGATTGGTAAACCCCATCCGTCGCCACACGCTCTACACCGGCTTCGCCCTAGTCATCTTCATCGCGATCGCGACGCCCTACAACGAGATGCTCGTCAAGGGCAGCAGGCTCGGTCTATCCAGCCTCACCCCGGCCGCCTTCTTCCTGTTCTTCGTGCTCTCGTTGATCGTCAACCCGACGCTCTATCGGATCCGATCCACATGGGCGTTCGCCAAACCCGAGCTACTGCTCATCTTCGCGATGATGATGGTCGCCACGGCTATCCCCACGCGCGGCGTCACCGGCCCGCTCCTTTCGATGATCAGCGGACCGCAATACTATGCCTCACCCGAGAATCACTGGTCCGACCTCGTGCTCCCCCATACAAAGAGCTGGATCATTCTCCCCAAGGGCGACGGACTTCGTCACTTCTACGAAGGTGTCTCGGGTAACGAGCAAGCCGACTGGGACATCTGGTTCAAGCCGCTCGGATCGTGGCTGTTGCTCCTGGTCGGGCTGTGGACTGCTATCCTTTGCATGATGATCCTCATCCGTCGTCAGTGGATGGAACGGGAGCGACTGTCCTACCCGGTCATGCAGGTGCCGCTCGCGATGGCCGATCAGGAGGAAGGGCGCGCCATCCCGCCGTTCTACCGCAGCAAATCGATGTGGATCGGCTTCGCCATCCCCTTCCTCTTCGGAACCCTCCACGCCATACGGGCCTACGTCCCGAGCTTCCCCGCATTGTACCCGCGCACACCGCGTCTGACCACGCTCCGTGGACGCGTCAACATCCAGATGCGGCTCAACCCGATCATGCTCGGGTTCGCCTACCTGGTGAACAACCGGCTGAGCCTGAGTCTCTGGGTCTTCTACCTGTGGCACGTGTTCGCGCAGGGGTTCTGCGACGTCATCGGGATCAACAACAACGAGAAGCTGGGACCGTGGACCAACGACGGTCAGGTGGGATCGATCTTTTCGCACCAGAGCTTGGGGGCGATGATCGTGTTCGTAGGGTTCGGCCTCTGGACGGCGCGGGGCCATCTAGCCGAGGTCATTCGTCGGGCAAAACAGAACGTCCGGGACGATCGGGAGATTATCACCGACCGAAACGCGGTGGTCGGCCTGGCCACGGGAACTTGCATCGTGATCGGCTGGATGTCGAACGCGGGGCTGTCTCCACTCGTCGCCACGACAACCGTGGTAGCCGCCTACGTCGTCTTCCTCTCGTTAACCCGCGCCATCACCGACGGCGGACTCGCCACGATCGTCCCAGCAATGATCCCGCTCGGCTTCACGCTGTCGACCTTCGGCACGGACGCGCTCGGCGCTGTCGGCCTGATGGCCCTGTCCTTCACGCTCGTCTGGTCGGGCGACCTGCTCACGTTTATGATGGCACCATCCGCTCACGCCATCCGTATCGCTCACGACTCGGATGAAGGCCGCCGCGGGCCTTACTTTGTTGCCCTACTGGGCGCGATGGTCGTCAGCCTGGTCGTCTCGGTCGCAACGATGATCTCACTGGGTCACGAGCACGGCGCCGCCAACCTGCATCAACAGTACTTCAACACCTTCGCCAAGATGCCCGCCGACATCACCTCGCAGAAGCTCCAAAACCCCGCCCCACCCAACACGGGCGGCTTCTTCTGGACCGGCGTCGGCATGGGCGTGATGGGCCTCCTCACCTTCGCCACCTACCGCTTCAATTGGTGGCCCCTCCACCCCCTCGGCTATATGGTCAGCCCCGCCTGGATCATGGGCTCCCTCTGGTTCCCCTTCTTCGTCGCCTGGTCCGTGAAGAGCCTCGTCATCCGACTGGGTGGTCTGCAGGCTTACGACAAAACGCGCCCCGCCACCTACGGCGTCATCCTCGGCCAAATCGTCGTCGCCGGCTTCTGGCTCGTCATTGACGTCCTGACCGGCACGACAGACAACCGCATACGGGTCTACTGACGCAAACCCGGAACCGCCAAGCGCGCCGAGAAACGCCAAAGCGAACCTCCAATCCCTTCAAAATCGCAGCGCCTCCTTTGTCGGCAGGCCCCTCTCGGCTGCTCGACCCCTTTCGTGTCTTTTCGTGTATTCCGTGGTCTTCTTCTTTCGGATCTGGAGCTAGAGAGAACGCCCGACTATCATCACACCCCCACAGACAACCCCATCCGTGTCCTCCGTGGTTCCCTGCCTTTGATCTTCGTATCGCCGCCAAAGCCGGCTCCTACGACTCACACCCCCTCCGTGTGATCCGAGTATTCCGTGGTTCTAATGGGTTTACCCCCGATACGGCTCCACATCCACATCCACATTCATCTCGTCCGCCACTTCATCCAACTCCTTCTCTAGATCCCGATACGACACATCGGGCGGTACGAGCACCACCGCATCCATCGTGAACAGCGGGGTCCCACTCATCGGTGCCTGAACCGTCTCCGTATCCATCGACTCCACATTCACGCCGCGCTCTGCAAGCAGCTGTGAAACGTGGTGAATGATGCCCTGGTGATCGGCGCCATTCACCTTGACCGAATACGGGAGCCATCCCGGCCGCCCTTCCGGATCGCCGTAACTAGTCGGTCGCGTGGTCACGTTCATGCTATCGCCTCCTAGCGATTGCAGTCCCGATTCCAGTTCCTCGTAACGGGCCTCGCTCACAGCGACGAACATCAGCATCGTAAACTCACCCCCGAGCCGCGCCATCCGACTCGCCTCGATGTTTCCCTCAAACTCGGCGACCAGACGTGTGACGCGTTCCACAAAGCCAACCTGGTCGGGACCCGTCAGCGTGGCAATCAGCATTCGCATGTTCTGTATGTCTCCTTGCTAATGGAAATCGCACTAGGTCAGCGCGATGGCTCGGAAGAGCTCAGAGAGAAGTCAGGATGAGGCCAGGGTTCAGCAAACCGGGGGAGTCATTCCCAAGAGACGACAATCTCCCTGGCTTCGTCCTGAACTCTCCTCCAGGCTCGCTCGTTTCACCAACCATGAGCGATCGTCAATTTGCTTATCCGTAGGCATATTCGTAAACTCTTGCCCCCTATTGATTTACGTCTACGACGGACAAGACTGATTATATGGCCATACCGCAAGAAAATCAGGAATCAAACGCTCCGCAGGTGCAGACGGAGATCGCCCACGGCACGATCACCTGCCGATCGATGGCCCTGGGCCTCGTCGTCGCTGTATTCGTCATCCTATGGAACACCTACGTCGAGTATATCGCGCACACGGGACGGATCAACATCACCCATTTCCCGGTTGCCCTGTTCGCGCCGTTCACGGTGCTGGCGCTGCTCAACGGGTTCCTCAGGCATCGCAAGGTCTCGTGGGCATTCGAGCCAACGGAGATGCTCGTCGTCGTCGCCATGGGCCTCGTGGGGGCTGCCGTACCAGCCTATGGCCTGACCAGCTACTTCCTCGGCGTCATCGCCATCCCGTTCTACCGGGCCACACCGGAAAACCAGTGGGCCCCCTTCTTCCACCAGTATCTACCCGAGTGGTTGATCCCGACCAACGAAGGCGATGCCATGCGCTGGCTCTTCGAGGGGCTCCCCAGTCCGGAGATGCAGATACCCTGGAGCGTCTGGTTCGTCCCCCTTGCCGGCTGGATGGTGTTTATCGGCGCGATCGTCCTGGGGTCGATCACCATCGCCATTATGCTTCGCAAACAGTGGGCAGACTACGAACGGATCACCTATCCGATCCTCCATCCCGCCCGCGACCTGTCCGAGTCGGGTGAGCCTTCTATCGGCATCTTGAGGAACAAGCTCTTCTGGATCGGCTTCGGGGTTCCGTTCCTGATCATCTGCTTCAACATGATCTCCTACTTCAGCCCCGGCTTCCCGCGAATCAGCCTATACCGCGGCTGGATGCCCACGATCGAATACTTCCCGAGCATTCACGTCAACGTGAACTGGTATACGATCGGCTTCGCCTACTTCGCGAACGTCGACGTTCTTCTCTCGATCGTCGTGTTCTACATGTGGTACTGGTTCCAGGTCGGCATCTACCGCCGGATCGGGATCGGGCTCAGCAAGAAGAGCAACACTAAAGGCGACGCCACCGTCTCGCTCCAATCGGCCGGCGCCTTCCTCTCGCTCGTCCTCTGGGGTCTGTGGCTCGCCCGCTCACACTTGAAGGATATCTTCACCAAAGCGTTCAGGCCGTCCCACCCGGTCGACGACTCGGACGAACTGATGTCGTACCGCACCTGCGTGTTCGGCTTCCTGTTCAGCTTCATTTTCATCGTTTTCTGGCTCAACTCCGTCGGGATCGCGATCCACGTCGCCTTCGTCCTGACCGCGGGCATCTTCATGTCCTACATCGGCGTCGCCCGTGTGATCGCCGAATCGGGCGTCGTCTACTACAGTATGAACCTCAGCGGTGAAGGCTTGATCAACTTCCTCTTCGGCGGCCCCAACGTCTTCGACCCATCAACGAAAACGGCGCTTCGCGTCGTCGCCGCCATCCGATCCCAGGGCAAAGGCATGTTCATGCCGCCCCTGGTGCACGCCATCCGGATCGCCGGCAGTATCGAGCACAATCGGCGCCGGATCGTCCCGGCACTCTTCACGACCATCTTCGTCGGCCTCGGATGCGCCATCGCCTATTCGCTCTATCTCGGCTATACCTGGGGAGCTTACAACTTCAACGACTACCCGTTCACCCGCTATCCCCCCGGCCTCTACGACGGACTCGTCAAGGCCCTCAAAGGTGAGATCAAGTGGGAACCCCAGCGCTACACCTTCTTTGGCATGGGCATCGCCACCTACTTCCTCGTCAGCATGCTCCGCTACCGACTCAGCTGGTGGCCCCTCACCCCGATCGGCCTAATCGTCCCGATGACCCATGCCATCCACTCGATCTTCTCGATCTTCGTGGCCTGGGGCACCAAATCGATCCTGCTGAGACTCGGCGGCGTCAACCTCTACCGCCGCTGCCGCCCGATCTTCGTCGGCCTACTGGCAGGCCACGCCTGCGGCGTCCTCCTCAGCTTCATCGTCGACCAGATATGGTTCCCGGGACAGGGCCACGGCACACACGGTTGGTAAGCTGATAACGTCCCGGCCGCGCCGAAGCTTCCCTGGCCCGCCGTAGCCTTGGCGAAGGAGGCAGCGAAGGCGGTCTGAAAAAGACGCGTATGTAAAGCGGTAAGGAAGGGCACTCAGCTAGAGAAATGACTATCCTGATTGACGATTGGCTGATCCAAGAAGCTATAGGTCAAACCGGACTTGAGTCCCATAGTGCAGCGTTGGAAGAGGGTCTGAGGACGATAATCCGTCTCCATCAACAGGGCGATATGCGACGATGGAAGGGCTGAGTCCAATGGACCGGCGATATCGACGAGATGCGGCGCGACTCAGAATAGCCTTCGATCAACACCATCGGCTTACCATACCCTTTAGCCCTTTGACACTTAAAATTTGACCTTGCTATGACTTTCACCGGCGTCTTTCCCATCCTCCCTACTCCCTTCCGCGAAGACGAAACCGTCGACCTAGACAGCTTCCACAAGATTGTCCAGTTCATGGGATCGATCGGCGTCGACGGCGTCACCATCCTCGGCGTCCTCGGCGAAGCGAACCGCCTGATCGACGCCGAACGTCGCGCCATCATCCAGTGTGCGATCGAAGCGGCGGGTGGCCTCCCCGTCGTCGTCGGCACCAGCCACAGCGGAACCAGCGCCACGATCCAGCTCAGCCAGATGGCGGGCGATCTGGGCGCGGCCGGCATCATGGTCACGCCCCACCGTGAGGCGATACCGAACGAAGCGCGCATCTACGACCACTTCTCCACGATCGGATCCGAAGTCAGCCTCCCGATCATCCTCCAGGACCATCCGATCTCGACGCAGGTCCACATGTCGCTCGATCTCGTCCTGCGTATGGTCGAAGACATCGAAACCGTCGCGTGTATCAAGCAGGAAGCCGTTCCCTCGCCCGCACGAGTCGCCGCGCTGGTTTCGGGCCTGGCACGCCGCGTTCCCATCCTGGCGGGTCTCGGTGCGCTATACGGCGCTTACGAACTCCAGCAAGGCGCCGACGGCTTCATGACCGGCTTCGCCTTCCCCGAAGTCCTCCAGGCGATGGTATCCGCCGCCCAGAAAGACGATCAGGACGCCGTCTTCTCCATATACCAGCGCTTCCTACCTCTGATCGTCTTCGAAGGACAGCCCGGCGTCGCCGTCAGGAAGGACATCTTCCGTATGCGCGGCCTCATGAACTCGAGCACGGTCCGCAAGCCCGCCGGTAGCATTACGGGATCTGCTCGTACCCAACTCGAGGACGTCATCACCCGCGTCCTCGGCCAAACTGACATCACCCAACCCCTCCAGATCGCCAGGCAGTTCCCTTTACCTTGATGCCAAGCCCCTTGCCCCCAGGCAGGTAGCCAGGCCGACGTCCGGATCCTATTTGGGTTTTCCTTGGCGGACTCTAGACACGCCGTAGCGCGAAGCGCGAAGGGGGTTGGCGGTTCATCGCCGTTGACCCCACCAACATCCACAGACGTCCGAAGGTCACAAGCTCCCGATCCGCAGAGAACAGCGCTGTCATATTGTCTCCACCAGCCACGACACCCCCCTGGTTTCCTTGGTGCCCTCCTGACCTCCGTAGCTTCAGCGTAGGAGGTTGGTGTCTTGGTGGTTACCGCCTTTCGACCTCATTCACCCTCCCGTAAACGTCTGCCTTCCCCGCAAGCCACCCCTCCCCGTAATACAATTGTAACAATGGAGAATGGCCAATTGCCTTTATCCAGTTCCTTTATGTTCTTGGTTCCTAGTCCGCCGTCCGCTTCTACAAGGAACACAGGAACCACAAAATGCCCGTTGACCAGATCCACCCGTCCGAGAAATCCACCTACCAGGACCACGACTCTGGCGCCACCGTCCACCAGCTCACCAATCACCGCGCGCATAGCCACCACTTCTACTTCACCAACACCGGCTGGTATGCTGACGATACAAAGCTGCTCGTCTCCTCCGACCGCGGCAACGCCACCAACCTCTACGGTATCGACCTCTCCAGTGGCGAGATCCACCAGCTCACGGATCTAACACCACTTCCGCTTCCCCGTGAAGTCGAGTTCCTCCGCGCCTGCGTCAACCCGACCAGGGACGAGACCTACTTCTGGTATGGCCTCGACTTGATCGCCCTCGACCTGAACACCCTCGAAAGCCGCGTCCTTTACCAGATGGACGAAGGCTGGGACGTCTCGATGATCAACTGCAGCTCGGACGGCGCCCACGTCTACGCCAGCATATCCGAAGACCTGTCTGATCGAATCCGTGTCGACTACCTGCGCGGGTATGTTGGATTCGCGGAAACCTGGGAAGCGAAGCCGCTCAGTCGCATCATCAGAGCAGCGACGGATGGCTCGGGCGGTGAAGCGGTCTACGAGGAGCAATACTGGATCGGACACGTCAACACGTCACCGACCATCCCCCACATCCTGACCTTCTGCCACGAGGGTCCGTGGGACAAGGTCGACAACCGGATCTGGGGCTTCGACGCGGAGACGGGTCAAGCGTGGAAGATTCGCGAGCCGAAGGAAGATGGCGAAAACGTAGGTCACGAATACTGGTTCGCCGACGGTGAGCGAATCGGCTACCACGGCCATTTTCCGGACGGGAGCGCTCACCTTGGCAGCTGTCGCTACAACGACACCGACCACATCGAAAACAGCTTCCCCGGCCGCACGGGCCACATCCACTCGAACGACGAGAACCTGATCGTCGGCGACGGTGGTGGTGTGGTCCGCATCTGGAAGTGGAATGGAGAAGCCTACGAGAACCCGCGCATCCTCTGCCGCCATAACTCGTCGAGTAAGATCCAACAGCTCCACGTCCATCCTCGTTTCTCGACGGACAACAGTCAGGTTGTGTTCACAACCGATGTCTCTGGATACGGGAATGTCTATCTGGTGGATGTCCCCGAATTCACTACACTACCCGTAATCGACGAATAAGCTTCGATGGAGTATAGGATGAACTCCTACCAAACACAGTCTCTCGCGAACACGGAGTCCATTTGATCCGGGGCATCTTACAGACCTTCGGATTCCTATGGCATCCGTACCACCTGTGGAAGAATCCGACCGCTTGTTGCCCTCCTCCTCTCCCTGCTTGGTTCTCCTCTGAACGCGCGGAATGTCGAAGACCTCATCGCAACCCCCTTGGCCGATCTGATGCAGATGAAGACCTCGCTGGCCTCGGGGATCGAAGAGAGCATCTTAGAAGCGCCGGGCGCAATCGTGGTGGTCACGACGGCCGATATCAAGCAGCGCGGTTACATAAGCCTTGCCGAAATCATCGTCGACCTGCCAGAGTTCGACACGATTCTGGTCAACGGGATCCCCTATCTGTGTGCCTACCAGAGTAGCTACCGACACCCCTCGGAGACCAGCCGTCGGATGTGCAGATCCCCATGTTTCGCTCACGCCTTGAAAACCGATAAAGTCAGGTCCTCGTGGGCATCGAAAAAGGGACGTACGGCGAATTCAGACGAGAAGTGATGCGTCAGCTTCCCAAGCGTCTCCAGCGCCAGCTTGGGATGATGCAGACCCATCACAGAAACGGAGTCGATCAGCGGCCAGACAGAAAAATCGGCGAGCAGGTCACCCTTTGGCAAGGGTTCCCAATCCGCGGCCAGCTTGCGATAGATCCTGTCAACCTGCTTGTAATCGTCGGGAAGGAATTGAAACAGCGCGTTGATGATGTGGTCAACCCGCTGTCTGAGTTTTAGTTCCTCAAGACCGCGGTTGGCACGAACCTGAAAGGTGCGATCAGGAAACGCACTCTAGGCCGCTCTAATGATGTTTCGAAATATGGGCGTCCTCTCGCTTGGCATGGCCGTCTTTCATCAGCGGGTTACTGTCGGACACCAGGCTCTCCGGGGCCGTAGGAGTAGGGACTGTGACGAGGTAGCACCAAAGTCGTTGCCAGGTATGGGCCCACGGTAGTTGTCAGATATGGAGATCCCACTCTACCCGAACAGCCGCCACTCGGCCGTCTCCCCCATCACTTTAGCACGATCACCATCCTCGAGATCCGGCAGAAGCGCATCCAACAGCTTCGACAGCGTCTCATATCCAGGCTCCTCCCGAATCCACGGGAAATCCGTCGCCCACATACAGCGATCCGGGCCAAACGTCCCGATCAGGTTGCCGTGCCAGCCCTTCAGGTCCGGGTAGGGATACGCCTCCTGAGAGAAAGCATACTGCCCGGACAGCTTCACACACACGTTATCATACTGATACAGCCCCATCGTGTTGTATCGCGTGAGGGGCGGAATCGGCGTATCGATCCGCGGCCGACCCTTCTCGTCCTTGGTGAAAACACCTTCGCCGGGGCAGAACATCAGGTGGTTGAACACGACCTGAAGGTCGGGGAACGCGTCCACGAGGAATGGCACGCAGTGAGCTTCGGACGCCTTCGGATACAGCCAGATCGTATATCCCTTCTCGGCCGCGTGTTCCCACACGGGATACGTCTCGAACGTCCGGCAATCCATAACCCCGAGCGGATCCGTCGGTCCCCCCACATCGAACAGCCTGACCCCAACGATCCCGCCGCTCTCCGCCAACCGGTCCATGTGATCCTTCGGATCCTGATAGTCGGGCACAAGCCCGATCCCGCGGAACCGATCCGGATACTTCTTCAGGCAGTGCTGCAGGTAGGCGTGATGTTCGTAAGCCGTCCCGCCGATCTGCACGAGACACGCTTTATCAATCCCGCTTGCCTCCATCTCCCCGAGTAGATCCTCCGCCGTCTCCTCGCGATCGGCCGACAGCACATCGTTGGTCTCACGAGGAAACTCGTCACTTGCCTTCGCGAACACGTGTACGTGTGCGTCTACTTTGCCCATTGCCTCTACCAAATTGAAACGACCGGCAGCTCGATTTGCTCCGACCGGTAAACTCGTAAAGTGTGCACTTCGGGAACTCTCCCTCTCCTGCTAGCGGGAGAGGGATTCTGGCGGGCCTGTTTTTTCGCCCGCCCGCTATACGGGTGAAGGCTGGGAAACCGGGTCCCAGTGGACTATCTCTCTACCCCATCGTGGGACCAGAGGCCCCACTTTACGCCCCGCACCCATCAGCTCCTCATCGGCTCCAACCCGAACAGCTTACGGCGCTCCGACGTCTTGCACTTGTCAAGGATGCTCGCATACCGATCCGGCGACGTCCGGCCTTCACTCCACTGCTCGTAGATCAGGATAATCGACTTCCGGGGGTTCAGCGTCCGGTTCTCCATCGCCGTGTGCCAGCCATACGAGTTGAAGACAATCACGTCTCCAGCCTTCCCGGGAAGAACCTTGCAACCGGGCATCGAGTCGAGCGGTCTTGGCTTGGGACACAGGCCGACACCAGGCTTGTGACTCCCCGGCACATACGCGAACGCGCCGCGCTCCGCCGGACAGTCGTCGACGTAGACCTGCACCTTCATGTGCAGCGGCGACGACTGCGGAACGTCCGGGTGCCAGCCCACATAGCTGATCGGCTGAGCGGGGACGGTCCGCACCTGGGGGCCGAGCAGGATCAGCTCGTCGCTCGCGAACTCCATCAGGTAGGGATACCAGCTAGGATGATCGACCAGGTCGATGAAGGCGTCGTCGAAGTCGAAGGGGCGAGGGATATCGTAATGTGCTGCAGGCCGTCTCCCTGAGGCCACTCCCTTGAGCCATTCCTCTTTGTGCTCCCGCGAGGCACGTTCGAAGGCATCCTGCAATCGGGCCAGATCGTCGCCGACCATCGCGCCTTCGAGGAAGACGTAGCCGTTTTCTTCCCAGAATTCGGTTTCTGATCGTGTGGGTCTCATGGGTTGGTCTCCGGAAAGCTATATAGGTGCGCCGTGCTGGGAACACCGTGGAGCATAAAGCCCCACGGTTACGGGTTGAAACTGAGGCTATACATCGACCTCGTCAACGATAGACGATCAGGGTCTTTTTTTCGCGAACATTGTTCATGCCGTCGCCGGCCGAAACCGTGTAGATATACGTCCCGTTGGCGATCGTACGGCCCTGGCTGTCCAGCCCATCCCAGTGGATCTGGTTGTAGCCCGCTCTCCCGGATGGCACGTCGATCAGACGCATCAGTCGACCGGACAGGGTAAAGATCTTGATCGTCACCTCGGACGGTCTCGACATCAGGAACGTGAAGTCCGTAGACGTCGCCATCGGGTTCGGGTAGTTGAGCACGCGTTCAAGCCGCAGGTCGGAGGTCACTTCGAACGAGATCTGTTTGGTCGCCGGACCGTTGCCGACGCGATCGTTCGCCCGGACCTCCAGGGAATGCGTGCCGTCTTCGAACGATGGTGGCGCATACTGGAACGACGTCGACGTCGGCAGGATGCTCAGCTGCGAAACGAGGTTGGATCCAACGCCCACCGTGGGCAGGATCCCATCGGCCGTGGTCAGGTTAATCTCGATGGTGCTTCCGTCGATGCCGCTGGAATCGGATATGGTGATCAGGAAGGCGGTCTGCGACGGCAGGTAGTCGCCCGTGCGGACCTCCCCGGTCGCATCGAGGGCTCGAATTTCGATCGCAGGCAGACTGGCATCCGAACTGGCCCGAATCTCGATCGGTGCGCCGGCAACGAGCCGCGCCCGATGAAAGGCCTCATTCCCGAACAAGTCCTCCACCCGCGCGTGCACCACATGGGTCCCGGCGAACTGTGCCGTGATCCAGGCGAATTGGACCTGCCGGGGTTGTCCGATCGGCGTATTCTCCGGTACGGCCTGCCGGCCGATGATCCGCCCCTCTTCAGGCGGACCGACGTAGAACGCGATCACCGCGCCAAGAGCCTCATCGATCGGGCCACGATTCAGCACGTTTACTGACAGGATCACACGGTCCAGCTCCATCGCCTCTGTCGCACTGACTTCGAGGTTGGCGATCGACACATCAGTCACCGGCTGGTAGTTCACGCGCCACGATTGCATCCCGGGGGAGCGCTCGAGTTCCGGACCGGTCAGCCTGAGCCTCAGCCGGATCCGGTCGATCGCAGGGTCGAGCTCCGCCAGGTCCACGGTCCCCGCCGGAAGATCCGACCACTCGGCAATCGGCAGGAAGACGCCGTTCGGCCCCTCTCCCATCAGGTCGACAGACGCGTTCTGTGCGTCGCCATCGACCACCACCTCGACCGTCTTCCACGCGGTGGCAGGTCCGATCGGAGAAGACAGCAGGATGCCCTCGTCCGGGAGTCGTCGACCCGCATACCGGTGGATCTGGTTCCCGTTCAACTGGCCGAACCAGACCTTGTTGTTGGTCCAGTCATACTGACCGCTCAGCAGGTCTGTCTCGGCCTGATCACTCTGGTATTCCTCGATAAACGATCCGTCGACCGCATCGATCACGCGAACGCGATGGGTCGATCCGGTACCGAACTCGATGAGATACAGATACTCGCCGTCGGCCAACACGCCGTCTGTAAAGGCGAAGCTGAAGCCCGTCGACGTCGGATCCACTGTGAACTCCCGCACGATGCTCCAGTCCGCCTCCGGGTCGAACACGCGGACCGTCCACCCGATGCGGGACACCCCGTTCACGCCGTTCGCCACGTTGTAGATCAGGAGCCCATCCGACGTAAACAGGGAGTGCCCATCGAACACGAGACCTGACCGGACCTCGAGCAAACCGGCCACGACTGGTATGATCGTCGTCTCACCGGTCGAAGGGTGAATCCGGACGATTTCTCTCGCCTTCGCATTGTCGGAATAGACGAACCCGTCGCCGTGGTAGGCAGCAGAGACGGTCGGAATATCCGGATCGCTGATCGGTCCTACGACCTCGCCGCCCGACGTGCCGTTGTAGCCCGAACCGACCTTGAAGAACGTCTCCGAATCCGGATAGGCGGCCGACGCGGAGAAGAACCCCTTCACGTAGTGAAAAGTTCCGTCCGTTGACAGGATCGCCGTCGCCGGAACGCCCTCGGCCGTGATCGACGCCTCACGAAACGCGCTGGTGATCCTCAAAGGAAGCGGATCGAGTGTCCGCCCCAGCGTCCCGTCCGCGTAGGTCACGATCCCATCCGTGTCCGTCAGTTCGCGTGCCTGGACGGCCACCTGACCCCACGACACCGTGCGTGCGGCCCCCGGCTGACCGACAAGGAAACTCCGAGAGGCTGTCCAGGCGCCCGCCTCCGATCCATCCGACATTCTGGCACGCCAATACCATCTGCCGTCCGTCAACCCACCCGGTGACCAGATCGCGAGGCCCGAAGCCGTTTGAATCGTACCCGACTGGTGTATCGGTCCTGTGACAAAAGCGGGATCCTGACTCACCTCGAATTCCCCGAAGGCGGCCGCATCTGACGTGATCCCCGTCCGCACGCCCAGCGAGGCATTCGAAGAGACGATCTGACTTTCGATCGGGAATGAAGCGATCGCTGACAGCTGGCCGAATACCTCAACGTCGACCACCGCCCGGTTGTTGTCTGTCCGGATCTCGTTCAGCACGCTCGTCGGGTCGAGGATCACCTGGAGCTGATGG
>MDTE01069380.1_pt1 | contig 19116 bp, 19 predicted proteins | sample 811231 | NCBI WGS metagenome assembly MDTE01 (sample SAMN05326651, study PRJNA326480) | marine metagenome | isolation source: seawater | place: Indian Ocean: Red Sea | collected 2010 | reverse complement strand
CGAACTCAAGATCACTCGCACTTCCGTCATCCCGGCCGACTCCTTCGACCCCTCTATTTGGGATCCACGGGAGTAGTAGATTTACTTATGAGGAGTAGTCTAGAAAAAGAGGGGGGGCGCGAAGGCCTCAGTGCGGCGGGTTCGACTGGGTCGGGCTTCAGAGCGACTCGAAGGTTTTTTGTACAGTGGACCGGCTTGCTTCTATCCGTAGCGTTCGCGGGCTGTAACTATTCCTTCGTAGCCGGCTCCTTCCCGCCTCCGCATGTGCAGTCTGTTGCGATCGAGCCATTTGAGAACGAGACGACACGCTTCGAGCTAACGGGCGAATTGTACGATCAACTTCTTCGCCGGCTCCCCAGCGCCTTGGGTGTCCGTACAGCGGGTGCTGATGTTGCAGACGCGATCGTCCGGGGTTCGATCACCCGGTACGACGTGGTGGCACCCAACTATCGAGCTGGTCAGCCAGGGCAGGCGGCAGCGGTGTTGCAGCGACAGGTGAACATCTCGGTCAGGGTTGAGATCGTAGATTTAGTCGAGAACGTGATTCTTTGGGAATCTACGAACGTTACTGCGAGAGGAGAGTATGCCGAAGGCTCGCCGGAGGACGGAGGGAGGCTGAGGGCCATCGAACTTCTTGTTCAGGAGATAGTAGACGGGGCTCAGTCCAACTGGTAGTTTCGGCTCCGACTTTTCTGGAAGGGCCCGCCGCCCTCGTGTTTTGAAACCAAATTAAGGTTAGGAGTCAGGGTGCTCCGAGCATTCGGATTGGGACTCACACTTTTTGCGTTCTGGCTGGCTTTGTCCGGCCATTACACGCCGCTACTGCTCACGCTCGGAGTAGTTTCGTGTGTGCTCGTCGTGTACCTATCTCATCGGATGGAAGCCATCGACGAGGAAGGTGTACCGTTACAGGTATCACTGCGTATTTTGGCTTATCTACCCTGGCTTCTGAAAGAAATCTTCGTCGCTAACATCGTCGTTGCGAAGGTGATTCTCCGCCCTCAGCTAAAGATCAGTCCGCGAATCGTATTCTTTCACGGGACGCAAAAGACAGACTTGGGTAGGGCGATCTATGCCAACTCCATAACTCTCACGCCTGGTACGATCACAACGGGCGTAAACGGAAACGAGTTTGAGATCCACGCGCTACGTGCTGCTGATCTCGAGACCGGTGAAGAGCAGGCGATGGATCTGCGCTGCTCGAGGGTGGAGGGGAACTGATCGTATGTTCATTGCCGCCACCCTAGGAATCTTGGCCGCCATGTCGATGGCTTTGGTCCGTGCACTCATGGGCCCCACTGTTTACGACAGGGTTCTGGCTGTGAACACGTTCGGAACGAAGACAGTGCTGCTGATAGCCGCTCTAGGTTTCCTTACCGAGCGCCCGGAATTTCTCGACCTCGCGCTTGTCTACGCACTGATCAACTTCATTGGAACAATCGCGGTATTGAAGTTCTTCGAGTTCGGAGACCTTGGGTTGACCAGAAGGTTGAATCGGGAGGCTGAATGATGGATATGGCCCTTGACGCGCTCAGTTGGATATCGATCACGGCCGGGTTGTTCTTCATCCTAGTTGGGACGCTCGGGGTTCTCAGGATGCCAGACGTTTACACACGGCTCCATGCCGCGGGTATGACGGATACGATGGGTGCCGGTTTCTTGATTCTTGGAATGCTCTTTCAGACCATTGAGGCCATCGCTCACGGTGAGTCGGCCTGGTGGTTCATCCTCATTCGGTTAGTGCTGATATATCTATTTTTGCTCTTCACCAGTCCGATTGCTACGCACGCTCTTGCTCGGGCCGGACTCGCGGGTGGGTTGAAGCCTTGGTCTGCACCGGGAGATGATGAAGAATGACCGAGACCATGGTGCAGATTGTCGATGTGGTGCTGCTTATACTTTTGGCGATAACGGGTATAGCCGTGATCCGGACCCGTAATCTATTCGTAGCTGTGATGCTGGCGGGTATATACAGTCTAGTTTCAGCCGGACTGTTCGTAGTGATGGATGCCGTTGATGTGGCGTTCACTGAGGCAGCGGTCGGCGCGGGGATCTCGACAGTACTTCTGTTATGTACGCTGGCTCTAGTAGGCTACAAGGAGTCAAAGCCGCAACACACAACGATCTTGCCGCTTTTTGTCGTGATAGTCACGGGTGGTGTTCTGGTATACGGAACGGCCGAGATTCCCCCATTTGGTGAGCCAGACAATCCGGCTCACCAGAATGTAGCCGCGCACTATATCCATGATTCAGGAGATGAGATTGGCCATATCCCTAATGTCGTTACGTCGGTCCTAGCATCGTACCGTGGTTATGACACGATGGGTGAAACGGCCGTAATCTTTACGGCCATGGTGGGGGTTTTGCTCCTACTATCCCGCGGGTCACTTCCCAAGCGCGTGTATCATGCAGGTCACTGGCATAAGGTGAAGCGGGGTATGACTCGTGAAGACCTGATCGCAGAAATGGAAGACGAGGAAGCCCACGACAGCACCGTCGTGGGAGGGGAGGACGAGGAGGATGGATGATCGAGTAATCCTTCGCGTGGGCACGAAGGTTCTGAGTCCTTTCATTCTCCTATTTGCTCTTTACGTGCAATTCCACGGCGACTACGGCCCGGGAGGGGGCTTTCAGGCGGGTGTGATATTCGCAGCAGTGTTCGTGCTCTACGCCCTGGTGTTTGGACTCGAGAGGGCCATGAAGGTCATGCCAGCAAAGGTTGCTTATGCATGTGGAGCCCTGGGTGTAGCGCTGTATCTAGGGGTAGGCTACCTGTCGATGTTCCGGGGCGGTGAGTTCCTTAATTACAGTTATCTCTTCGATCCTGAGCACGATCCCACACACGGTCAGCACTACGGAATTATCGGAGTAGAGCTTGGTGTTCTAGTAACCGTGTTTGGAGTCATGGTAGCACTCTTTTACGCATTTGCAGGCCGGAGGAGAGTCGACACGTGATCTCCTTTACCTTGTTCAACTATTGGGCGGTGATTGTCCTAATGATGGTTGGCTTTTATGCGCTGATCTCTCGGGACAACCTCGTTAAGAAGCTCATTGGGCTGAATATCTTCCAAACATCCGTGATCATGATGTACGTCTCATTTGGGAAGATCAGCGGTGGAACTGCCCCTATCCTCATTGAATCAGGCGGGCATGGCGGCGACGGTCACGGAGTTCAGGTCGCTGGGGATGCCGCACATGCTATCAGGGATGGTGCTGAAATCCTCTACTCGAATCCTATTCCTCACGTACTGATGCTTACTGCAATCGTTGTGGGAGTGGCGACCCTGGCCCTAGGTCTCAGTCTGGTCGTGCGCATCAATGAAGCATATGGCACGATTGAGGAAGACGAGATCACGAGAAAGGATAACGCCGCGTGAGCCAGAATCTTCCAGCGCTCCTGGTCGTTGTTCCGATGATGCTTGCGCCGATTGCGGCGCTTATCAATCGATCAGGTCCTGCATGGATCATAGCTACATCCGGAGCATGGTTCGCATTCGGAGCCTCAGTCCAGCTGCTTCGTAGGGTAATGACCGACGGAGTGATTGTTTATTCTCTCGGCGGCTGGGTTGCGCCGATTGGAATCGAATACCGCATAGATCAGCTGGGCGCCTTCGTCACACTCATAGTTTCCGCAATCGCAGCGATAGGTGTGCTCTACGCTCGTACTAGCGTTGCATCAGAGATCGAGGAAGATCGACACGCACTGTTTTATGCGGCGTTCCTCCTGAACGTGTGTGGCCTTCTCGGGATCGCGATAACGGGAGACGTCTTCAACGTCTTTGTCTTTCTAGAGATCTCATCTCTATCAGCCTACTCGATGATTGCGCTTGGCCAGGATCGTCGAGCTCTGACCTCCGCATTCCAGTACCTAATCATGGGCTCGGTTGGGGCGACCTTCATCGTTATAGGTATAGGCCTGCTTTTTGTTATGACCGGCACGCTTGGGATGGCGGACCTTGCGGAACGCATACCGGCCATCTGGGCATCAGGTGACGGAGATCGAACGATCGCAGTGGCCTTCACTTTCCTCACAGTAGGGGTCACGCTCAAGCTGGCGCTCTTCCCGCTCCACTTGTGGTTGCCAAATGCGTACACCTATGCCCCGTCAGCCGTCACTGGGTATATGGCGGCGACGTCGACGAAGGTGAGCATATACTTGCTTTTGAGATTCTTCTTCTCTGTCTTTGGTGGGGAATTTTCGTTTGAACAGATGAGACTAGATGCGATCCTGATGCCTCTGGCTCTGGTCTCTATTCTCGCGATGTCGTCAGTCGCTATATATCAATCAAACGTCAAAAGATTGTTGGCATTCTCGTCGGTGGCCCAGATCGGTTACATGATCCTGGGAATCAGCTTCGGGTCCGTGATCGGAGTGGCAGCAGGAATCATTCATCTCTTCAACCATGCGCTTATGAAGGGCGCACTTTTCATGGCGATGGGCTGCGTCATGTATCGGATCGGTTCGGTCAGGATCGAAGACATGAAGGGTTTGGGTAAGTCGATGCCGTGGACGATGGCGGCCTTTGTCGGTGGTGGCCTGAGTATGATCGGCGTCCCTCTGACCGTGGGTTTTGTCAGTAAGTGGTACTTGCTTCAAGCTGCGATTACAGGGGGGAATTGGTTGGCTGCAGTGGTCGTTGTGGTAGGATCGCTAATGGCACTAGTGTACATCTGGAAGGTCATTGAGGTCGCCTATTTCAAACGTCGAGACAATGACGATCCGATAGAGGAGGCTCCTCTTGGCTTGCTGATCCCAACGTGGGTTCTGGTCGCGGCCAGCTTTTGGTTTGGAATAGATGCCGGGACGACTTCGGACGTTGCAATGTCGGCGGCCGAGTCGCTTCTTGGGATGATGCAATGATGAGCGATCCGGGAATGATTGTACTGTTCACCGTTCTCCTTCCGGTCATTGGAGCAGGACTAGTTTTGCTTCTGCGCAAGAAAGAGAATGCTCGTGAAGCAGCAACGCTCCTCACTGGAGTTCTAACGTTCGCGCATGTACTAGCACTTCTTCGACTGGTCAGAGCAGGTGAGAGTCCGAGCCTGGATATACTCGAGGTAATACCGAACGTTTGGCTTTCATTTGAAGTTGAGCCTCTTGGGATGGTGTTCGCACTCGTAGCGGGGTTTCTCTGGCCTGTCACGTCTTTGTATGCGATCGGCTACATGCGCGGACATCACGAAGAGAATCAGACTCGCTTCTTCTTTTTCTTTGCAATTGCAATTGCTGGTGCAATGGGAGTGGCGTTCAGTGGCAACCTCTTCACACTCTTCGTGTTCTACGAATTCCTTACGTTCTGCACCGTACCTCTAGTTACGCACCATCAATCTGATGAGGCAAAGAGGTCCGGACGGATTTACCTCGGAATTTTACTAACGACTTCCGTCGGCCTTCAACTGGTTGCGATCATCTGGACTTGGGTGCTAGCGGGGACCCTTGATTTTCAAACTGGTGGAATTCTGGCGGGGACCGCTTCCGCTGGCATTCTCAGTGCGATCTTGGTCCTGTACGTCTATGGCGTAGGAAAGGCCGCGCTAATGCCATTCCATCGCTGGCTTCCTGCAGCTATGGTGGCACCCACTCCGGTATCTGCGTTGTTACATGCAGTAGCAGTCGTTAAGGCGGGTGTGTTCACTGTATTGAAGATTTCTGTCTACATCTTCGGTATCGATTTGCTTCAGACGCTGACTACAACGACTTGGTTGGCTTGGGCTGCTGCAGTGACCATCATCCTTGGTTCACTGGTCGCGTTTAGAAAAGACAATCTGAAGGCCAGGCTTGCCTACTCAACGATCAGCCAGCTGTCCTACATAGTGCTTGGTGCCATGCTCGCCAATGAACTTGGAATCATAGGTGGTGGGATGCACATAGCCATGCATGCGTTTGGGAAGATCACACTCTTCTTTGCTGCTGGGGCGATCATGGTTGCGGCGCACGAAAAAAAGATCAGTCGAATGCACGGATTGGGACGGACGATGCCTATAACGTTTGGTGCGTTCTTTGTGGGTTCGTTGTCGATAATCGGACTTCCCCCGGCTGGAGGGGCGTGGTCGAAGTGGTTTTTGGGGATGGGGACGCTGGAGGCGAGTCAGTTTGGGCTACTCGCGGTCTTAATGCTCAGCTCGTTGCTAGGCCTTTATTACCTGCTTGAAGTTCCGGTGAAAGCCTTTTTCTTCGAACGACCTAAAGACGCTCACCAGCAGGATGGGATCCATGAGGCGCCAACTCCGTCCCTGATAGCGATGTGCATCACAGCAACGGCGACTGTCGGATTATTTGTATGGCCCGAGCTATTCCAGGAACTCATGCAGATGGTTGTCTCAGGGGTTGTTCGATGAGTGAACACGGGCATCATGAGGTAAAGAGTCCAGTAGGATGGATGGATAGGCCAGCAAAAGTGAAACGGCTGTTCATGCTGTTTTACGCGATCTGTGCTGCACTCTTTCTCTCAGAGTTTGTTTTGATGGGGACTGAAAATCTTCATCCTCATCCGCTGGAAGAGCGCATGGGCTTCTTTGTGTATCCCGTGTACGGCTTCATCTCGTTTTGGTTTTTGGTGCTCCTCGCACGCCCCATGCGAACACTACTGATACGCTCAGAAGATTATTATGAGGGCGGCGGTGCTTACGATCCGTCCAGCGATCCGGGGCATGTATCGACTCACAGTCCGGGGTCTGAGGAAGGGATGGGTCACCCCGGAATCGGCGACCCTGGGTCGGAGGTGACCGATGCTCGGTAGCGCACCTCCCTTCGTCCTCTTTTTCCTGGGTGCGATAGTCGTAGCCCTCACGAAGGGCACGCTCCGGAAGAGCGTCCTACTCTCCGTTCCACTTCTAGGTTTGGTCAACGTGTTCATGACTGCGGGGGCGGATGTTGGGGCACCCTCTGCAATAGGTGAGTCGGTAACGCATGTCTACCTAACGCTAGAGCTCTTAGGATACGAACTGCAACTCTATCGAGCGGACAAGCTCAGCCTGCTATTCGGATACCTGTTTCACATTGCAGCCTTTTTGGGCTTCATCTATGCCCTGCACCTAGGCGATGGAATACCGGATGGATCAGTAGCCAGCGAAGTAGGGGAGGAAGATGTAGTCGGAAATAACAGCGCAGGAATACAACATGTTTCGGCGATGCTGTATGCTGGGAGTGCCCTCGGGGCTGTTTTTGCGGGCGACTTTATAACGCTCTTTGTTTTCTGGGAGCTGCTTGCTATTACCTCAGCGTTTCTCGTGTGGGCAAGAAATTCTGATCAGTCTTATGCGACTGGATTTCGCTACCTGATCATCCACGTGGTTTCAGGAGTGCTCCTTTTGTCGGGGGCCATGATCCTTGCACACCAGACCGGTTCGATCGAGTTCGGTCACGTGGCTGGCGAACTTCATGGAGATGAGAACGGGGGCTTGGCGTCAGCAGGCTTGCCTGCGTTGCTGCTTTTGATCGCATTTGGGATCAAGGCGGGCTTCCCGCTGGCGCATAACTGGATCACTGACGCTTATCCTGCGAGTACGCCAACAGGAACAGTGTTTCTCAGCGCCTTTACTACGAAGGTGGCGGTTTATGCACTAGCTCGGAGCTTCGGTGGTCTGGATGAGCTCATCTGGATCGGGACCGCGATGACTTTCTTCCCGATCTTCTTCGCCGTGCTGGAGAATGATCTTCGCCGAGTTTTGGGCTACTCGATGGTTAACCAGATCGGGTTTATGGTTGCCGGGATTGGGATCGGGAGCGCTTTGGCTATGAACGGCGCCGTAGCGCATGCTTTCGCAGACGTGATCTTCAAGGGGCTACTGTTCATGTCTATGGGCGCAGTAATGACAATGACGGGCCGAACAAAGGGCACTGACCTGGGCGGTCTCTACAAGACGATGCCTCTCACCGCTACGCTCTGTATTATCGGGGCGGCAGCAATTTCGGCGTTTCCACTCTTCAGCGCGTTCGTCACGAAGTCGATGATCATGGTCGCAGCGATTGAGGAGCATCATTACATCGTCTGGTTATTCATGTTGTTTGCTTCGGCCGGCGTCCTAGAGCATGCAGGGATCAAGATCCCATTCTTCGCTTTCTTCGCGCACGATTCTGGGATTCGTACGAAGGAGCCTCCGAAGAACATGCTCACCGCCATGTCGCTGGGGGCAGTACTCTGCGTTCTGATTGGTGTTTTTCCCGGTGCGTTGTACTCGCTCCTTCCATTCGAGATGGATTACCATCCCTACGATACGCGACATGTGCTGACACAGTTGCAGCTTCTGTGTTTCGGTGCGCTTGGGTTCATCACACTAATGAAGACGGGTGTTTATCCTGACGAAAAGCGTGCGGTTCACATCGATGCAGAAGTCTTGTATCGAAAAATTGGTCCTTTGGTCGTCACTTCTATGGGCGAACTCGTCGGGCGTGTGGACAATACTGTGCGAACCAAGGTGATGGATTTGTTAGGGTCTGTTTTGGCCGGCCTTAGCCGAATTCATGGGCAGGTTGGCCTGTTGGCGCGATCCTGGCCGTCTGGAAGTATGGTTTTCTGGGTGTCGCTGTCTTTGGCGGTCTATCTTCTGTTTTATCTATTCTTCTGATCCACGTACCCGGAAGCACGCTACGAGCTGGCCGGGAGGGGGCGTGACCAAGTGACGGCTAGACTGGCTACACATCCAGATATCGCCGGGCTCACGCGGCGTGTTCTACGCCAACTCCGCTACGTTGGAATGGACGTAGACTTTGTGGGGGAATTCGACGTGGAAGATCCATTTGCCTCGCTACGAGCCCACGAGATCGATATGGCGCTTGTTGGATTAAGTGGGATAGCATCCATCGTAAAAGGAGAATTCACTGCCGTAGCTGTTCTTCCGCGTATGGAGACGCGCGATGTCCTCGTGTCTCTTGAGGCTCGAGCAAAATCTCTCTTAGAGTTGCCTCCAGGTACGACTATAGGGGTGGCGGGGCTTCGTCGCGGTGCATTGTTGGCTGCCCACCGGCCGGATCTCGTGCCGCTTCAGCTGGGTGCAGATTTTGTTCGAGGGATGATCGAACGAGAGGTTGAGGTGGAGCATAGTTTGGCATCAGCGGGCATAGAAGTACCGGAAATGCTCATTATGAGTGCGTTGGACGCTCAGGAGATTGGTCTTCTAGATGAGGCTGTGGAGGCCCTCGACCCTAAATCCTGGTTTCCGGAACCCGGTCAGGGAGCGCTAGCTTTGGTAGCACGTCATCCGATAGCAGAAGCTACCGCTCTCGATCATCTTCCGACGCGAACGGCGTTGAGAACTGAGCTCGCATTGATCGATGCAATGGCGCAGCACGGGACAGATACACTCGGTTGTCTCGCTCAGCCGTCAGGACGATGGATTCGTTTGTGGGCGGGAGCTGTCAGTGCAGCAGGAGATCGGATAGTCAGATCGAATAGGACTGGACCTTTGGATGAGCCTGAGGGTTTGGGCGTTGCAGTAGCCGACGAATTGTTGGCTCGTGGGTATGAGCGTCTCACCTCTGCAGGTCAGTCATGACATTTGACCGAAAGGTCCTGTCTGCGGGTGACGTGAGAGAGCGATTTGGGAAGCCAAGGTCCGAGGTTGTGGTCTTCACCAACGGAGTTTTTGATCTCGTACATCGCGGTCACATCCAATACCTAACTGCTGCCAGGGCGATGGGAGACCTGTTGGTAGTCGGAGTTAATTCCGATGCTTCGGTACGGAGACTCGAGAAGGGAAATCGTCGCCCATTGGTAGGTCAAGCGGATAGGGCATTTGTCGTGGCCGCGCTTGAATGTGTCGACTACGTGTGCGTATTCGATGAGACTACTCCGACGAAGCTCATTGGAGAACTGATTCCCGATGTTCTCGTTAAGGGCTCGGACTATGATATTACTGAGGTTGCCGGTCGAGAGATCGTTCAGAGTAATGGTGGCCGTGTCGAAGTCGTTCCATTTGTTAAAGGCTATTCCACGACCGAGCTCGTTCGGAGGATCCGCGGGCATCAGGGTTAACCCTCCAACTGATTCGAGATAATGATGTCAGATCGCCACGACGGACGCCGGCCGGACCAGGGACGGAAGATTCGAATCGAAGTCTCACCGGCCCCGTACGCGGAAGGGTCATGTCTGATCTCCACCGGGGATACCCGTGTGTTATGCACGGCGAGTGTGTCGGAGGGAGTGCCGCCTTGGCGTGAGAGGAGTGGAGCAGGGTGGGTAACGGCAGAATATGCAATGCTTCCACGAGCGACTCACACAAGGAGTCGGCGGGAACGCAGTGGTCCCAAAGGCCGGACCCAGGAGATCCAGCGACTGATCGGACGCTCCCTGCGCTCCGTCGTAGATATGGGGGCGATGGGGCAGCATACGATTACTATTGATTGCGATGTCATGCAGGCGGATGGAGGCACCCGAACTGCGTCGATTACAGGAGCCTGCGTAGCGCTCGAACTCGCAACTAAGTGGATGATTTCGGAGGGCATGATCGAACGGTCACCGATTCGGGAACGAGTAGCGGCTGTGAGTGTCGGTATTGTGAGTGGGTTGCCATGTCTGGATCTCGATTACCGGGAGGATTCCAGAGCTCAAGTAGATATGAATTTGGTGGGGACTGAGAGTGGCGCTCTAGTCGAGATTCAGGGAACAGCCGAAGGAGACCCATTTCCGAGGGATCAGCTTGATCAAATGATCGATCTTGGGATGGCTGGTATAAAAACGCTTCTGGCAGCTCAGGCACGGGCGCTGAGTGGGAGCTGATCGTGGAGCTTCTTGTGGCGACGCGTAACGCTGGGAAGATGAAGGAGATACGCAGGATTCTAGCTTCATTTGTTGATTGCGAAGTCCTTGGCCTTGAGGACGTTGGAATTGGTTATCACCCGAGGGAAGAGGGCCTGGAAACCTTTGAGACGTTTAAAGAAAACGCACTTTCAAAGGCAAATTATTTCTCCGGTCTCTCAGGTCTGCTTACAGTCGCTGACGATTCCGGTATCTCTGTTGATGCCCTGGCAGGGGCACCCGGTGTGCGTTCGAGGCGGTTTTCCCTCGATGGCGGATCTGCTTCGCTCGACTTGGATGGACAGGCCTTGGACGATGCAAACAACATACACCTGATTGAGAGTCTTCGGGATGTTCCAAGCCAAAGTCGTACAGCACAGTATGTGTGTCTGGCAGCTTTAGTGGGAAGCAAAGATTCAAAGCCACGTTTCTTTCGAGGTGAAGCCCCAGGATTGATAGTAGATATCCCTGCTGGGTCGGGTGGGTTCGGTTACGACCCTCACGTCTTTTGTGAGGAACTTGGATGCACTTACGCGGAGATGACTCCCGAGGATAAGGATGCCCGGAGTCACCGTGGGGTAGCTTTCCGAGAATTAGCTTCATACCTAGCAAAGAAGTCCTGAAAATGGCGCCAGATCCACGGGTCTACCCCTCGGAGATCGGACCCTCGGATGATGAGAAGAATCTGAGGGTAGTATGGGGTGACGGTGTGGCTTCAGAGTACGATCCCAGGAATCTCAGGGTTCTCTGCCCATGCGCGGGGTGCGTGGATGAGATAACCGGAGAGCGGACGCTTGAGCCAGAAACGGTGGATAGGGGCGTATTCCCAACGGCCATCCACTATGTCGGTAAGTATGCGCTTCAATTCGTATGGAGCGATGGACATTCGACAGGTCTCTACACGTTCGAGTACCTGCGCGAAATCTGGGATCGCATGACTCAAAAGGCTTAGATAGCGGAAGCGCTCTGTGTGGTTATCCGCGCCTGTACTCCTACCACGTAACGACAACGGAGGAGGCCTATCCGATCCTCCTCATTTGTTGATGGATTAGCGACACTCGTTTACGGTCGCACCGAATTCGAATTCGTGGACGGGTAGGCCGCTTGGAACCGTCTCCGGAACTAGATGACGCAGGGCATCAGGGTGAGCTTCTGGGTCCGAGAGAGAGACGGAGACAAACTCAAGAAGGTCCGAGAACATATCCACCGTCAGACGTCCACGCGGTATTTGGGAAAGGTGATGAGCCATCGACTGCATAGGCTCGTCTGGACCTCGCTTTGCCCTAAGTCCAAATTCAAGATGCTCCCCTGTATATGTCGCCAGCGATTGTTGCATTTCGAGGTGGTGCCGGATTGAATTGTCCAGGCAAGAAAACGCGCCGTTGTGCATGAAAGATGGTTGGTAGGCCACATTTCGGAGCGGAGTTGAGCGGAATTTGTAACGGTCACCGGGGTCACCAGTAGTTCTTGCCAGACCAAAGTCCTCGTCACGTCCGGGCCCGTCGAATACCGCATTCGTTTCCGAGGGTGCAATCTGAGGGACACCAATCGCCCTTGGAGCGAAGTCACTGAACATCTGATTTGCGTAGCCCAAGGTGATGTGGCACTCGAAACAGGCCGCCGGATCACGAAAGAAAAGTAGGCCGCCCCGTTTCTCGGCGGGAGACATCGCTGCGGTGTCTCCACGTGCATACTGATCTAGGGGAGCATCTGCGCGGATCATAGTGAACTCAAATTCAGCTATGGCCCTAGCTATGTGCTCATATTGTAACGCTGCTCCATCTGCGAGCTCCGTGAAGCTCGCTTCGAATCTTGTCCGGTATTCGCCGATGCCATCAACTCGTCGAGCTATTTCGGCCCGGATGGCGTCGTTATCGCCCTCGAATTCAAAGCCCGCCATTTCCATTCTGTCGGAGATGGGCGTGAAGGCTTGAGCCATTAGAAGATGGTCTAGATGGGAAAGGCTGTTGCCCTCAGGTTCCGGCATTCGAAACCCCATAGAATTGTCGAAGCCATCAAGTGATTCGGCTGCGAAACGACCATCCCACATGAGGTTGGGATAAAAAGCCGCGTTAATGATTGTCGGTGCACGTCTGAGGTTGAATGGCCCGCTACGATTGGGTCCTACGACACCATTGTTGTCGACACCGACGGATATAGACTTTGCGTCATTGAAGCTGGCGTTTGGCGCATGGCATCCAGCACAACTGTTGTCTTTAGTGATTGAAAGAATTGGATCGAAGAAAAGCAGGCGCCCTGTCTCTGCTAGCTCTGGGTCTATCGATCGACCAAGCATCTCAGTGAAGCGTTCCTCTATGCGGCCGTCTACGCCCATCAGGGAGAGCTGCAACTGGAGTTCTTGATCAAGTTTCAAACCTTCCGTTTCACCGGCGTCAGCGGACGTGGGCACGATTGACTGGTCGGAGCAGGCTGCTAGCCATGTGCCCATCGCTAACAGCATAGCGGTAAGCCAAGTCGTGTCGGCTGAGAACCGTTCGGTAGGCGTGCTTGGCATGCTGGGTAGGCGTTTCGATGGACCGAGGGACAAATTCTGCATCCTATGGACACTAGGTGCGGATGGGAGTCTGATCAAGCGATTTCTTGCGTGGTTAACCATGGCGCAGGACCCTGTTGCACGTACCTTGCCAACGCCCTCGATGACTATCCTTGAATTTGTGAGTAGTCATGCCACTTACCACACCATTTCACTCCCGAATCCAAGCCTTGAATGAGGCGGGGCTTTGGAAGCACTGGGCTGGTTATCTGGTTCCACCTCAGTATCAATATTCTCTTACAGCTGAGTACTACGCGATTCGTAATTCCGTATCGCTACTCGATACCTCGCCACTGTTCAAGTATCGCATTTCCGGTCCAGGCGCTGAGACATTCCTGAGGCGGGTGCTCGCTAGGGACATTGCCGGTTGCCCACCGGGGAGGGCCCAGTACACGTGTTGGTGTGACGAAGAGGGATTCGTACTCCAAGACGGGGTTGTTCTGCAGGTCAGGGAGGGGGTCTACTGGCTTACAGCTGCTGAGCCGACGTTGCGCTACTTTCGTGTTGTAGCCAGACAGATTGGAGCGGAAGTCGAGATCGAAGAGGTTTCCAAATCATATGGCATACTCGCCCTCCAGGGCCCACGTGCTCATGAAGTCATTCGCCAACTAACTGATGCGGCTACATGCTTAAAGTATTTCGGGGCAACCGATGCGGAGATAGTGGGCAAGCCTGTCATGATCACGAGGACCGGCTATACCGGAGACTTGGGATATGAACTCTGGGTAGAGTCAGGGGACGCGTGCTCAGTATGGGATGCACTGATGGAAGCTGGAAGTGCACATAACATCACCCCGATAGGGACCACGGCGCTGAAAATGGCGCGTGTTGAAGCCGGCCTCTTGTTAATGGGGACGGATTTTCATTCCTCGCGGTTCGCTTGGGTGGATGCCCAGAGGGAGACACCTGCTGAACTAGGCTGGTCTTGGATGTTTAAAGGGCTTAGTCAGGATGATCGTCCCTTCATTGGTCGCTCAGCCATTGAACTAGAGATAGACCAGCGTGCCAGCCGTTGGACGACGGTTGGCTTGGCGGTCGACTGGCATGATTACGAGCGGGTCTATACGGAAGCCGGCGTGGTGCCTCCGCGACACGAGATCTACTCCGAGTCTACGATGAGCGTGTATCGTCGCAGTGGGGTGGATTGGGACTATGTTGGTTACGCGAGCAGTTTCACTTCCTCGTCGCTTCTGAGGACTCCATTAGCAATTGCGAAACTCCCATTGGATGTTGCAGGGCCGGGATCCGAGGTTGACCTAGAAGTCAACGTGATTAGGCGTCCCCAAAACGTGTTGGCTCAGGTTAAACAAATGCCTTTCTTCAACCCCGCCCGGAAGTCAGCGGATATGGGGAAGGAGAGGTCGGGTTGAGCAGTAACGAGAAGTATGACGCGATCGTAGTCGGAGCAGGGCACAATGGGCTTGTCCACGCCTGCTACTTGGCAAAGGCGGGACTCAATACGCTGCTGCTCGAGCGGCGGGGTCTAGTGGGAGGTGCCGCCATTACGGAGGAGGTTATCCCAGGTTTCAAGTTCACGACATTCTCTTACGCGATGAGTCTGGTGAGACCCGAGATTGTGCATGACCTCGATCTAGTGCGACACGGTATGATGGTTCTCCCCATGGTCAAAACCTTCCAGCCGGGACTGAATGGGGAATACTTGCTCCTCGGGTCTGACGCCGATGCGAACTATCATGAGATCGCTCGACACTCTTCAGCCGATGCTGAGGCTGCGCGAGATCTAGATCACATCATAGCTCGGCTAGTCAGGGCCCTGAAGCCGTGGGTAGATCGGATTCCACCAAACAGCTTGAGCGAGGACCCTGCGGACATCGCAGAGATGGGCGAATTACGAGGATGGTTTGAGGAGTTAGATGAAGATCTGCGAGCAATGTTGGAAGCGTTTCGGACGAAGAGTGCGGCTGAAATCCTTGATGAGTATTTCGAGAATGATCTCGTCAAATCGCTCTATGTCTCGAGTGGCATCATCGGAAGCCGGTGTAGCGTGCGAGATCGGGAGTCGGGTCTTGTGTGGCTCTTTCATAAATTGGGTGAATACGACGGGGAACCCGGGCGCTGGGGATTTCACAAGGGTGGGAATGGGGGCTTCACGCAGGTTCTGGCGAGGGCTTTTGAAGGCTCCGGGGGTAAGGTTCGTTTGAATGCCAGGGTCTCTGAGCTTCTGTATGAGAATGGTAGAGCCCATGGTGTTAAGCTAGAAGACGGAACCTTGCTTGAATCCGATCTCGTGGTGAGTGCCCTGGACCCACGGCAGACCTTTCTTGGCTTAGTCGATCCGAGAGACTTGCCGGACGATCTTGTAGGGCGCATTCAGGATTTCAAGTTCCAAGGCACTGCGGCTAAGGTGAATTTCGCACTCAAGGATGTCCCAAGCTTTCCCGGGCTCGAAGGGAGGGAAGATATCTTCATGGGATTCACAAACCTTGGCCCCTCGATCGATTACTACATGGATGCTTGGGCCGACTGTGAGGCCGGTCGCATCAGTAGGCGCCCGTTTTTGGACTGCTGTATCCAGTCGACTCTGGATCCTGACATGGCGCCGCCCGGAAAGCACATAATGTCCTGTTTTGTTATGTATGCTCCGTACCATTTAGCCGAGGGCGACTGGGATTCAGAGAGGGACCGTCTTGGAGACACGGTTCAGGAGACGATCGAAGAATTCTTCCCCGGGTTCGGTGAACTGATTCTTCACCGGGAGATTGTCACTCCTCTGGATATTGAGAATCTGATCGGACTAAGTGAAGGGAATATCTTCGCAGGTGAGCTCTTCGAAGATCAACTCTTTTTGAATAGACCCGCACCGGGCTGGAACCAGTATAGGACGCCCATAGAAGGCTACTACCAGTGCGGTTCCGGCACGCACCCGGGCGGGTGTGTGACTGGTGGACCAGGTTGGCTCGCAGCGCGACAGGTTCTCAATGATCGGGGTGAGAGGCCGTCGTCTCAATCAGAAAAAGTGTGAGTGCCAGGACGCTCCCTTATTCTTGGTATGTCGACTCTCATATCTATGATCGAGAGCAGGCTAGAGTGTTTGGTAGGTACTGGCAGTACGCAGGCCATACGGGTCAGTTGCCGATTGAAGGTGGGGTCAATGCCCTCGCTCCAACTCGGGTCGGTAATGTGCCGATACTACTCGTTCGCACTGATTCGGGTGAGCTGAGGGGTTTTCTTAACACTTGCCGACATCGCGGTTCCGAATTGATCTCAGCTGAGATGTGTCGCTCGACTATACAGTGCCCATATCACGCATGGACGTACGATCTTGATGGACGCTTACTGAGTGCTCCCCGATCAGATAGCGAAGATGATTTCGACCACGATTCGCTAGGCTTGATACCAGTAGCCGTGGACTGTTGGGGTCCGTTTATATTCGCGAATCTGGATCCAGGCGGTACTCCGCTGGAGGAAGCCCTCGGGATGCTGCCGGAGTGGGTTGCGTCTGCGGGCGTGAACGTGAACGAGCTTTACTTTCATTCTAGGGCTGAGAGTTCTTACGCAGCTAACTGGAAAATTTGCAGTGAAAACTACTTAGAGTGTTATCACTGCCAGGTAGCTCACCCCGGTGTAGTGGACGTCATTGACACTTCGGAGGAATCGTATCGGCTGGAGTCGAGAGGACTGTGTTCTGCGCAGTTCGGGCCGGTTCGGGAGGGATGGAAGGGTCCATTCGATCCTACCGGACCCGTCGGGTACGGGCAGTTCCATTTCATGTATCCAAACCTCACTCTAAATATTTCACCGGGCTTTCCGAACATCTCAATCGGGCCTGTTCTGCCGGATGCCCCAGATCGCTCGAGTCGCTATCTGGATTACTTCTTTGGGCCTGAGGCAGATCCTGGATGGATCGAAGACATGTTGGCTTGGGATGACCAAATTGGCATGGAAGATGGGATTCTAGTCGAGGGCGTACAGCGTGGTGTTCAGGCCGGTGCTCTGGAGGACGGAGTTCTCTTGGCTGCTGAGCAGCTGATCGTACACTTCGATGAGTTGCTGAGAGGCGATCTAGCCTGAGAGGCGATACTTGCCTTAATCGTCCCGGCTGCTGACCTCGGTTTCTTCACTGTTGGACGTTTAGGATTTAATGTGCCTTTGTATGTCAGATGTGACGGGCTCTAACGGTCGCTGGTCACCCTAGGGCGGACTGGTTTCAAGTAAGTCTCCCACCAGCGCAGCTCGTTCATCATCCTGTGCACATTATTCCAATGCCCACGGATACCGTGAGCTTGGCCTTCATAGATGAGAAGTTCCGCCGGGACACCCTGCTTCTTGAGCGACGTATACAACTGAATCGCGCCTTCCAGAGGAACTCTATAGTCGACCTCCCCATGGACAAAAAGTGTAGCCGCCTGCACACCACCGGAATTAAGGTATGCGGACTGTCGGATCATGATGTCGCGGGCCTCTGGCTCCCATGGACGACCCATGAACTCAAGTTCCTTAGTTCGCGCTACATCAGAATGTGCGTAGTTACTCGTCCAGTTTGACGCCCCGGCTCCGCTCACAGCTGCTCGGAATCGATCGGGATATCTCGTAATAAGCCAATTGGTAAGGATGCCACCATACGAATGGCCCGTTGAGCCAACACGAGCGGAATCTATCGGATACCGCTCAATTAGATGGTCGACCCCGGCGAGTGCATCTTCGCCGTCTTTGGTTCCCCATGCACCCCACGTACCCCACTTGAAGTCATCTCCGTAACCTGTTGAGCTACGGAAGTTTGGAAGGAATACGAAATAGCCTTTAGCCGCGAAAAATTGATTCTTGAAATTGAAGCCGTATCCGGACGCCGAATGGGGCCCCCCGTGGTTGACTACGATTAGAGGATATTCGGTACTTGAGTCTTCATCGTAGCCGTATGGGTAAAGCAGAAAGCCCTCAATTGCTGTTCCGTCGTAACTCTCGTAAAGGATCCGTTCCCAGCCGCTCGTGGACACCTTGGCGAGGAAGTCGGCATGTACTGTGGTTAACTGGCGCTCGTCACTTCCATCGATATTTGCGCTCCAGATCTCAGAGGGTTCATCGAATTGCCCAACGGTGTACGCTATTCGCTCGAAGTCCATATCGATGCTTAGTCCACGGATCCTTCGAAGCCCAGTCGTAATTTGTTCAACTGCGCCGTCCTCGGGTGAGACGCGGAAGAGGTGTGTGGCACCACCAATTCCTGTTGTGAAGTACATGTGATTGCTCTCCGGCTCCCACTGCGGCGTTCCTGCGTCCAAGTCGAAGTCAGCGGTTAGGTTCACCGGATTTCCACCTGCAGTTGGAATTACATATAGGTCTCTTGGGCCTCCGTGTTCGAGCTTTCTTTCGATTATGTAATCAGTGCCGAATGATCTAACGTATGAGATCCAGTTGCCATCGGGTGAGAACTGCACACCGGAGTATGTGAAGCCATCATCGGTCAGGCGTGTGAGTTCTCCGGATAGATCCACTGTGAACATGTCTGAGCGGGCGTAAAGCAATTCACTGAAGGCATTCGGGTCCGCAGTAAAGAGGATTGTGTGGCCATCCGGACTCCACGAGACATTGTCGGGCCGGAGCCCAAGGTCAGTGAGTTGTATCGGCTCAGCCGAGCTGTCTTCTCGTTCCAGGAAGATCTCCGTTGTATTTGCTGCGCTGCGATTTGGGATAGGAAATTCTTGGCCGTCTCGGACGAACGGATACCAGTCGAATTGCACACCTTTGAACCGATCGGTATGCCTTTGCTCGAAATCGCTCAGATAAGGGGTTGGCTGGGCAGGACGAGCGATTTCGCGGACCACGGCGCGCCACTGCCCGTCTGGGCTAAGGACGCCATGCTCTTCT